>ERZ772766.293-NODE-293-length-30603-cov-7.886965_pt1 | contig 30603 bp, 30 predicted proteins | sample MGYA00511379_ERZ772766 | MGnify/ENA primary metagenome ERZ772766 (study PRJEB29015, sample SAMEA2737895) | human oral metagenome | biome: human oral; feature: human-associated habitat; material: dental | place: China | collected 2116 ...
TTAGTTTCTGCTTACCGACACCAGTGTCAGCATACTTTTTAGAACACCACCAAAATTTGCAGGTGCAATTTTGGTGCAACACGGTTTGGCTCTTCTTGTTTTCTTTTTAGCGCATGATGTCTGCGTTGACTTCATAATCGCTTTGTGCCAGTTCGCTTTCGTTGCCGTTTGTATCGGCGACGTACACGCGCAGGTCGGCGGTGTCGAAGATGCGGAAGGCAAACGGGTAATCCACGGTGCTGCCGTCGCCACGGTAGGGCCCCGCGCGGCGCGGGGTGTTGCTGACTGTCATGTGGTCTCCTGGTCAGAAAAAAGCCCGCGCAAGGCGGGCATGAAAAAACCCGCCGGGGCGGGTTTGATAGGTGGGGGCTATTCTGTTGTGGAAGGTTCTTCTTTCTCCTGTCGCCGTTCGTCTTGTTGTGCTTTCCAGTTTCCTTTGTAGATGAAGACAGAAGCCATGCCTGCAATCAATCCCATCACGGCGACGGCGTAGGCATACTGTTTGGCGATGAACAGGCCGATGGCGACACCGCTAAAAGTTATGGCTAAAAGGGCGGCAATGATTTGCCCTCTTTGTTCTGTCTTGATGCCGGCATCAATGATTTTGTCTTGCATCTGCAAGCGGTGTTTTTGCTCGGTTTCCGCCATGAGCAGGATGCGTTCTGCCGCACCGGGCAAGATTTCGTCATATTGGCGAAACTCGCTTGCCGGCGGCAGCGGCCCTGGGTAATGAACCGCACGAGTTACCAGCTTCTGCCGGGGCTCTTTGGCAGGCGGCAGGATTTCGCCGTTTTTGCCGTCTTCACGCTCTATCGGCAGTTCATCGCCTGTCATTATTTGTTCCTGTAAGGCTTCATCGCAGTGGCAATGTCATTGCCGACCTTGCGCCAGTCACCGGCAAGGTTGGCGGCATCCCGCGCGAAACCGTCCTCTTCGTAGTCGTAGTTCCCGCTGCCGATGCGCGGCATGATGTTGAATATGGATGACGCGCCGCTCAGGAAGGCGCGCCACGAGGTTGTCCGTTTTGTTGTCATGTCGTCCATTCTTGTCTCCTTCGTTTTCTTGCTTGGGTAAACCGCATCATGTTACACACCTTCGGGGTGTGTCGCCATTACCTCGTTAAGGGTTATTGCTGCGGCTTGCCGAGGAGGACGGCGAGCGGGTTATCGGTGTCGCCGTCGTCAAGGGCCTGCAAGCCGTCGAGGGTGCGGTTGATTTGCGCGGCGGGCAGGCCGAAGACGCTGCCGCCGATGCCGATTGCCGCCCGGCGCAGGCCGCTGTCCCACTCGCCCTGTCTGATTTCGTCGCGCAGTTTGTAGGCGTCCGCGATTGCGCGCAGGCCGACCGGGCCGGAGTAGTCGTAGCCGCTCAAGTTGAATTCGCGCAGGATGATGAATTGGCCGAAGAGGTTGTTCATCATCGCTATCGCCATGGTTTTGGCCGCGTTTTCTTTGTCCCAGCGGTCGCTGTCGCCCGGTTTCAGGAGGTCGGAAAGCGCCGCTTCGAGAATGGGCGCAATGGCCAGCAGCACGGTGAGGTTCACTGCTTTTTCGATTTTGCCCTGCCGCGTCGAGGTGAGGGTGTTGTAGTTGAGGTTCATGATGGTGTTCATGAAGCCGTAGTAGATGGTGAACAGTTTCATGATGTGGCCGCGCTCTGCCGCTGACAGGTCTTTCAGCATCCCTGAACCCTGGCTGTCAATCACGGCCTGGTCGGCATGGCGGTTTGCCTCTGCGATACTTGCCCCCGCTTCCAGCGATTTTTGTTGTTGTGCGTGCCAGGTGATGACGTCCACCTGCATCTGCACGAACATAATCAGGGTGTAGCTGTGCCGCGCCAGGAAGGTTTGCAGTTTGTTCTTCTGGCTGAGGCTGGCCGCCAGTTCGTTCAGTTCGCGGAAGCGGGTGCGCGCGCGGTTTTGCATGAAGGCGGACTGCGCTTTGGCTTCGCGCGTCATCTGCCGCGCATGGATCATCCACCGCCCCAGCTGCGGCAGGATATGCTGCCCGCCAACCCGCCCCACCGATTGGAACAGGCCGAGCGGCTGTTTCAGGGCGGAGATGATGTTGAAGCCCAGACCGGCCACGCCCGCATTGCGGCGCACGGCGTTGACCAGGGCCACGCCTTCGCTTTCGATTTGCAGGTCGCCAACGGCAATGTCGCGCGCCCAGCTTTTGAACTGGCGGTACACGTCATCGCCGTAGTGGTCGCGGATGGCGTCACTGACCCGCTTCGAGTTAAGCAGGCGGTTGCTGTCGAGCTGCCATTCATACCAGGCGAGGTAGTGGATGACGTTGTTGAGGCCGCGGTAGATGCCCGCCATGTTGTAGAGCAGCGGGCGGTTATGGACTTCGGCAACGCGGCTTTTCAGGAAACCCCGGTTGATGACGGCGGCAGAGTAGGCCCCTGATTCCATGTCGTGCAATTCCTGATCGGCGGCCACCGCTGAGGCGCGCGGGTCGTACATCACCGGGTAATAGCCGCCGCGCAGGTTGACCACCTGCCCGTCGGCACTGGTAATGGTGAAGGGGCGCGGCACGATCCATTCCGGCTCTATCCCAAGAACGCGGCGGGTGACGTCGGCAATCTGCGGTTTGTATTGTTCGAATGTGTCCCACACGCCTTGCAGGGCGTTGAGCTGCTCTGCGTTCAGCTGTGACAGCAGTTGTTCAAACTCTGCCGCCTGCCAGTTTTCACCGCCGAGGAGGCGCTGCGCGTTGCTGTCGTTGCCGTAGTTCAGCCCCATCACAAAGATGTCTTGCAGGGTGAAGCTGCGCGTTTTGCCGCCGATGGTATAGCTGCGCTTCTGGTTCAGCCCCTTTTGCGCTATCAGGGGGGCGAGGATGCGGGCCAGGGCTTCGGTGGCGCGCGCATTCTCGCTGGTCTGCCAGTCGGCCCGTTCGTTGGCCGGGCGGATCAGGTTGTCCCACCACGCGCCGCCGTCACGGTCGCCGTCCATGCGCCGCGCAATCATTGCCGTGCGCAGGTGGGCGGTGAAGAAGCGGCGCAGTTGCGCGCCCGCCCTGCCGAAGGTCGTGGTCGGGGTGCGGTTTTCGATGCCGCTGCGGCTGGCGTGTTGTTCGATACCGGCGACGAGGCTTGCCACGGTAGCGTTGTAGTCACGGTTCTTGCGGGCAAGCAGCAACGTGTTCTTCAACCTGCCCTGATGTTCGATTTGTTTGATGCTGTCCCGCAGGCCGCGCAGGTCGGTGAGGCTTAAATGCTGCCACGGGGTGCGGTTCGCTTCATCCAGCACTTTGGGGTCAATGTTGACTTCGATGCCTTGTTTTCTTTGCTCTTCCACCCATTGCGCCAGGGTTTGGCTGCGGTCGATGGCTTTCTTTGACTGCTCGCGCAGGTTGTAGCGTTCGAGGATGGCCTCGATTTGTTCGCGCTGTTTGATGTCGATGTTCTTGGGGTTGAGGCGGCTCATCCGCTTCAGGTAGCGCAGGTGGGTCGCCGCTTCTTCTTGCGCCTCGTAGGCGGCACGCGCCAGATGCGCCTGCAACAGCTGGTTGCGTTTTTCCGCAGCGGCGGTGGCGATGTCGCCTTTTTTCTGCGCCAGGGCGGCGGCTTTGGCGGCACGCGCTTCCATGCGGGTGTACTGCGCCGGATGGATGTCGCGCAGGCGTTTTGCCGCAATGGTCTCCTGCGCCAGTTGCCGCGCGGCGCGGTTGAGCAGGGTCTTGTTACCCACCGCTTTGGCCAGGGCATTCGCTTCGCTGGCAATCACGCGCAGGCGGATGTCGTTATGCACCGCCATGTCGGCGGCGAATGCCACCGCCTGCGGCGTTGCCAGTTCGCCAAACTGTTGCAGCATGATGTCATCGGCCACGTCGTTGATGGCATCCTGTGGCCGTTTCGCCGCCAACAGGGCTTGCACCATGGCGTCGCCGCTGTCATAAATGGCGTTGCCGTCTTCGTCCTGGAAGAGTTCTGCCACCAGGTCGGGATGTACCCCGCCCGTCTTGCTCACTTTGCGCCCCAGTTTCTTGATTTGCGCTTCGCTGTAGCCGAGTTCGAGCAGGGCTTCCCGATCAAGGCGCAGGGTCGGCAGGTCATGCAGGTGCGCGTGTTCCCCCGCCTTGCCGCTGCCAGGGTCGGGTTGGTGCAGCTTGCTGTACTGCGTTTGCCCGCGCTGTTGCGCATCGAAGACGGTGTAAAAATCGTTGAGGCTGTCGTTGTCGTTGAGGTAGCCCTGCTCCACCAGCGCCTGCCGCATGCCGTCCACACTGAGGCCGCCGTTGCGCCGCAATACCGGGAAGCCGGGGCGGATATCGGGGATGCGGTCTGCGGGGTCAAGGCCCCATTCTTGCTCCACTGCGTCTCGGTTCAGCCCGCCCAGCTTGGCGATGGCGGTGTTGAGGTCGTCATGTGCCGGGTCCACCGCGTCCGTCCACGCGCGCTTGTTGCTGGCAATGGTGGTGTCGGCCGTCATTGTGCCGGAAAGGAATTGCCAAACGCGGTACACCGGCAGGCCCAGCACCATCTGCCGTGCCTGCATTTCTGCCTGCTGCCGCGCGGCTTTGGCTTCCTGCTGTTTGCGGCGCAGTGCCTTGTTGCGCAGGTTGCGGATGTACTGGGTATCACGCAGGGCGCGCGCCTGCATTTCATCTTGCGCCGCCTGCGTCGCGTCCCGTCCCTGCTGTTGGTATGCAGCAAATTGTTCCGGCGTCATCCCGGCTTCTTCGGCGTTCTCAAACAGCTGCATCATGCTGCGGTTCTGTTCGGCCAGTTCGATAGCGTCACTGGTTGCCAGCATCCGGTCAAAGACCTGCCGCACCTCGTCGTTAAGCGGCGCGTTGAGGTTGCGCGCGGCTTTGTAGATGCGCAACAGCCAGGCACGGAAACGCTGGAATGCGCCCTGCAATTCCAGTGATGGTGCCTTGCCTTCGAGGATGTAGGTTTCAAACTGCCGCGCCGCCAGTTCGTGGTGGCTGCGCTTTTCCTCGATAGTCATGCTGTGCCAGGTGTCGAGGTCGAGGCCGCCGAGGTTGGCAAGGATGGTGTCGGCGTCCTTGATGATTTGCTTTTGCCCGTCGGTCAGCGCTTCGCCCGCGTCATTGCGCGCGCGCAGTTCGGTTGCATGCCGGGTGAGGGTTTCGAGGAAGTAGTGGCCGAGTTCGTGAATGAAGGTGGAGAGGTCGGCGTTCGGGGTCAGGGTGATGGTGTTGCTGTCGGGGCTGAAGGCTCCGCGCGGGGCGGCCTGTTCTTGCAGGTATTGGCCGAGGGTTTGCGGCGCGTATTCTTGCAAGGCCGCTACCTGTTCCTGCAGGGCGGTGGTGTCTTTTTCACGCGGCATCGCGTGTTCGTAAACGCCGAATCTGCCCGGATCGTCGCCCGCCTGTTCGTCCGCCCATGCCTGCGCGCTTTCCCGGTCGGCGAAGTAGGCGCTCTTCTCGGTGTCGAGGTCGAAGGCTTCCCAGTAGTTTTCCCCCGGCTCCTGCCCACGGGCGCGGATGTCCGCCGCCACTTTGTCACGATGTCGGCGGGCTCTCGCATTGCGTTCTTCCGCTTCTTGCAATGCGGCTTCTGCCTCCCTGAGTTTTTTCCGCCCCGCCTTGATCGCCTGTTCCTCTTCGGTCGTCGCTTGCGGCGGGATGTAGTCGATGATGTTGCCTTCTTCGTCCATGTCCACGCGGCGCACCAGTTCGGGGTCGAAAGCCAGTGCGCCGTCGCTGGTGTCCACCACATTCCAGCCGTTGGGTTCCAGAACTTCTTCCCAGATGCCGTCCAGTATCCAGCTCTCGTTGATGTCCCACAGCCCGGCGCTTGCCACGATGTATCCCGGGTCGGCTTCATCCACCAGGTTCTGCACCAGCTCCTCATCGCTCAATCCCGCGCCATAGCCGTCTTCTCGCAGGCGGTCGATGTTCTCGCGCAGGTACTTGCCCAGTGCTTCCCGGAATGCCGGGTCGCTGGCGCTGATGCGGTTGCCCACTTCGTCCGGCAGTTCCCACAGGTTACGCCCGTACCCTTCGACTTTTTCGGCCTCGTCGGCGAACATCATGTAGGGCACGTCGTTAAACGGCACGTCGCGGTTGTTGCGGCGGTAGTTCTGGTAATGAATATTCGGGTTCGCCGCATCAAACGCGCCGCTGTTACCGGTGGCGGATTTGATTTGCGCGGGGTCGGTGACGATGACTTCATCGTTGATGCTCTGTTTGGCATCGCGGGTGCCGCTGTCCACCACGTGGTCGGCCAGTACGCCGTCGTAGCCGTTTGCCCAGGCATGGTCGGCAAGCTCTTCGATGTCGTACAGGGTTTCGCCGTTCACTTCGATTTCGTCGAAAGCGCTGCGTCCCGCGTAGTCCACGTTCAGGGTGTTGCGCGCGTTGACGAAGAGCGGCATGGCGTCCCGTCCGTATTTCTGCGCGAATGCCCGCGAGCGGGTCAGGAAGATGCGCGGCATGTTGAGCGGGGTGTCGAAGGTGTCGAACTGCGCGTTGGTGCCGTGATACACCACCTGCGGCTCGCCGGTCTGCGGGTTCACCACTTTTGAGGTAGCGTTGGGGTTGACCTTCGCCGCCAACGCTTCAATAATGTCGTCAGCGCTCCGGATGGGGGAAATGGATTCAGTCTGTTGGCTGAGGAGGTTTCCTAACGTACTCCGGAGCGTTTCTTCTGTGTGCAGTTCCAGGGTGTAGATGCGCTGCCCGTCGGCAGCCGCGATGTTTTCTTTGGCGAGTATCGTCACATAATGCGTGCTGTCTTCCATGCGTACCGGCGCGGCAAAGCGCTTGATGCGGATGTTCGCATCCCCGTGCTTGGTGTCTATAAATTCGCCCACAAATGTGGCATGGCGCCATAGTTGCTCGATACGCTGCGCCAGGGCGTAGTGTTGGCCGCTGCTGAAACCGTTGTTCTCACTTTTGCGCCGCGCTGCCGCACTCAGCATTTTTCCCCGCTGGTCGCGGTTGACATAGGCAGTCAGTCCCGTTTCGTTGTTTGTCAGCGCTTTGCCGGCAAGGGCTTTCAGGGTCGCTTCGGCGCTGTCCTTGCTGGCGGGGCTGTCCACGTTCAGATCACGCGCGGCTTCCCAGTCGCCGAACCATGCTTTGAAGGATGGCGTGCGCACTTGCACCCATTGGCGGTAGTCAAGTTCGGTCTGCCCCGCTGCCTTGGCCTGTTCATAGGCTGCTTCGCCGCCGTATCGTTGCGCAGTCGCTTCGAATTCTTCTGCCTGCGCGGTGTTGGCGGTGGTCTGCTGGTAGCTGTCCTGCGCACTGTCCTGTTTGGGCGTGACGGGGAGCTCAAAGATGCCGTCCTGATTGCCGCGTTGCCGGGCTTCGTCCCGCAGTGTTTTCAGCGCCTGCTGGGTGTCGCCCTCGTAGCGCCGCAGTGTCCTTGCCGCCAGGGTTTGCCCGCCTGCCGGCACTTCTTCCACAACCGCCACGCCGCCTTCCGGCAAGGCTTTCACCGATACCAGGGCACGCTGCCCGTCCGGCGTTTTCAGGCCGTACACGCGCACTTCGGGATTTGCGATAGTGTCGTTGATAGTGGTGCGGTCGGCGTCTGTCAGGGGCGCGCGCTGTTCCTGCCCGTCCGCCTGCCGGATAACGCTGGCGTCATGGGCAATGGTGCGCCGGCGTCCCGTGATGTCCATGCCGCCGTAGCGGGCGGCCTCGTAGGTGGTTTCCGCGTCGATGGTCGCGGTGTTGTTGGCCGGGTTCGCCGTGTTCTGCTGCCCGGCCTGCGCCGCCGCTTCCGCTCCTGCCGCCAACCGGCGCGCGGCTTCAGCGGGAGTGAGGGTCTGTTCGCCCGCTTGGGTCCGGACGACGATATTCCCGCCAACGATGTGGATGCCGTATTGCGCATGGTATTCCTGCGGGCTGAGATCCATCTGGCGTGAGAAGACGTCCACATTGGCAGTATAGAGGGTGGCGTAGGTGCGGTTCGCCTCAGCGGTGGTCTGCCCGGCGGTGTTCAGCTGCTCGATGATGGATTGCTCAAGGGCCTGTATTTCGGCGGCGCGGGTGTCTTCTGCGGCAAGGCGCGTGACTTCGTTGCGGATGTCCTGTTCCAGCTCACCGAGGGCGTTGTTGTCGAGTTCCTGTGCGCTCATACCGTCAGCGTCGCGGATGTGCGGGCGCAGGGCGTTGGTCAGCTCTTCGTTGGGGGCAATGCGGGTGGCGCACCAATGTGATACCAATCCCGAAAATCAAGGCGGGAAGGCGGTGCCCGATAATCAGACTGCGTGGTCATCGCTACTCCGTGTCCGCCGCGTCGTTACAATAGCACCATATCCACCACAAGAGGCTCGAACATGAATTCGCAATTCTGGCACGGCATGGCTTTTTCCGCCGACACCATCATCCCCGTCCTCGCCATCATCGTCATGGGCTAGCTCATGAAGCGGCGCGGCGAGATGAGTACCGAGCTTGTCGCCGGCATGAATCACATTGTTTATCGCTATGCCCTGCCGATGCTGCTTTTCGTCAGCGTCGTCAACAGTGATATTTCGCCGCTCAGTCAGTGGCAGCTTATTGGCGCGGGCTGGTGTGCCGTCCTCGCCCTCTACGCCCTTGCCGCCCGTCTCGCCCGCAAGATGCCCGCCGCCGATCGCGGTGTTTTCATCCAGGGCGTTTTTCGCGGCAATATCGGCATCATCGGCCTCTCGCTTACCACCGGTGTTTATGGCAACGGCGATACTTTTGCCGCTTCTGCCGTCCTCGTCGGCACGCTTGCTTTCCTGATGAATATCCTCGCCGTCATCTGCCTCACCCAGGACGACAACCCCAAGCTGTGGCTGCTCACGCAAAAAGTCCTGCACAATCCGCTCATCATCGCCCTCATCCTCGCCATGCTGGTGAAAGCGCTGCACATCCCCGTGCCGAAAATCATCACTAACTTCGCCGGATACTACAAAAACCTCACCCTGCCGCTGGCGCTGCTTGCGACCGGTGCCAGCTTCGATCTGCGCGGCATCTTCGGCGCGGGGCGGATGGCGCTGTGGGCAAGCGCGGGGCGGCTCCTGCTCTCGCCGCTGGTCTTCCTCGTCTTCGGCCTCGTTTTTGGTCTGCGCGGCGAGACGCTCGGCGTCCTCTATCTCATCGGCGCAACGCCTGCCGCCTCCGCCAGTTACATCATGGCCAAGGCGATGGGCGGCAATGCCACCGCTGCGGCGAATATCATCGCCATCACCACCGCGCTGTCGCTGCTTCTCGTCGCCCCGGTCATCGCCCTTTTCCCGCTGCTCGGCTGGGCATGAACGGTGAAGGCAATATTCACAGCGGTTTTTCCGTCCAGAACTGTTTGATGACGGCGGCGACGGCGGCGGGTTCGTCCATGTGCAGATGGTGGCCGCCGTCGAGATGGACGACGCGGATGTCCTGGGTCAGGCGGTAGCGGTCGGGCAGGTAGTGCCAGTGTGCGGTGAAGCCGCTGTTGCCCTCAATCATCAGTACGGGCGCGGTGATGCGCGGGATGAATTCCTGCACTTGTTCTTCGGAGAGCATCATCGGCTGCCACACGGTGAGGCGTTTGTCGCTGATGAAGCGGTAGCCCGCCGCTTCGTGGTTGAGGTTGCGCCGCACCAGGCGTTCGGCACTTTCGGGTTTCATCGCGCCTGCCTTGATGCGCGCGGCGATGAGCGGGGCGAGGTCGTGGTAGTAGCGGTTGCTGCGCGGGTTCATGTAGTCCATGGTGAGCAGGCGTTCGCGCATCCGCTCCGGCAGGTCGTTGTGGTTGGAGACGTAGGGCGTGCCGTAGCATTCGATGCAGACGAGGCGGCTGATGCGGTCGTAAAAGGTGCCGGCCACCATGCTGGCGACTGCTGCGCCGAGGGAATGACAGACGAAGTCGATTTTGTCGATGCCGAGGGCGTCGGCGGCGAACATGGCGTCGCGCATATGGTCGGTGAAGTGGTAGCCCGCGCCGAGCGGGCGATGTGCGCTGCGGCCGTGGCCGGCAAATTCGAGGGCGATGAGCGAGGTGTTGTCATCGATGAGGTAGGGCGCGAGCGGGGCGAAGCTGGCGGCGTTGTCGAGCCAGCCGTGCAGGGCGAGGATGATGTGTGCGCCTTCGCCCCAGCGCTGGCCGGCGAGGCGGATGTGGGGCAGGTCGATGCAGATTTCGCGGGGGGTGATGGGGTGGGTCATGGTGGGGTGGGATTAGCCAAAGATTTCCGCATGGGTGTTCAGGCGGGCCAGTTCGAGGATATCGCCGCTGATACGGTAGATCAGCAGCAGATCGTTTTTGATGTGGCAATCACGAAAGCCCTGCCAATCGCCGCTGAGTGGGTGATCTTTATATTTGGCGGGCAGGGGCAGCCGGTTTTGCAGGCAGTACATATCTTCAATGTATTCGGGCGAGACGAGTAGCGCGTCAATGTTTTTACGGATTTCGCGTCGATACTGTTTGGATGCTTCAATCTTCATCGCTGCTCTCTTGTAGCAATGACAAGTGGAAGGCTTCCAACGTTTCGTAGTGTTTTCCCTCTCCGCGCACGAGTTCGGCGATGGCGGCGGCGGTGGTGGCATTGGGTTGTTCGTCTGTGTCCGGCGGATGGTCGTCCCCGGCAATTTGTCGGCGTTTTGCCACGGCTTCTTTTGCGTTAGCGGTTTCGATGGTTTCTTCTTCCTCACGCACAAGTTCGGCGATGGCAGTGGCGGTCGTGGCGTTGGGCTGTTCGTCCGCCTCCGGCAGCTGGCCGCTGTTGGCGATTTGTTGCAGCAGGCGGTTGATGACTTGCGCCGGGGTTTTGCCGTGCTGGCGGATGATGGCAAAGGCTTTGTTTTTGGTTTTGGTTGGGATGTGGAAGGTGTAGGCGGTGCTGTGCATGGCGGGCTCCTTACGGGCAGGGGTTGCTGATTTCCGCATGGATGGCGTTGATGGCGGCGAGGGTATCGTCGCTGAGGCTCACGTCGGCACTGGCGATGTTTTCCGCGAGCTGTTCGGGACCGGTCGCGCCGATGATGTTGCTGGTGACGAACGGGCGGCCGGTGACGAAGGCCAGCGCGAGTTGGGCGAGGCTGATACCCGCAGCGTCGGCAATGGCGGCGTAGCGCTCAACGGCGGCGAAGCCCTGCGGCTTGGTGTAGCGGGTGAAGCGGCTATATTTGGCGATGCGCCAGTCCTGATGCCAGGGCAGACGGCGGTATTTGCCGGAAAGCAGGCCAAAGGCCAGCGGCGAGTAGGCGAGCAGGCCGACACCCTCGCGCAGCGATATTTCGGCGAGGCCGACCTCATAGCTGCGGTTCAGGAGGTTGTAGGGGTTTTGCACGGAAACGGCGCGGGTTTTGCCGAGGCGGGCGGCTTCGTGCAGGTGCGTCATCACGCCCCACGGGGTTTCGTTGGAGAGACCGTAGCTGCGGATTTTCCCCGCTTGCATGAGTTCGTCCAGCGCAGCGACGGTTTCGGCGATGGGGGTTACTCCGGCGGGGTCGTCGAGGCTGCTGATGCCGAGGGTGCCGAAGTTGTTGACGCGGCGTTCCGGCCAGTGCAGCTGGTAGAGGTCGAGGTAGTCGGTATGCAGGCGGGCGAGCGAGGCGTCGCAGGCGGCGTGGATTTGCGCACGGGTGAAGCGCGATCCGCCGCGTATGTAGTCCTGGCCGTCGTTGCCGCGCGAGGGGCCGGCGATTTTGCTGGCGAGGATGATGTCGTCGCGTTTGCCGCGTTTGGCGAGCCAGCTGCCGATGTATTGTTCAGTACGGGTGTAGGTTTCGCGGCAGGGCGGCACGGGGTACATCTCGGCGGTGTCGATGAAGTTCACGCCGTGCGCGGTGGCGTAGTCGAGCTGAGCGTGGGCTTCGGCTTCCGTGTTCTGTTCGCCGAAGGTCATGGTGCCGAGACAGATGGCGCTGACGCGGATGCCGGTATTGCCGAGCGGGCGGTATTGCATGGGGGCTCCTGTGCGTGGGAAGGGGGCGCTACTTTACTCTTCTTTGCGTGGGGCAGGCAGGCGGAATGTTTACAGCGGCAGCGCCGCCTGCCGCGTTTCCGCCGCCTCGCCCAGGCCGGAATAGGTGACGCCGACGAGGCGCACGGGTTTCGTTGGCGCGATGTCGTGCAGCAGGCGGGCAATCCAGTAGTGTGCGTCGTTTTCCCGGGTGAACGGGGTGGAGACGCTGCGGCTGCGGGTGATTTGCGAGAAGTCGTGGTATTTCAGCTTGATGGTCAGGGTATGCGGGTGCAGGTGGCGTTTTTGTACGTCGGCGAAGGCATCCTGGTTTTGCGCGAGGAGTGCCTGATAGAGGGCGGGGATGCCTTCGAGGTCGTGGATGAAGGTGGTTTCGCTGCCGATGGATTTGCGCTCGCGCGTGGGTTCGACGGGGCGCAGGTCGATGCCGCGCGCCATGTGGTAGTAGAAGTCGCCATGTTTGCCGAATGCGTGGCGCAGGCTTTCCGGCGAGAAACGCAGCAGGTCGGCGCCGGTTTTGATGCCGAGCGCGTGCATATGCGCGGCGGTCGCCTTGCCGATGCCGTGGAAGCGCTCGACCGGCAAAGAGGCGGCGAAGGCCGCACCTTCTGCGGGGGTGATGACGGCGAGGCCGTCCGGTTTGTTCAGGTCGGAGGCGATTTTCGCCAGCATTTTGTTGTAGGAGACGCCCGCCGAAGCGGTGAGGCCGGTTGCGGCGCGGATTTCCGCGCGCAGGCGTTCGGCGATGCGCGTCGCCGAGCCGCGTTCGTGCGGGCTGCCGGTCACGTCGAGATAGGCTTCGTCCAGCGAAAGCGGCTCGACCAGGTTGGTAATGGCGAGCATCAGTGCGCGGATTTGCAGGCTGACGGCGCGATAGACCTCGAAACGCGGCGGCACGAGGATGACCTGCGGGCAGAGTTGCAGGGCGCGGTGCGCGGACATCGCCGAGTGCAGGCCGTAACGCCGCGCTTCGTAGCTGGCCGCCGCCACCACGCCGCGCTCCTGCGGCGGACGGGCGACGATAAGCGGCTTGCCGCGCCAGGCGGGGTTGTCGCGCTGCTCGACGGCGGCAAAAAAGGCGTCCATGTCAATGTGGATGATTTTGCGGATGCTCATGGCTCGCTATGGTCGCGTGGTTGCAGGTATCTGCCTATCCCGGTCAATCGCGGCGGCCTGCCATGCGTGGCAGGATTTTTTGCTACGGCAGCGCGGTGGACGGCGGTCATCAGGATGTGGCCGGCGGTGAGCGGGAGCAGCAGGCGGGCGGCACGGCTCACGGCGGGCGGGCGCTGTTCGGCGGCAATGGCGCAGAAGATGCGGGCGAAGACGGGCAGAGGCGCAGCGTGCCGAGGGCTTTGTGCACGGGGATGAGGGTTTTTGTGTAGCCGGAAACGTGCCAGATGAGCGCGAGGCGGTACATGCAGGCGATGGCGATAGCCATGCCCCAGTGCAGGACACGGCTGAGGGTGCCGTAGTGGTTGGGGGTATCGGGGGTCATGGTTTCTTACTGTCAGGGTTGTACTGCTCCATGATTTCTTTCGCTTGCGCTTCCAGTTCGGGGAAGAGGGTGCGTTTGCTGATGCCGAAGGATTGGATTTCTTCCATGATGGCAGCTTTGCTTTCCGCTTTGACGAGGATTTTTTGATTTTTCAATGCAGAGGGATGCCATTCTGCAGGGATGGCAGCGGCTTCTGTTTTATTGTCTTTGATGCCGAATAGCAGGAAACAACCTTGCTGTCGCGAGATGCGCTGATTATTGAGTTTGGCGCGGACGCAGAGGACACATTCGAGATCACTAGGGCTAATAAGATTACGAAATCCTGGTCTTTCTGAACGAATATCGTCAAGTAATAAGTTAATGTTTTCTTGCTTGTTAAACATTTCTAGATAGGCATTATTGCCTATTGCCGTTGCTGTCATTTCAAGTGAATGATAAAAATCTTGATAGTTATTAAATCCTGTTATTTGAAGGTAGTTCTTAATTGTAGCAGTATTCATGAGCTCCTTATCCTCAAAGCAATTTTTAATAAATTCATAATTTTCTTCATTGTCTTTTATATATTCCATTATTTTCAATAAACGGAATTTCTCTGCTCTTTCTTTGTAAAGAGGAATTTCAAAAGGATGTGGTCTCGCACTAATTGCAGATAAGATAATAGCTGCATTATCATTATCGTATTTTATATTTTTATTAGGTATGTCAAAAATAATCAGCTCACCATTTTTGTCGTAGTGCTGTTTATTCCAGGCAGCAAAATATAAGGCAACCAGTGCATTTGTCGTTAAATCCAGCAAGCGGGTGCTGTATCCGTAATGCTGCAATTTCACCAGTTTTTCAAAGAGAGTATCGCTGGGCAAAAAGTCATCGGGGCAGTAGGTTAAGGCATCTTTGATGATTTTGTCCTCGTTTACGATGAGGTGTTCTTGCCCTTTTCGATATATACCGGGCAATAAATCCCAGTCTGCATCGCCATGACCACGAAAGAAGCGGGTTTTTTCTTGGTTATCTGGTTTTTCAGGGTTACTAGATTTTTTAAGTTCACAAGGTTCCTCACATTGACCAGGTTTTCCAAGTCTTTTCAGGATTCGGGATAGGTCGCTGACACTCTTAATTTCGTGCGGGATATCCGTGCTTTCAGGCATTGCATTTTGTTTTTCGTCCGTCATGATTTTTCTCCGGTTTTGTTTGTGGTTGCCGCCGCATCCAGCGCGCGCAGTTGTTCCAGTTTATCAGCGAGTTTGATTTCAAAGCCGCGCCGGTTTGGCTGATAGAAGCGGATGCCCGCTTGCAGCATGGCGTCCGGCAGGTAGGTTTGGCCAGCGGCGTAGGCTTGCGGTTCGTCGTGGGCGTAGCGGTAGTGCGTGCCGTAGCCTTCGTTTTTATGCACGGCAGTCGGGGCGTTGCGCAGGTGCAGCGGCACGGGGTGGGCGGGGTTCGCGCGGACGTAGGCAAAGGCGGCTTTCATCGCTTTGTAGCTGGCGTTGCTTTTTGGCGCAAGGGCGAGGTAGGTGATGGTCTGGGCGAGGGCGAGGTAGCCTTCGGGGGCGCCGAGGCGTTCGTAGGTCTGGTAGGCGTTCAGGGCGAGGTTGAGCGCGTTCGGATCGGCATTGCTGATGTCTTCGCTGGCGACGCACAGCATCCGCCGCGCGATGACCAGCGGGTCGGCACCGCCGTCCACCATGCGCGCGAACCAGTACATGGCGCCGTCCGGATTCGAGCCGCGCAGGGATTTGTGGAAGGCGGAAAGGAGTTCGTAGAACCAGTCGCCCTGTTTGTCCAGCGCTTTCGGCTGGTCAGCAAGGGCTTGCGCGAGGGCGTCTTCGTCGCTTGCGCCCTGGCTGCGCAGTAGCGCCCATTCTTCGAGCCAGCCGATGGCTTTTCGCGCGTCGCCGCCGGACTGGTAGGCGATGGTGGCGAGGATGTTGTCCGGCGTGTCTTCCAGATTAAGCGCGGCCACGCCCTGGCGCAGTTTTTCGATGAGTTCGTCTTCGCTCAAAGGTTGCAGGTGGAAAACGCGCAGGCGGGAGAGCAGGGCGTTGTTGAGATGGAAGGCGGGGTTTTCGGTGGTGGCGCCGATGAGGATGAGGGTGCCGTCTTCGACGTAGGGCAGGAAGGCGTCTTGCTGGGCTTTGTTGAAGCGGTGGATTTCGTCGATAAAGAGGATGGTTTTGCGGCCCAGGCGGCGTTCTTGCTGGGCTTCAAGGACGGCTTCGCGCACTTCTTTGACGCCGGAGAAGACGGCGGAGAGGCGGATAAAGCGCGCGGCGAAGCGGTCGGCGAGCAACAGGGCGAGGGTGGTTTTGCCGCAGCCGGGCGCCCCCCAGAGCAGCATGGAGAAGGGTTTTTGCTGGGCGATGGCGACGGTGAGCGGCATGCCGGGACCGAGGATGTGTTTTTGCCCGATGTAGTCGGCAAGCGTTTTGGGGCGCAGGCGTTCGGCAAGCGGAGCGTCGCCGCTGCGGGAAAAGAGGGAGGGTTGGCCGGTCATGGTGGGATAGGGGTTGGGATGGTGGCGTGATTGTACGCAAGTTTGAGCACCCCGCCGCGCGGGAAGCCGCCGCCTGTCTTCCGCTTTTTCCCGCAGGCAGCCGCCATGCAACGCAAAAGGCGGCAGGCGTTGCCGCACTGCCGCCCGGGCAGGTTGCTTGCATTATTCTTCGATGACGATGCGCGCGTTCAGCGGTTGCAGCGGGCGGTTGTTCGCCTGGCCAATCATGGCTTCCATCGCTTTGAATTGGGCTTCGCTCGCTTCAACCGGGGTTTTGAAGACGATCCAGTTCACCCCTTCGCTGCATGGCGGCGTGGTGAGCGAGCCGTTCAGGCGGAAGAGGTTTTGATCTTTGGGGAAGAGGGCGGCGATGTCGAGTTTGTCGGCAAGCGCGGTTTTTTCGCCCGCTTTAAGCGGTTTGGCAAGAAGCGGTGCGAGGGCGGGGTTTTCTGCGCCTTTTTCGAACATGACACCGATGACGGCGAGTTCACCACGCTCATTCTGATGGACGAAGTGCACTTCCATCGGGAAGTATTTGCTGAGGAAGGTGTGTTCGCTCGGCGTGTGGAAGTGGAATTGCTTCAGGGTAAATTCTTCGTCGCCCAGTTTCAGGGTTTTGACGGCGTCCGTGGGCGTAGCCTGGATGGTGTGGCCGTTGTTTTCCACGGTGTAGATGAGCGGCGGATAAGTCGCTTCCACGCTGCTGCCGCTTTTGGCGATGGCGGTAGTGAGATCGACCGGCGACTGGTTTTTGCCCAGTTTGCAGGTGACAAATGCCGGGCTGAGTTCGCCCCAGTGTGCGGGGTCGTCCTTGCCAGTGTAAGACCAGTGGGGCTGCCCTTCGCCAGCGAAGGCAGAGAGGGATACGGCGCAGAGCGCAGCGAGCGCGGTGTGTCGCAGTTGCATGACGAAACCTCATTGTTGTCGTGAGTTTGACCCCCGCGCGGTTTTGAACCTCTTGGGGGACGCCTTATCCACCTGTAAAAACGGCCTGGCCGGTGGGTGCGCGGTCAGACCGTTTACGGGTGGATAATTGGGTGGGAATTATGCAGTTTGCAGCATTTTTCATCAACGACCACTCACGTTTTCCCCCGCCGGTTCACCGTGCAATACAGCCGCCCCGTACCGAGGCGGACGGTGATTTTTTCGCCGGGCTGCACGGCGTCGCTGCGGTACACGACTTTGCCCGCGCTGTCGTAAGTGACGGCATAGCCGCGCGCGAGGATGTTGAGCGGGCTCAGGTTGTGCAGGGTTTGCATTAGGTGGTGCAGGCGGTGTTGCTCCTGGCGGTGGCGGTTGACGACGGCGCGGCGCATCCGCGCGTCGAGTTCGTCGAGGCGCTGACGGATGCGGTCGAGATAGCGCGCGGGCTGCTGCTGTTTGAGGCGGTGGTCGAGGTGGTCAAGGCGCAGCCGTGCCCGTTCCATCTGCCGCGTAACGGCGCGGTGCAGTTGTTCGCCGAGGCGGTGCAGGCGCTCTTTTTCGCCGCTCAAATCGGCGCAACTCTGCTCGGCGGCGGCGGTCGGCGTCGGCGCGCGCAGGTCGGCGGCGAGATCGGCGAGGGTGACATCTGTTTCGTGTCCCACGCCGCTGATGACGGGGATGCGGCTGGCGGCGATGGCGCGGACGAGGTCGGGATCGTTGTATGCCCACAGGTCTTCGGCACTGCCGCCGCCCCGGATGAGCAGCAGCGTGTCGCATTCGGCGCGGCGGTTGGCGGTGCGCAGGCGGCGGATGAGCTGCGGCGGTGCCTTCGCCCCCTGCACCAGCGACGGATAGATGATGACGGAGACCAGCGGGTTGCGGCGGCGCAGGGTGGTAATCGCATCATGCACCGCCGCGCCGCTCAGACTGGTGATGAGGCCGATTTGCCGGGGATGACGCGGGATGGGGCGTTTGTTCGCGGCTAGGAAGCAGCCTTCCGCTGTGAGCATTTCCCGCCGCCGCTGCAATTCCGCCTCCATCGCGCCGATGCCCGCCGCTTCAACCTGGTCAAGGATGAGCTGGTAGCCGCCGCGCGGTTCGTAGAGCGTCGCCCGCCCGTGCACACGCACGGCGATACCGTTCGCGAGCTGGCGCGCGGGCAGGCGCAGGCCGAAAGTGCTGCCGCGAAAGAGGGCGCAGGCGACCTGGGCATGGCTGTCTTTCAAGGAAAAGTAGAGGTGCCCCGAAGCGGGGCGGCTCAAATTGGAAATCTCGCCTTCCACCCAGAGGTCGCGGAAATCGCCTTCAAGCAGGCGGCGCACATGGGCGTTGAGCTGGCTGACGGTGTAAGTGAGACTCATGCGGCGGCGATGAAAAGAGCGGTGATGCAAAGCAGGTTGACGCCGAAGAGCAGCGAGCGGGCGAGCGGCTTGTCGTGGATATAGCAGAGGACGAAGGCGATGCGGCTCGCGACGAACAGCAGCGCCCAGCAGTTGATGACGCCCTGCCCTGCCCCGCCCGTCGTCTGCGCGATGATGACGGCGGCGGCAAACGGCGGGAAGATTTCATAACCGTTGCGCTGCGCCGCATCCGCCCGCGCTGCTTTGCCGCTTAATTTAGCAAGAAACGCGCGCGGCTCGTGGTTGTCGGCCATCGTGAAGCCGCCGAGACGCTTGGCATAGGCGGCGCAGAAAATGGGCAGAAAAATGGTGATGAAAACGCACCAGTAAGCGAGGGTCATGGTTACTCCTAATCGTGTAGTCGCTGCAAACAGGAATGATACAGTGTTGGCGAGCCTCGCCGGGAACCCATAAAAACCGCATAGTGATTTTTATGGGAAACCCACGCCGTACCATCTGTACTGTCTTCGGCCCGCCGCCTTGCTCATCCCTATTTGAAACGACTATAACAAAAACATCAGCAGCGGGTTGTCGTGTGGCGGCGTTCGCCGACAAAGCCATCATCACGCAGACCGCCGACGGCGGCAACCTTGACGCGCAAAGCAGCGATATCAGGGGTCGGCAGCGGCGGATTTCTCCCAAAAGTATTTTTCGTCGCCTGTATGTCCGGCAATAGTGGTTTTTCCGTCGTCGCGGCGGCTTGCAATACGGTATGGATATGGCTTTCCTTGCCGCCTTTTCCTATATCGCTCAATACCGGGAACACAGGTGCGTACAGAAAGAATATTTTTCATTACCTGCCCATGAAAGAAGCGGCGTTGTTTCACTTCTCTATTACCGGCGGCAATCGTCAGCAATAATGAGTTGCGGCATATTCCCAGGCAATAATCAACAAGCATCATTAGCGCATCAAATACAAAAACTGTCGTAAATATCTTTCATAAGAAGGAGCCATAAAAATAGCGGTATATAACAAGCCGGATAACGGCAAAAGATACCCGGACCGCAAGCGATTTTTACAGGAGCGGACATATGGTTTTTTCCGGTGCAACGCAATATTCATGATTTTTCCCGATGGTCAGGCATCACCTGTGCTGCTTTTATGCGCCGCCGTCGCCCGCAAATACAGCGTACTATCCGCGCATGCGCCGATAAATCCACCGTCTGCCACACCGCCTGCTGCGGCAACCGCCATGCGCAGGGCGGCGGCATTACTTGGGGCACGACGTGTCGCGGCCTTTTCCCGACTGCGCGGCGGACGGGTGAGGTCAAGCAGCAGGGGCGGCTGTTGCGGTTTGTGCGGCAGCAGGACGGTGCATAGCGCGCCTTTCTCGCTGTAATTGTGGCGGATATAGCTGACGATGCTGTGGTAGTCGTGCAGCGGATAGGTCTTTGCCGTTGTCCTGCACCGCCAGAAATATTTCTTCTCGATGGTGATTTGCCCATCTTCCATGATTATCGCCAGCGGCTTTTCGCATTGCCGCAGACGGTTATGGACAGCAATAGTCAATATATCGCCGACAAACAGCAGAGAAAAGAGCAGCCAGGCATAAGGGTCATGACGAAACAGGGTGAAATACAACAGGGCCAGCAGCGGCCATACATAAAGAAAATGCCGCCAACTGTGCGGCAATGGATTGGCTTCCGGAGTAATTTTCATCATTTCGGCTTCCTTAAAGCAACAGTATCATGAATGGGTCGATTCGTTTCACCGGCAGAGAATAGGTTTGCTTTCATCACCGCTGTCCTTGTATTTATTGACATATGCAAAGCCATGAATCCGGGCGGGAAAGCGGCACAATTCTGTCTGAGTTTGTCTCCTGCAACTACGGGGCATATAATAAACCGACATTGTCATTTCCAACACAGCCACGCAACCATGAACCTCGATAATCTGCGCTGCGCCGAATACCGCCGCTACCCCGACCGCATCAATGCTGCCCTCGACTGGCTGCGCGCCCACGATCCCGTTGCCCTCGCCGCCGGCCGCCACGACATCGACCCCGCCATGCGCGCCGAGAAATTCAGCCTGAGCACCCGTCCGCGTGCAGACATCACGCCCGAAGCGCACCGCGACCACATCGACATCCACTACCTCATCAGCGGCAGGGAAATCATCGCCTGCCGTCTCGACGACGGCTGTCTGACACCCAGCGAAGCATATGACGACACACGCGACGTCGTCTTCTATCCGCCGGCACTCGACGGCGAAAGCCTGCTACATCTCGCCCCCGGCGATTTCGCCGTCCTTTATCCGGGCGAAATTCACCGCCCCGGCTGCGGCACAGGCGGCAGTATTGACAAAATCGTCATCAAAATCCGCCTCGACAGCCTCTAAACCCTGCAAACAGGAGCAACACCATGAACCAACTCGACGCCCTCAAAGGCATGACCACCATTGTCGCCGACACCGGCGACATCGAGGCCATCCGCCAATACCACCCGCAGGACGCCACCACCAATCCCTCGCTCATCCTGAGCGCTGCCGCCCTGCCGCAATACGCGCCGCTCATTGACGAAGCCGTCGCCTACGGCAAGGCGCATGGCAGCGATCGCGCCGCGCAAATACAGGCCGCCGAAGACAAACTTGCCGTCAATATCGGCCTTGAAATCCTGAAAATCGTCCCCGGCCGCGTCTCGACCGAAGTTGATGCCCGCCTCTCCTACGATCGTGATGCCACCATCGCCAAAGTGCGCCAACTCATCGCCCACTACAACGCGGCCGGCATCAAGAACGACCGCATCCTCATCAAAATCGCCGCCACCTGGCAGGGCATCCGCGCCGCCGAACGCCTCGAACTAGAAGGCATCAACTGCAACCTCACCCTGCTGTTCTCGCAAGCGCAAGCCCGCGCCTGCGCCGAAGCGGGGGTGTATCTCATCTCGCCCTTCGTCGGCCGCATCCTCGACTGGTACAAGGCGCACGGCGAGAAGAAAGACTACGCCCCGGCCGAAGACCCCGGCGTCAAATCCGTCACCGCCATCTACCACTACTACAAAGAACACGGCTACCCGACCATCGTCATGGGCGCGAGCTTCCGCAACAGCGGCGAAATCACCGAACTGGCGGGCTGCGACCGCCTGACCATCGCCCCGCCGCTTCTGGCAGAACTGCAAGCAAGCAATGCCGCCCTGCCGCGCAAACTGCATGACCCCGGCGCGAGCAAGCCCCGCCCTGCCCCGCTCACCGAGGCCGCATTCCTCTGGCAGCACAACAGCGACCCGATGGCGGTGGACAAACTCGCCGAAGGCATCCGCAAATTTGCCGCCGATCAGGAAAAACTCGAAGCCCTGCTCGCGGCAAAAATCTGACACGACACAAACACCCCCGCCGCGCTGTCGGCGGGGCAACCGACCTGCCACGCACCAAGATAACCCCAACCCCGATGAACCGCATGAACCTTAAACGCACCGCCCTGAGCCTCGCCTGCCTGCTTGCCGCCGCCGCCTACGCCGCGCCCTACCCCAAACTCGACCCGAACAGCCTTATCAACGGCAGTCCGGACAACCCGCCGATTACCGTCAACATCGCCGCCCTGCAAGATGCCCTGCAAAACCTCGGCGAACACGCCGGCGACTACCCGCCGCGCTTCGATAATGACGCCGACCGCGCCCAAGCCGTCAAGGATCTCGCCCCGCTTGCCATCCTGCTGGAAGACATGACCAAAAACAGCGCGGCGGGCGGCAAAAAAGACAACGAAGCCCACCTCGCCAGTCTGCAAATGAGCGCGCGCCTCTACTGGATCGGACACAACCTCGACCAGCCCGGCTACGGAGAAAAAGCCCACGCCGCTTACAAGGAACTGCTCAAACTGGCACCCAAAAACCGCAAGGCCGAAGTGGAAGACGAACTTGGCCGCTTCCTTGCCTCGGTCGGCAAGGGCGAAGAAAGCGTGCAACACCTGCGCAACGCCTACAACAGCGGCTACACCGACAGCGGTTTCCCGCTCGGCATGACCCTGCTCATGCTCAACCGGCAGGATGAAGCCAAACGCATCCTGCAAGACTACGCGCGGAAAAACCCGAACGACCCGCGCCCGCAGCAAGTGCTGGAAGCCGTTGACAGCGGGCAATTTGAAATCCGCCGCGAATAAGGCAGCCTGACAATATCCGTACGAAACCAGCGCATAAAAAGCGGGTCAACCGGATCCGCTTTTTTATCGCCAAAATGCCCAAAAACAGTAATGGATAAGCAATAGGCGCGGGCTTTTGCCCGCCATTAACGCCATTTCGGCGCGCTATACGCCGTTATTCTTTATTTCTTTTCCGCCGTATCGGACTCGTTTGTTGCCGGCGGTAATGTCGTCTGCGCAATCACATCGAGAAACACCAGCGGCTCGTTGCCGTTATTGCGCAAGGCATGACTTTGGCCCGGACGGGCAATCGTTACGTCGCCCGCGCCGACAACTGTTTCTTTACCGTTGCTATCCGTGAAGACACCCGTACCGGCAATAATGATATAGGCATCTTCATTATCCTTGTGCTGATGCAGACCAATCGAAGCGCCGGGCGGCAACGTCGTCCAGCCGATTTCCCGCAAAGCATCCTTCTCATCGGTTTGCATCCGGGTATAAGCAAATTCGCCCAGCAAATCGCCCTCGCCGCCCGCCGCCTTTTTCCGGTTCCAAGTCTGCAACGACGCTTTCGGATAAACCTGCACGCTGCGGTCAAGCGTCTCGCCGTGAAAAACCTGCTCCGCCGTTTTGGGCTCGGCGGCATTGGCGCTTTTATCGCCCGCCGTTTCCGCCTGCGCGCCCATCAATATGGCGCCAACACATAATGCACTTACCGGAAATACTTTCATCGCCATCACCTCGCTGAACAAACAAAAAGCCTCCGCATGAGCGAAGGCCGGATCTCAATCAATCACCCAGATTTTCTTCGGCAATCGCCTGGCTGAGTGCGCTTAACAGTTTCTCGCTGACCTGATTGACCATGCTGACCTCGCGGGCAATCGTTTGCCGTTCCAGCAGCAAATCAAACGTCATTTGCAAGGCGCCGAGAATCACCAGACGCTCCAATGGCACTTTCGGATTCTCGCGACGCATTTCGGCGAGGGAAAGATTTAATTGCTCCGCCGCTTCAATCAGCAAATCGCGTTCATGCGGTTCGCACATCAGCGGATAATTATTTTCCAGAATCTGTAACGTTACTTTCATCTTACTCATGATCCACCCCGCGAATCCGGTCAATCATTGCCTGCTTGCGCATATTGCAGCGGTCAAGTTCCGCTTGCAGGGCATCACAAGCGCGCTGGTGTTCTTCCGCCTGTGCTTTCAATGCCTCTTCATGGGACTTGATCAGGGCTTCCTTTTCTTCCGCCCAATTTGCCTTTTCCTCGTCATAGCGGCTGCGCCAGCGGGCATCGGCACTTTCCAGCGCCGCCCGGTATTCTTCGGCGCGCTGCGCCTGTGCTTCCTGATGTTCCTGAATGCTTTGATTATGGCGTGCATTGAGCTGATCATAATCCTCCTGTAATTGCCGGTGCTCTTTATTGAGCGTCCGCCATGCTTTAAGCAAAATATTGGTCTGCTTTTCGACGCGTTTCAATTCGTCGATATGTAAACGTTCCTGAACTGGCTTCATGCACATTCCCGTTTTCAAACTAAAAAACCATAATGGCGACAGCCATTATCCCGCTTTCAACTATACTACCATTTTCCAGCAGATACGGACAAAACCATGACCACACAGCCCCATTACGACGCCCTCGAAGCCCTCATCCGCGAACGCGGCTGGTGGTTTGCCACCAGTGAAGTGCATGGCATGCAAACCGCCCTCGTCGCCTGCGGCAGCGGCGCACGTTGGCCGGAAATCCTCTTCGCACAAGGCGGAACCGATACGCTTGCGCGCGAAGCCTTTGACCGCCTCGCCGCCCAAATCGAAGCAACCCTCGCCGGTGACGCGCTGGACTACCAACTGCTCCTGCCCGAAGAAGGCACCTTGTCCGCACGCGCCGAAGCGCTCGTTGCCTGGGCGCAGGGCTTCACCGTCGCCACGCGCTGGCTTGCCCCCACGCTGGATGACGACTGCCGCGCCTTCCTTGCCGACCTCGACGAAATCGGCAAACTGGACGACCGCCTCGCCGATAGTGAAGAAAACCGGCAAATGCTCACCGGCCTCGAAGAACACTGCCGCATGGGCGCGCTGATGCTCTACGCCTACTGCCACAAACCGCACAAATAACCAAGAGGAGACCCACCATGACCACCTGGACCCGCGACGCCCGCTACACCCCGCTCACCGCTGCCACCCTCGCCCGCTACGAAGCCCTCTGCGCCGAAGCCGAAGCCAGCCCGTGGCGGCAGCACTACCACATCCAGCCGCCTGCCGGCCTGCTCAACGACCCCAACGGTTTCAGCTACTGGCAGGGTGCCTACCACCTCTTCTACCAATGGTTCCCGCTCGGACCGGTGCACGGCCTCAAATACTGGCGACACCTGAGCAGCGCCGACCTCGTCCACTACACCGACTGCGGCACCGCCATCGCCCCCGACAGCGACTGGGACAGCCACGGCGCGTACAGCGGCAGCGCCATCGCCGACGGCGACGAACTGCTCATCGCCTACACCGGCAACCACCGCGAGGCGGACTGGACCCGCATCCCCTACCAGCTCACCGCCCACCTCGACGCGCACAACCACCTGCGCAAAGACGAACCCTTCCTCAAAGGCGCGCCCAAAGGCTACACCGAACACGTCCGCGACCCGAAAATCTGGCGCGAAGCGGACGGCAGCTACGGCATCATCCTCGGCGCCCAGCGGAAGGACCTCATCGGCACCGCGCTGTATCTCACCTCAAAAGACGCGCGCGACTGGCAGCTGCACGGCGAAATCGACACCGCCCAGCCCGCCTTCGGCTACATGTGGGAATGCCCCGACTACTTCCCGCTGGATGGCCACGACATCCTCACCTACTGCCCGCAGGGCCTGCCCGCCGACGGCGACCACTGCCGCAACCTCTACCAGAGCGGCTACCTCATCGGCCACTTCGACAAAACCGCCTGCCGCTTCACCCACGACGGCTTCCGCGAACTCGATCACGGCTTCGACTACTACGCCCCGCAAAGCACCCTCGGCGCGAACGGCGAACGCCTGCTCATCGCCTGGATGGGCCTGCCGGACACCACCTGCCCCAGCGCGCGCGACGGCTGGGCGCACTGCCTCACCCTGCCGCGCGTCCTCACCGTCGAAAACGGCCAACTGCGCCAGCGCTCGCACCCGCACCTCGCACAACTGAGGGGCAGCGGCGCGCATGACGGCGTGCATTACGAACTCATCCTGGAAAACCCCGACAACCAACCCTTCATCCTCACCCTGCGCGCCTCGGAGCGGGAAAAAACCGTCCTCACCTACAACGGCGAAGCCATCATCCTCGACCGCAGCCAAAGCGGCGCCCTGCCCGAACCCGAAAAAAACACCGCCGGCAAAGGCGGCCACATCCGCCGCCTCGCCCTGCGCAACCTGCGCCACCTGCAACTCTACTCCGACACCTCATCCCTCGAAATATTCCTCAACGACGGCGAAGCAACCATGACCGCCGCCCTCTACCCCGCCCCGGACGCAACCGGCCTGCACCTCGCCGCTGCCGATAACGTCAGCATCACCACCTACCCGCTCAACAAAGCCTGACCAATCCCAGAAAATAATCTGAGTGTGTTGGTGCGCCTGACCGGGCACCCATAAAAATCGCGTAGCGATTTTTATGGGAAACCCGTGCCGTATTGAACATACTGTCTGCGGCGCGCCGTCTTCTCAGCTTAATTCCTGAGATTGGTATGCCCCCCGCATCACCGTAACCGGAGAACTGCCATGACCGATGACGACCACAAACAGCTTAAACCCCGCGCCGATGACGGTTGGTTCAAGCGCCTCTGCGCCTGGGCGGATGAATCTGATATTCAGGAAAAAGAACTGCCGAGGGATAAGACGAAACTATTGGCGATGCAAGAACTGAGGATAAGTAGAGCACGATTCACCGCCTTGCCTGCCGAAATTGGGCAACTCGGTAATCTGCAAGAAATGTATTTATGGGACAATCAACTCTCCTCTCTGCCGCCGGAAATCGGTCGGCTCGGCAATCTGCAAACACTGGATTTACGGGGGAATAAACTTGGCACCCTGCCGCCAGAAATCGGCCAACTCGACAAGCTGCAAAAACTGGATTTAAGAGGTAATCAACTCACTACCCTGCCGCCGGAAATCGGCCAACTCGGCAAGCTGCAAAAGCTGGATTTATCCTGGAATCCACTCACTACCCTGCCTGCTGCAATTACCCAACTCGATAATCTGCAAGATATCACCATAGACGGTCATTTGCTTTTAGAACTAATCGATATGGCACCGCATCTGCCAAAACTGAAATCTCTTGAATTGTTTAATCTCACCACCCTGCCTGCCGAAATCGGTCAACTCGGTAATCTGCAAAATTTGTATTTATTGGACAAACAACTCACTGCCCTGCCTGCCGAAGTTGGACAACTCGGTAATCTGCAAGAAATCACAATGGCCGGTCATTTGCTTCTAGAACTAATTGATATGGTGCCGCATCTGCCAAAACTAAAATCTCTTAGTTTATTTAAGCTCACCACCTTGCCTGTCGAAATTGGACGACTCGGCAATCTGCAATTCCTGGATTTGTCCTTTAATCAACTCACTGACCTACCTGCCACAATTAGGAAACTCGGCAATCTGCAATTACTGGATTTGTCCTTGAATCAAATTACCAGCCTGCCTGCCGAAATTGGTCAACTCAGCAATCTGCAAAAACTGTATCTATCGGACAACCAACTTACCACCCTGCCTGCCCAAATTGGCCAACTCGGCAATCTGCAAGAATTACATTTGGATAGCAATGAACTTACCGCTCTGCCTGATTCAATTGGTCAACTCGGTAATCTGCGAATTCTGGATTTATCGGGCAATCAGCTTACCGACCTGTCTGCCACAATTTGGCAACTCGGCAATCTGCAAAAACTGTATTTATCGGACAATCAGCTCACCGACCTGCCTGCCGCAATTGAGCAACTCGGCAACTTGCAAACACTTGATTTATCCTGGAATCAACTCACAGCCCTGCCTGCCGCACTTGGGAAACTCGGCAATCTGCAAACACTGGATTTATCCTGGAATAAATTCACAGCCCTGCCTGCTTCCCTCAAGCGTCTTTATCGCGAACGCCATGGTTTATTAGAAATAAATTTGAATAACAAATCCCTGCTGTAAAATAACGACAACTAATCCCCATTTTATAAACCATCATCAAACGCCTGGAAATCATCCGCGCCGCGATGCCGCTGGCCGATGAAGACCTGACTGCCCGGCAATTGCCCGCGCCGCGCGCCGTCTTGCCGCAGTTGGACGGCGCGGCGGGCGAAACCCTCGCCGCCATCATCGCCGCGCCGTCCAGCCCTGCCACCCCGACCGCGTCAGCGCCGAACACAAAGCACAGGCAGAACGACTCTTTAAAGAGCGGACGAACACACCTACCCTGCCCTCTTGCACAAACAAACAGGAACCCTCCATGACCCGCAAACCCCTCATCACCGCCTTCGCCCTCGGCAGCGCCACCCTCGCCGGCGGTGCCACCCTCGACTTCGACCCGGCGCAATACCGTGAACAAACCGCCACCGTCAACGGCGAAACCATCACCTACCGCGCCTACGAAAACCTCCCCTACGTCGCCAAACCCGTGGACGCCGCGCACCAGACCATCAACATCTACATCCCCGCCGCGACCGCGCCCATCTTCCTGCCGAACCGGATTGGCGGCTACATGCCCGCCAGCGCCGGCGTCCCCGGCACCGGCGGTTTTGGCCCGCAAAAAGAAGGGGCGGACGCCATGCAAACCGCGCTCGCCAAAGGCTACATCGTCGCCTCGCCCGGCGCGCGCGGCCGCACCAGTGCCGACGGCAAAGCGCCCGCCGCCATCATCGACCTCAAAGCCGCCGTGCGCTACCTCAAACACAACGATGCCAACATGGCGGGCGATGCCAACAAAATCATCAGCAACGGCACCAGCGCGGACGGTGCCCTCTCCATCCTGCTCGGCGCAAGCGGCAACGCCCCCGACTACGACGCTGCCCTCAAAGCCCTCGGCGCGGCGGACGCCCCGGACGACATCTACGCCGTTTCCGCCTACAGCCCCATCAGCATCCTTGACCACGCCGACAGCGCCTACGAACGGGAATTTCACGGCGTGAACGACTACGAAAAAATCAGCGCCCGCCAGGTTGATTACCACGTCGAACGCCAGCTGCAAAAAGGCACCCTGACCGCCGCCGAACAACAAACCTCGGCCGACCTCAAAGCCCAATTCCCCGCCTACATCAACAGCCTCGGCCTCAAAAACAGCGACGGCACCGCGCTCACCCTCAATGCCGACGGTAGCAGCAGCTTCCGCGACCATGTCGCCGGATACATCGCCCGCAGTGCGGAAGCCGCCCTGAAAAGCGGGCAAACCACCGCAGAAAAACTCGCCGCCGAACACCCCTGGCTGACCCTCGACGGCGGTCGCGTGACCGCCGTGGACTTCGCCGCCTACGCCAAAACCGTCGGGCGGCAGAAAATCCCGCCCGCCTTCGACGCGCTCGACCTCAGCAGCGGCGAAAACCAGCTCTTCGGCAGCGCCGGCGAAGACAAACGGCACTTCACCGCCTACGGATGGGCGCACAGCAGCGTCGCCAACGTCGGCATGGCAGATGACGCGACCATCAAACAAATGAACCCGCTGCACTACATCAACGCCAACACCGCGCCGCAACACTGGCGCATCCGCGTCGGCACCGCCGACCGCGACACCTCGCACGCCATCGCCGTCATCCTCGCCGGCAAACTGGCGAACAGCGGCAAAAGCGTGGACCTCGCCATGCCGTGGCAAGTGCCGCACAGCGGCGACTACGACCTCGACGAACTCTTCGCGTGGATGGACAGCGTCGTCAAAAACGGCCGACCATAAACCCGCCGGACGGGAGATAGTCGTTTTACATAGAAATATTACGGCGTTGGCTTGCCTCTTCCCTGTTTGAAACGGCTATAAACAAGCCTTGCCGTGCAACGGGCAAAATCAAAAATGTGGTCGCAGAGCAGGGAGACGTTGCAGGCGATACCGCGCAAAGCCCCGTGTTTATCTCGCCCGGCAAGTTTTGCGATGGCTTGTTGCTGGCCGCGCGCGTCATCCGCCGATTTCCGCCCACCACAGGCGCAGTTTCAGGCCGGTGGCGCTGGTCCAGCCGCTGGTCGAGAGGCGCAGGCGGCCGTTTTTGATGATGGCGATGGTCGGGGTGGCGCGTACGCGCAGGGCGGCGCTGATGCGGCCGTCGGCGTCGTTGACGACAGGGAATTGCCAGCCGTGTTCGCGCAGGTAAGCGGCGATGTGCGCATCGTCGCCGGATTTCAGGGCGATGCTGACGACGCGGTAGCCGTCGCGGGCGAGGCGGTCGATGGCGAGCGAGGTGTGGCGGCAGTAGATGCACCAGTCACCCCAGATGTAGAGCAGGGTCGGGCGGGGGTCGTCGAGGCGGATGGTTTCGCCGTCGCCGGTGGTAAGCGCGGGCAGGTAGGCGATGGCTGCGCTGTCCGGCGCGCGGTACCGGTCAAGCGCGAGGATAACGGTGAGGATGATGAGCAGGTTGAGGATGATACCGCGCAGGGTGCGCCACAGGCGGCGTGGCGGTTTATTGTCAGTCATGGGGCGTTTCGGGGTTATCGCGGCGGCCTGCCATGCGTTGCAGGATTTTTTCGCCACGGCGCTGGTGGACGGCGGTCATCAGGACGTGGCCGGTGATGAGCAGGAGCAGCAGCCAGGCGGCGCGGCCGTGCCACAGGTCGCCGAAACGGGTCGCCGCGTTTTCCGCGCTGCCGTCACGGCCGGCGGCGGCATCGCGGATGAGGGCGATGGTCGGCACGGCGAGCATGAAGAGGTAAAGCGCGAGGTGCCCCAAGCGGGCGGCGAGACTCGCGGCGGGCGGGCGCTGTTCGGCGGCGATTGCCCAGAGGATGCGGGCGAAAACGAGCATGAAGAGCAGGGTGCCGAGGGCTTTGTGCACGGGGATGAGCACGGCGGCATGGCCGGAGACGCGCCAGGCGAGTGCCAGCAGGAACATGAGGGCGATGGCGCCAGCCATGCCCCAATGCAGGAGGCGGCTGATGGTGCCGTAGTGGTTGGGGGTGTCGGGGGTCATTTCCGGTCCTGGTAGTAGTAGTTCATGATTGCTGCCGCTTGCGCCTCTGATGCGGGAAAAAGCGTGCGTTTGCTGCTGTCGGAGAATCTGCGCGTTTCCATAATGGCGGACTTGCTTGCGTTTTTTATCGTCATTGCAAGGGGGAATGATGCGGCGAGGCGAGTCGGCACCGCATCAGCCCTGTTTGAAACAACTATAGCTAATGGATTTCATTTTTCATACAGATCCTAAATAGCTTGTCGATATCAT
>ERZ772766.294-NODE-294-length-30562-cov-10.143803_pt1 | contig 30562 bp, 19 predicted proteins | sample MGYA00511379_ERZ772766 | MGnify/ENA primary metagenome ERZ772766 (study PRJEB29015, sample SAMEA2737895) | human oral metagenome | biome: human oral; feature: human-associated habitat; material: dental | place: China | collected 2116 ...
CGGTCTGAAGACTAGCCCCGGGAGCTTCGGATTCCCCACGAGCATTTTTAATGTTGCCGCCGTAGGTTTTCGCCCCGGCAGTACCAGCACTTTTGATCGTGTTAATTCCTACTTTCTGAATCATCTTCTGAGCCTTCTCCTTAAGGACTAGTGGACTTAGCGGGTGCATGTACTACTCTATCTTCTCGCACGGATGTTCCAGCAGGTATAGAACACCAGAATTAGAACCAAGCGAATCTTCCAGAGCTTTGCGATCAATACTTGAATCCAGACGAGGCCAACGACCCTCAGTGACACGAAAAGAAACATAGAACAGGAGCTGTTGCAAAGACATTCCAACAGGACGTACCACGACTTTTTTGCCTGTACTGCTACGCAAAATAAAACGATCCTGGTAAGGCTTAAGATTGTACTCTGCAATATTCACATAAGAAATATACTTCTTTCTGCCCATAAAAACCTTATATGTAATACCTTCATCATCAATAGTGATATATGAATATCTATAATTACGAAAAATATGTATAATAATCATGATATATATTGCCAAAGGGATCCATATCGGCCATACGGTCACAAATTCCAGTCCAGCATACAAATAAAGAGTTATATAGATATATACTATAAAAACAAAAAATATATATGATATAACAGCAGCAATTTTATGCACTATTTTAAGGCGATATGTCACCACATCTTCAAGCTTATAATAGTTTATTTTAGTGGTAATAAATTTAGAAGCTATCAATACCCCCAGCGAAGGTAATATTGCAGCAACAAGAGGTATCATAAGCCTGATAATATCTGTCACTATTATCGTCTCCTTACCAGAATGTTTTTATTAATCTTATTATTATGAAGGTCATCCTGTTTCTCTAAAAAGAATTTTACAGAGATGAGAGCATCCACTGAGAATGTACCTTCTGTTATATTTTTTCCTCACTCTTGAAGGTAAGGCCAGAGTAAGACATTACAAGGTCCTGTGTTTCCTCTGGATCGTCATAAAAACATTGGATTTTGTCTTGATCGTCTGAGTGATCATGCTGAGCCCAATACCCTGTTGTGAGGCGGAAGGCAAGCTGAGGTATCAAAAGACCGGCATTAGTGAGTTTGGGGTCGAAGCGTAATGTACCGTGCTGTGTTTTGAGTATCATCCAGGTTAGATCTCCCTCACGGGCGTAATACCGATATTTATGAATGTTTCGGTAGGTTGCTTGATATTTTTTACCCCATGTGTTTGACCATGAAAACCCTTCCGGGGTAGTCCACAGGTAGAAATTCTTTCGACTCAGGTAATAATAAACACCAGAGTACCACCCTACATTCATCGCTGGTAAAAATATAACTGTCCCAGGGTATTCTGGGATATAAATTCCTATGAGTGAAAGAATGATAATAGGGATAGACGATAGCAAAAGTATAATATTAGCAAGAATTCCTTGGAACTTATCTTTTGTGCCCCGGTACGGGTATTTCAAATTCCGATAATTCCAGTTCCGCTGAGCATATAGTAGAAATATACACGATATGCCGAAAAGAATGAGGCTTCCTACCCCAAGAACCTGAATCATTTCCGGAATCCTTTAATATACGATGTTGTATCTTTTGCTACACTTTTAATTTCGGCTGACGTGCTACTGCGACCTGATGCTTTCAACATATCTTCACCAGATTTACGAGCTTCCTTGGGCTTCAGAGCCTCACTTAACCCAAGATTCGCATTAGCGGTACCATAAGCACCAGCAGCATTAATAGTCCCTTTAACTAATGCTTGCGAACCCCTACCCATATTCGGAGCAACGCCAGTAACACCACGATTCAAGCCGCCAGTAAATGTTGACATCATAAGACCAGTCCCAGCGCCCGCAGAACCAGCGCCAAGATATGCAACGGGATCAAAGTTTCCACTTGCCATGGAGTTATAACGGTAAGTTTCGGCAGTACTTACCCCATTGGAGACAGTCCCCTTAGCAACATCTTGTGAGTACTGACTTGATAATGCTTTCCTCATAGGGCTTAACTTTTGTGCCTTTTGCTCAGCAGCTACCCCCTTACTCGCGGCTTCTGCTGCTTTTTTACCTTTGCTTGCTGCGTTGGCAGCTTTAACGCCTCTTTCCACTTTACCTATAGACTTCATAGCAGCTCCAGCGCCACCACCCGCTGCACCCGAAACTGCCCCTATGGCACCTTCTCGGAGAATTGCTCCCCCATCCAACTCTTCTCTACCTTCAATTTTCTGAATGAGCATTTCAGTCCCCATTCCAAGCAATGCACCACCAGCAGCACCACCGAGGATGGCACCAATAGGACCAGCATATGAAATGATTGACAATGCTGCACCAACAACTATCATGGTACCGGCTAATGCCCATTCTCCGACGTTGCGAACACCTTTCCAGAACTTATCATATTGTTCTTGCGAGTATTTCTGGAACTCATCCGGCGACATCGGTTTCAGACCCCACGGGTCCATCAGTCCTACCGGGTTGTTCCCACAGAACGCATATACATCCGCGAAGAAACCAGTACCCGGCACCTGGGCCAGCGGGTCCGTCGAGAGGAAACGCTTCGAGGCACTATCAAAGACGCGGGCACCCATCACATCCAAACCGGCAACACGCACAGACCCGGCACCGGTAAACGAGAACCCGGCAGGAAGCATAGATTCCCACACACCGCTATCATCCGCACTCGGGGTACGCGGAAGACCGGGAATATTCATCCCCTGGGCATCCGGTGCAGAACCCAGTATGGACGGCACAGCCCACGGGTCAAAACCACCGGCAATACCAACCTGGGAGAAACCGCCGTCAGACCCGGGAGCAGGCATGCCGCCAGCACCTAAAATCTGTGGCATAGCAGCATCCGGATCCCACAACAACGGCACCGAAACACCATTCACTCCGGCTACCTGGGCAAGTTCACCAGTCACATCAGTTACCATACGAACCCGTGATGCAGCTTCACCACCGTGAGCAGTCACATACGTATCCGTTACCGAGGCCAGCCCGGAATACGCGCCCCAAGCGTACTCACGAACCCGTTGTACACCCCTGTCATTGGTGATAATCTCACAGGTACGTTCACCAGCGGCATTGTACTCATACGTGGTCACTGTCGTGGACGTATGCTCCGCTGTACGGTCGGTAGCAATAATTTCGGTGAGTTGGTTCAAACGGTTATAGGCGAACGAACGTTCACCCGCTAGCACCCGCGAAGTCTCCTCAGATTCGCCCGTGCCACTGGAATGACGCCAAGTGCGCTCAGAAACCATGAGCCCGGCTTCAAACACCCATTCAAACTCCAGATCACCAGCACGAGAACCCGTGAGCTGACCGGCAGCATCATAGGTATACACCACCAGCCCATCGGCAGAATCCAAGCCCACAATACGACCCTGCTCATCACGAATAACCTCGGTACGCTCCACCGAATCCGCCCGCGCCGTGTTCTCACGCGAGTACGAGCACACCAGACCGGACTCACTATCAAACTCCCAGCGCGAGAGAATGTCGCCCAACTGGGCACGGATAAGCCTGCCCATCGCATCGTAGGAATACCGCGCCGCCGGGCTCTCACCGTGAGCATCTTGATCAGCGCGCGATATACTCACCACGCGGCCAGCACCATCGTGGGCAATCGCAGTCTCACCGTACGGGGTCACCATGCGCGTGCGGTAACCGTCGGCATCGTACCCCAGCGTGAGTGTGTACGCGCCTGTGTTCGTGAAAGTATTCAACGCTTGAACCTGCGCATCTACATCCGCCGTGCCAGAGGACGCACCCGCAGTATCGGTTATCACGCCCGAACGTGAACGCTCCATTAGCAAACCGCGTGCATCATACACAAACCGATGCTGTACAAACGTATCCTCAGACGCGCCAGCTTCAAGGGCCTGAGCACTAGCGTAATCGCGCACCCACACGGTACGGCCCTGATCCTGCACCCCAAACTCGGCAGCCTTCACACCATCAACACAGGTATGCGACAGGCGACCACCAGCAGCGTAATCATAAGTATGTGTATACTCGCGTACACCATCGTGAGCACGAATCAGACGACCGGCAGCATCATAGGCGTACTCCTGCACCGACTCATCATCCGTACCCGCAGCCTTGATAACACGCACCAGACGATCTAGCGCATCGTACTCATAGTCAGTTACCTGGCCGGCAGCATCGACAACGCGGCAAACCTGCCCGGTTGCGGTATACGAGAAATGCGTACGGAACCCCAGACCATCCGTTGCCTGAATAATCTGACCGGCAGCATCGTACTTAAACCTTCGCTGCCCAAAAGAACTATCACGCACACCAATGAGACGACCGCACAAATCGTACTCGTAAGATGCCACACGCGCACCGGCTTCCACACCGGTCACTCGACCACACACGTCATAGGTGATCTTCTCAACCGACCCGTCAGGGTTAACACGCTTAATAATCTGCGAAGCGGCATCATACTCCAGGCGAGTTATCGCCCAGGCAGAAGGCTCAACAACCCGCGAAACCCCCTCTTCATCGGTGTAACGCTCAGGAGCATCCAGACCAACAGCATGAGAAATCACCCGCCCGGCAGCATCATAGTCATAGGTCTCGATACGGCCTTCAGCAGAAATCACCCGCAGCACACGCCCAGCACCATCACGCTCACAACGGGTCAGACCACCGGCAGCATCAAGAATCTCAACCGGGCGACCCGCGGCATCATAAGTGATAAACTCACTCTCAACATCGGTCTTCTTCGTCACAGAAGACCCACCCCGGGCACGTTTCTGCTCAGACGTAACCCGACCGAAAATATCCGTATGAATGAACGAGGACGAGAACGCATCCGCGATCTCCTCAATACCGCGCTGACGATCTACCCTGCGTTTAATTTCAACACCGGTAGCATCCGTCACCGACGACAACTCACCGTTCAAATCATAGGAATACCGGGTGGCAGCGCCGCTCGGGTCAGTAGCCTCAACCAGCTGAGACAAACCATCATAAACGTAATTCCATACGGCACCGCTGGCGGTAGTGAGGCCAACGAGGTTACCCCATGTGTCAAAAGTGCCTTCGGTCGTATGACCTAGCGGGTTGGTGACACTAGCGATTTCTCCGCCTGCATTGTAGGTAAACCGGATAGTGGCACCGTAGGGATCCGTTACCGAAATGGGGAGATTTCCACGACTCCAAGACGTATTGGTGCTGTTACGTACCAGCGAGGGAAGGGATTCTACGGCAAACTCGGGGTACGCAAAAGTCCAGCGGGCACCATCTGCGTTTTCGATACTCGCAAGAGCGCCCGAAGAATTGTACGTCGCCGTACCGCGACGACCAAGCGGATCTATAACCCCAATAACACGTCCGTGGTCATCACGTATCAAGGTTGTAGTATTACCCGCACCGTTTGTCACGAGCACGAGATCACCGTAAGCATCGTACTCGAAGGTTGTGGATACACCCGTCGGGTCAGTGACTCGGGTAAGAAGACCCCTGTCGTCCCAGTCATAAAGCGTCTGAGCACCGTCTGCATCGGTCACAGCGCTTGGGTTTGGGTTCATCGAATCCGTATATTCATAGCTCACGGTCATTGGCGTACCCAGATTGCGGGGATCACGTGCATCCCGCACAGATACGCCGGTTATACGATCGTGTTCATCCCACCCGTAGGTATAGTCGGTACCCTCGGGGGTACGTTCACGCTTCAGCCTGCCTCGGTTATCGAATACGCGCGCGGTCCTGGAGCCATCGCGCTCAGTAATACCCACACGGTTTCCGAAAGAATCGTACCGCATGGTCTGTCGGCTGCCATCTGTGGCGGTAATTCCGATCAGACGTCCCTTAGAATCGCTTGTCCAGAGGTTAGAGTTATCCCCTGTTTCAGCATCCGCCACGATAGTAACCAAGCTCGGGGTATAGGTATACGAAACTTCGCGCCCATACTCGGTGAGCTGGTGAACTACCCGGCCCAGTTCATCGTAGGTGTTGGTAACCTCTACAATCCCGTTGGCATTGATAACCTCACGGATAAGTCCGGCATCCGTGTGAGTATACGAACGGACACCCGCATTTGTTGATACACCCGTCAGATGCTCACCCTCATACGAATATTCTGCGGCCATTAGCGGCGTATCGGCTTCGGCGCCAGTCGTGTTGTAAGTATAAGCACTAATCGGGCGATACTCGGGAGCCTCAGTGCTTTGAACTAGCGCTTCATAGTTCACACGAATCCCGCGCTGGGATCCTGGATGCACCAGATCTGTAACCTGCCCCTGCGCATCACGGAATGCGACCACAGTATTTGATGGGTGCCCATCAGTAGCACTCACCCAATCCCCAGAAGCGCTGAACCCAAAGGATTCGTGAGCATTATTCATCACGATCCAATAGAAGGGTTCCTGCGTGAAAGCTTGAACTGCGGATTCATCTAAGCCACGAGAATTCTTGAGCTGTTGCTGTGTTTCACGCTGCAAGGCTTCGATACGCGCATACGCATCAGAGCCCGGTTCTGCCTTTGTCAGCCACCATGCTTCCCCAGAGGCACGCGCGAATCCTTCACCTTCACGCGCGAACGTGAGGATGCGCCCATCGGCGGTAAACCATGATGCTTTGTCAGCATCAAACTCAAGACGCTGATCCAGAGTAGAGGACCATCCGATGCCAAAAACACCCGAAGGAATATCTTGCGAGTTAGTCACAGCCAAGCTGTTATACATACGTTTCAGGTTCAGATTACGCGCAAAAGTTCCCGGGAAAGAAAGGTCGGTTTCAGGCTCAATGAAGTTACCCGTTGCCACGTTCACCGGATCATTTGCGAAGCCGGAAGTAGGGATTTCGCCCGTGACCTGAGCGGGATGAACCTCGATTTTCTGAACCTGAGGAGCACCAGTTCCACGCTCCTGCATACGCTGATCCAGATACGCATTCGAGACGGTTTTGATGTTACCGGTGCCAGACCCAGCATCCCTAAAATCCTGGGCAACTCCAGAAACCCAGGTATTGACCTGGTTGCTCTGTTGAAGCCACCCCGCCATGCTGTTGATTGTTTCGCTGATATCGAGCGACCCGTGATGGCACGAACTTGTGTATGTGTTAGCGCATTCGTAATGTCGGTATGCTTGAGCCCTGCTTCGTTGTCGTAGGATACACAGGCAGTATTGTAGCCGTCGAGGTTCTCTGGAATAGCAGAGGAAGTGCCGCCAGATGCATCAGGGGCGCCAGCATTGACATCGCGCTGCGGGGCAGAGCCAGGCTCAGCAGGTTTCGACGGGTTGGGAGCATAATCGGGACGGTGTTTGTTGAGAACAACACCATCCCAAGCTTGCTGCACACCGTTGCGGTTCTCCCACTCCCGAGCTTTCTTACGGTTTTCGTTTTCAACATGCGCGCACTCTTTGATGTAATCTACCAGCTTCGCGCCATAACGGAGCATCGCCACAACGTTGGCGGAGTTATTGGCAAGTTGTACGTGGCACATATGAAAGTCGTGGGCGTATTTGCCCTCAAATTTATCTCGCGCAGTATCAAAAAGACCGTCTCGCCCGCCCTGCTGGGTTTCGATAGTGTCTGCGGCAGAATTCAGCGCATTTCTGAGGTTATCGGATGCCCCATCATCAAACTGAACGTCAGGCATAGCGTGCGGCTTATCCGCCGTGCCGATACTCATGTTGTCGTCAACAGAGCTTTGCGGAGGATCAACATGTTTGAGCTCGGGCATAGGCGCAGGCTTACCGCCCAAAGAACTTGGTGAACCGCTGTTTTCAGGGGCGGTAGGTTCAGGGCGGACGTGCGACATAGCTGCTCCTTGTATGGCCGTAATTACATCACCAAATATAAAGGTAATATTTGTAAATATCTCAAAATTACTACAAAAAACATATATACTTTAACCTTTACATAATATTTAGCCAAGGTTACTTGTGATGAGTAGTAGTTTGATACATTATGTATCGATCCGTTACTGAAGCAAGGCATTGTTTTGAAGAATGTTGCTCCGAAGGTAGCACAGGCTGCTGCTGAGGGTACCCAGACGGCGGTGTCTCGGGTTGTGCAGTTAGGTGTGAAGACTTCGGATATGCTCAATGCCGGGATTTTAAAGGTAGGGGCTTTGAAACCGGTAGCAGTGATGCGGAATAGTAGTGTGGTGAATAATGCAAGTAACTGGGTGGGCCGGAAGTTCTATGGTAAGACGGTCAAAGATGCTAGTGATCTTCAAACTGGGTCAGCAGGAACGGTAGTCTCTGATGAGTGACGGACTAATCTATGGAATCATCTGCGTCACGTTTGTAGCAACAACATTCTGGCTCTCAGCAGTATTTGAAGGGCGTCGGCGTGAGCGTGAGCAGAAAATCCAGCAGATAGTAGAAGAAGCCTCTGACCCTCGGGCTGTGGTGCGGGTGTTGGCGTCGGTGCGGTTACAAGCGTCGTGGTTCATGAAAATGCTCTTATGGGTAGCGCTTATTATGCTGGCGCTTCTTCTGTACGCCACGATCCAGCTAAGAATCAGCGGGGTACCTCTAGACACGGGAGACTGGGTTAGCGCAGGGCTACTTATAGTCTTTACTCCTGGTGCTGTGTGGGGTTTGTGGGTGTGCAGGGTCTCGTACCGGGAAATCCTGCCCGAGAAACTCATGAGGGTCAATAACCGAGGACGTAAGCAGGTGCTGCACTACTGGCAGATTGACTCTAGTTATTTCACCCTATTAGGGGATGAGAACGGGCTCTTTGAGCTCACCGATACCGCAGGGGTGGTGTATCGGTTTAAACCGCATATGGAACCGTGCCGGTATGTGGGTTCTCAGGTGGCGTTTCGGTTGGATTATGGGTATTGGGCTGATCCGAATAATAGTGAGGATGCTCAGGTTTTGGTGCGGTTTATGCAGGATAAGTATTGGGTGCAGCGTCTTTTAGAGGTGCCTGTGGTTTCGGGGTTAGCTCATGGTGGGTACGGGAAAGAGTATTGTCCTGCTGGTGGTCCTGAGTTCGGGCCGGAGTTTCGGAGTAGGCAGAGCGCGTCAGGGGATTTCACCTGGGCCACAAACTTCGTCCTCACGTAGAAGTCACATACGAACGGGGGCGCCCCGCCACCCCCTGTTATAGGTGGCGGCAGGGGAGAGGTTACTTGTCTGTCACCTTAATCTTGCCCATCGCGCCGCGTTCCATCTCGGCAAACTGGTGATTCACGAACGTGTACGTGCCGGGTTCGCGGAACTGCATCTCAACGAACCCGCCCTGCGCTGGATCCAAATCGAGTGCCTGCGAGTGACCGCCGGTTTCCCCATACGGGTCTCTGCCGTCCCGAAGCAGGTAGCCGCCTTCCTTATAAACGGTGTCAAATTGTGAGCCGACCACGTGGAAACTCATGCCCTTCGACGGTCCCGCAGCCAGCAGCCAGATGCGCACGCGCTCGCCGGTTTTCACCTCCAAAGGCTGATTCACGTACTGGGTGGCATGCCCGTTGAACATGGTGAGCGAAGGGGTGCCCGCCGCAATGCCGTCAGAGGAAACTTCGGCAAGCTTATTGCCGTCAGCCGCGGTCTGCCCCGTATCGGTCAGGTATGTTTCATTCTGAACCATCACATACTCATGATCTACCGGTTCCAGATTCGGCGGGTCGATAATGACGGCACCATACATGCCTGCCGCCATATGCAGACTCATGGGCGCGGTCGAGCAGTGGTACAGCCAAATACCAGAGCCGGTAGCCTCAAAACGGTAGGTCAGCTTCTCGCCCGGAGCAATGGTTTTCATCGTGTTATCGGGCGAAACCATGCCCGCGTGGAAGTCGAGCGAATGCCCCATCGAACCGTTGTTCTCCAGGGTAATCTCGAAGACATCGCCCAGCTTACCGTGCAGCACCGGACCCATATACGAACCGTTGAATGTCCATGCCTTCACATCAAGCCCGGGCGCAATTTCACGGTCGAGCTCCTGCACATCCATGGTCATCTTGTGAACAGTCTTACCGTCACGTTTCTCGCCCGCAGGCACGGGACGCAGCACCGGGTCACGGCGCTCATGATCTTTGCCGGGGGATGCGTGCATATCAATATTCGCGTTCTGCGCGGTCAGCAGGTTCGTATTTGTGCCCGAGCCATTTGACCCGTTATTACCGCCGGAACCACCCCCGTGATGCCCGTTCGCCTGCAGGTTATTGCCGGTAGTTTTCACGTGAAATACCATGCCCTGCTGGCGGTGCCCGGCAACCGAGCACCAGCCCTCAAGGTCGGAGGTCACCACGCCAACATCCACGCTCTTTGTCTCGCCGGGGTTCAGCGTTCCGGTTTTCGCGCCGTTGGCGAAGGTGAGGTCGTGGGTCATACCCTGATCGTCGTTCGTCACCTCAATCACCAGGCGGTTACCCACCGGAACCTGCGCGGTATCGGGCGTAAACCGGTAATTCGAGGTTGCCTTGACCTTCAGCGTTGTGGTCTGCCCCGTGCCGGTCGCCGTAGAGCCGCCTATAAAGTTGAATCCTACTGAGCTGGGATCGGCCGCAATACCCAAGGTCAGCGCCAGAATCACAGCAAGCGCACCGAAAAGGGTCTGCCGGGTATGATTCACGGGTTCCTGTTTGACCTCCGTGACAGGGGCAGGCTTCTCGCCGCGCGCCCGCGCCGCCATCATCTCTTTACGGGTATTGACCGAAGCCTTAACGCCGCGCACCATAAACGGCAGGAACGAAGCCAAACCGAGCGCACCCACGGCAGAGACAGCGACCTTCACCCAAGAACCCGTAAACGCATTGGGCAGCATGAAAATAATAAGGCTCAAGTTCACAACCGTCACACGCCCGGCGGCAAGCCTACTGAACTCCTTATTGGATGCGCGCACCACGGCGGGACCGCCGCCCATACGCTGGGGAAGCAGGTAACTCATAGCCCCTAGAAGCACCTGAAGCAGGAAACCCGCCACGAAAATGGGGGTAACCTCGCTCATGCGAAGCTCCTCAAACGGGGTGGTGAACACCAAGCCAGCAGTCCACACCACGCCGATAATAAGCCAGATAAAACCTGCACCCACCGACATTGGCGGGAACTCGGTGGGGCGCTTCGTGCGAAGGGTTCGCACCATCACCCACGCCACGATCAGCAGCCCCAGCAGGTACACGAGCAGGCCCGCGCCCGCGAGGGGGCGCATCCCGACAAGCGAAGCGAACGTGGTAACCCCAACGCCCACACACATCAGAATGAGGGCGCGCACGCTGGTTCCCAAGGCATTTTCGACCATCTTGGTGCGCAGCATCGTAGGCCAGAACGTAATCAGGGTACCAACCACCGTAATACCCACGAACCCGAGAACATTCACGGCCTCATGCGCGAGCATAAACTGCGAATGCAGCGTGCCCCGCAAACCAGGCAGTGCCGTCATCGCGCCCAGTACGGCACCGACGGGAAGCAGGAACGCCGCGGCGATATAGAAACGAATCGTAGCGCCAAACCGCGAGGGAAGCGCCTGTTTGACCTGGCGAAGAAGCGCATAGCCATGCCAGGCGACCATAGCGCCTACCGCCAGCGCCCCGACAACCGTCAGGGGATAAAACTGCGGCATGAGATCCTGCAGAATCATGCCCGCCATCAGCAGCACAATGCCGCCGTTAAGCGCAAAAATACGTGTGACCTGAATACCGCGGGCCGAATCAGGAATCTTAATCTTCATGAGCGCTTCGGTGAAGTGCTGGCTCCAGATCAGAATCGAATTCGTAATCAGCCCCAGAGTCACCATATGCACGATCAGCCAGCCGCCCTTGGGGATAAAGCGATGCACCAGAACCGCGATAATAACGCCAAACATCCAGTACGATACCGGCTTCGATGCGCGGCGGTGCCAACTGCCCCGACCGGAGGCGCGCTTAGCAATCTCCTCGGGCGTTAGCGAGGCGCCGGGGAGCTCGGCGGGGCGCATCCCAATCGTGAGTCCATCGTTGCCGGAACCCGAAACATCGGCCCCGGACCGTGCAGAATTTTGCGCCGCGCTCGGCTTTGAGGATGCGCCGCCACGACCGGTATCGCGGCCGGTTGATCCTCCTGAGTCAGAACCCGAGGGAGTGGGGTTATGGGGATTCTCGCTCACGGTGTTGTCTTTCGATCGCTTTTAGTCACAGTGCATATAGTTCCATTATATTGCCCGATTCATGCGAATTTTGGCTTTGCGTGAGCCGTCATACAGTAAGGTACCGGCGAGTGGTAAACGCTAGAATAGCCCTATGAAGTATCTGACTCTCGCCCCCCTCGCCGCCGTTTCCGCTGTGATGCAAGCGCTCGCTATTTACGCTTACGACCAAGACGGAATGGCGGTGGCGGGGCAGATCTTCTTTCCCGTTCTCTTTACGCTGATGGCGTTGTACCTGATGATGAGGAATCCGGGAGGGTCTGCCAAACAGCTTGTGGTGGTGGTCCTTGAGCTGGCAGTTTTCGCCGTCACGATGGTGGGGGTAAATCAGAAAAATCCTTATCTGTACCCCTCGATTATCGTCTACTATGCGTCGTTTGCGGTGCTTGCCTTAGAGGTTGCGGTGCGCATCGCCGAGATACCCAAGAAGGCGAAGGTTCAGGACGATAGCGAAGATCCCGAATCTTCCGATCAGGATGCGCCCGCCGAGGGCAGCGATGATACCGCCTCCGTAAAAACCGATGAAAAACCCGCGGCGAAATCTTCGGCGGCAACAAAATCGGCAGGTCATGGACTGCGGCGCGCCCGAGCTCAACGCGGCACGCACTTGGTGGCGAAGGTGAAGCCGCGTGAAGGCGCTGAGTCTTCCGGGCAGAGTTCTCAGGGTAAGACTCACGACAGCACGAAACCTGAGCCCGAAAAACCTTCGGAAAAGACTTCTGACTAGTATATATTTTGTATTTGGAATATAACGTGGATGGCTTGTTCGCATAGGGTGAGGAACCGCATTCGCTGCACGTCAGCGATTGGTGCGTGCATCCCGCGACCTAATCAATATATTTAACGCAAGCATATGTCGCCCCAGAAAGACAGGCTCTCATCTGGGCATATGCCCGAAGGGGAATATAATCTTTCGGCGAACAGAATATCCACGCTACACTAAAGGGCGAGAACTTCAGCTCAGTAAGACAGGTACTAATACGCCATGACTGAATCCCGCGCCCAGACTCCGGTTCTGGGCAAAATTGCAGTAGCGGCGCTCATCCTCATGGTGGTGGGCGGCTATATTTTTGAAGCCTTCGTGAACACCTACGGCGGTCTGGATTTTTCGATCTACCGCATGGGTGCCATGACCATTTTCGATAATGAAGGCTTCGATAAAGAACTTTATGGGCGCGCTATGGTGAGCATCGGCGTGCTGGATTTGCCGTTCACCTACCCGCCCTTTGCGGCGCTAGTCTTCCTGCCGTTCGCCTTCATACCGCTCAAGGTGGGTATGGCGATTATGGTGCTTATTACGGCCGCCGCCGCCTGGTGGCTCTCCAGCATCATGTACTCCTATGCCAATGCACATGGCCGACCCTTACCGCTTCAAGATAGGCTCGGGCGTTACGGCACGATCGCCGCACTCACCATAGTGGTAATGCTCTGCGGACCCTGGCGGCGTACCTTCGACCTTATGCAGATTAACCCCATCATTATGGTGCTGATTCTTGCCGATTTTCTACGCCCGGCAACACGTGTGCCGCGCGGAGTACTCATCGGTATCGCTGGCGGTTTGAAACTGACCCCGCTCGTATTCGGACTTATTCTGCTGGTGCGCCGCGACTGGAAGGGCATTATCACCCTCGGTGCAACCTTCCTCGCCACCATTGCCCTCGGCTTTGTGCTACTGCCGCAAGAAGCCCCGCAGTACTGGTTCCACGCGGTTTCAGATCCTTCGCGTGTGGGCGATATTAACTTCGTCGATAATATTTCGATTCAGGGCTGGCTCATGCACTATGGGCTGAACGGAACCGCCGCCAAGCTCTGTTTCTACCTGCTGGCGGCGCTCTCCGTCGTGCTCACCGCCGCGATTCTCTATCAGCTCGAACGCCGCAACCAGGTTCTCGCCCAGGTTGCGGTGACCGGGTTCCTCATGGTCAGCCTCTCGCCGATCAGCTGGTCGCATCATAATGTGCTTCTGCCGCTTCTGGTCCTCGTGCTTATTGTGGATGCATTCGGTGACTTCTTCACATACCTGCCGCCCGCCGCGGTGACTGTGGCACGTATCCTGACCTGGGTGGGCGTTGTGGGGCTCTACATTTCCCCGCGCGTGCTCGGCGGCATGACCCAGTGGAATATGAATGGTCTCGAATTCTTGGCGGCGCCGGGTGTTGCGCTGGGCGGCACGCCGATCGTGTGCCTCTTTATCGTGACCGTTCTGCTGTGGGGGTGGGCGGCCCTCACCCCGAAAGCACGCAGCGCTTCGGTCAAACCTGCAGCAGAGTCGGCAAATGCCCCGAACTCGGCATAGCCTTGCGGACCGCTTAGAAGACCCCCGCATCGTCGATCACGATGCGGGGGTCTTCTCTATCTCGGTTTAGACCAAGAAGTTACCCGGCTACCTAGCGAATACCGACGTTCCAGGTGCCCTGGAATGATTCAATCGCCAAGTAAACATCTTCGGAAGCGTCAAACTTCGCGGTACCCTGGAACTCCGAGGTGCTGGATTCCAAGATAACATCGTTCGAGCGGGCCGCATTCTTTACACGCAGGTCCATCACCGGCCTATGATCGTAGCTAGCCTCCAAGGTGCCCGAGCCACCCGAGTAGATCACGGCGTAGGAGTTGAACGCGGCGCTGATCTTCTCGCCCTTAGAAATCTTCGGTGCGGAGGAAGCATCGTAGACGCGAATGAGCCACTCGCCCTCACTATCGACATTCACCTTGCGGGTGGGGCTGGAAGTATTCAAGTCCATCCACAGGGTGCCCGAGATTTTATCTTTGGTCAGCGCGGAGGTGTACAGAGCGAAGCTGGAAGTTTTATCGTCCCCCGTGCGTCCCTCCAGGGAGTGGCGCGAGTTGGATTCTTTGGAGGGGGTGAACTCGTAGTAGATGATAGCCTTCGAATCGTTGCCCTTGGGCTTCTCGATATCGATGGTCTGCTTATCTTTGCCCTTGTACTCCTTGAAGTCGCCGCTGGGCAGTTTCGCCTCAACATTCTTCAGCTCGGCGGGCGATGAGCTTGCCGAACTCTCTGACGATGCCGAGGCTGCCGATGATGACTCGGCGGGGCTTTCCGATGCTGCTGCATTGGAAGATCCGCGTGGCAGGGTGAAAATCAGCACCAGAATGATAATAATCAACAGCGCCACAGCACCGGCAATTACGCTCCACCCGGCGGGAGTCGCAAAGAACGGGCGCTTCGGCTTCTCGGGCTGGTTGAAGGGAGTCTGACCGTTTGCATACGGTGAATCGCTGAACCCGGATGCTGCCGCCGCAGTGAACCCGTTGAGCGCATCCGAGGTGTTTGACTCGGAGTATTGCTGATTCTGGTTCGACTGGTTCTGATTGTACGAACCCTGAGCAAAACCGCTGTTCTGAACGTTATTATTCTGAGCACCGTTCTGCTGCTGGAACTGCTGCGATTGACCGGCCTGGTACTGACCCTGCTGAGGCTGGTTCTGCTGCGACTGCGAGCCCTGGAATTGGCTGGGCTGACCCTGCCCCTGGAACTGGTTACCCTGCTGGTTCGAAGCATTCTGCACCGAGTGCTGCTGATTCTGCCCCGACTGAGAGCCCTGATCCTGTTGAGCGTTCTGACTCTGCGCGCTCTGACCCTGCACGCCCTGGCTCTGAGAACCCTGTTGCTGAGCCGAAGCGCCGGATGCGCCCGCCCCGGAGGAGGCCGCTGCACCCGCGCCCGCTGCGGCGCCTGCGACAGCACCAGCGGCGGCACCCGCACCAAAGCCCGAGCGTGACCGATCCTGCCCCTGCTGAGGCTGTTGTCCCTGGTACGACTGACCGGACTGAGAATATCCTGACTGGGATTGTCCGGGCCGCACCTGGCCGGGTTGCTGCTGTTGAGACTGCGACTGAGCTAACCCCTGCTGGCTCTGCTGCTCTCGACTCTGGGACTGCTGCGCCTGCGAACTCTGGTTCGGGGCACTCTGACCCTGGGTGTCTCGGTTCTGAGCGCCCTGGCTTTGGGTACTCTGGGTTCGCGGATCCTGCGCCTGAGCGCTTCGCTCCTGAGCGTTCTGCCCGGCAAATCCCTGCTGCTGCTGAGGCTGGGCGCTTAAGCCCTGCTGCTCGGAACCCTGGTTCTGCTGCGCAAAACCTTGATGCTGATCAGAGCCCTGCTGTTGCTGGTTGAAGCTCTGCTGGCGCTGTGTAGAATCCTGTTGCTGACGCTGGGCAAATTCTTGCTGACGCTGGGCCTCAAAAGACTGCGGCTGCTGACCCTGCTGAGACTGTGCGGGCTGCTGCGGCTGAGCCTGATTCTGCTCACGGGACTGGCTGAACTGCTGCTGACCGGGCTGATTCTGCCAAGGCTGAGGAGCCTGCGCATCGAACCCGCGAGGCTGCTGCTGGTTCTGAGAACCCTGGGCTTGAGGCGCCCGATTCTGCTGAGCCTGACCGCCAAAGCTCTGCTGTGACTGTGCGGTCTGCTGAGACTGAGCACCAAAATTCTGCTGGGAATCCTGCGATGCAAATCCCTGCTGCTGAGAGCCGCTTCCCGGCGTCTGAGACTGTGAAATGGTTGAACTCGACTGACGCTGCGCAAAACCTTGATGCTGATCAGAGCCCTGCTGTTGCTGGTTGAAGCTCTGCTGGCGCTGTGTAGAATCCTGCTGCTGACGCTGGGCAAATTCTTGCTGACGCTGAGCCTCAAAAGACTGCGGCTGCTGAGATTGCCCGGGCTGTTGGGTCTGAGTAACGTGTTGAGACTGTGCGGGCTGCTGAGGCTGAGCCTGCTGCCCCCGGTTCTGAGCGTTCTGCTCCTGAGAACTCTGCGCGGCAAAGCCCGACTGCTGCTGATTCACGGGAGCCTGAGGCTGCCCCTCAAAACGCTGCTGCGTGGGAGGAACCTGGGAAGTGCCGCGCGGGGGAGTAGCCGGTCGGGAAGATGCCTGAGCCTCGGCACCGCGCGAATCAGCCGAATCGCGTGCATCCGTAGGCTCACCCTGAGACTGACCCGAAGACTGCTCGGGGCGCGACTCGCGTGAAGGAACCTGCTGCTGTGCGGACTCTGAAGATACAGGCTCCTGTCGTGCAGCCTCGGGCCGTTCGGCACCTGCTGCAGCGGCAGAACCTGCGGACCCCTGAGAATCCTGTGCGTCGCTGAGGGGCTCTCGCGTATCGTAAGAAACACCCGAACCCTGTGCGACTCCCGGTTGCTGTGCGCTTGCCTCTGGCGTGGATGGGGCATTGTGGGTATCGCGAGCGGGCTCGCGGGTAGGCTCCGAAACCTGAGGCTTTGAAGCCTCGGCGGCGCCGCTCTGACGGTTCACAGGGGTCTCAGAAACGCTCTGCTCAGAACGCACCTGCGAATCGGCTGAAGAGCCTGCCGCTGCACCGGAACCGGATGCGCCCGCACGCTCACCCGCGACCTCGCGCGGCTCGGAACTCCTGGACGCTGCATCCTGAGCGTGGGCAGACTCCGCCTGAGTCTTCTGCTCAGGGGTCTGCTGATGGGAAGTTTTCTGCTCGGCAAACTGTTCGGAAATGGTCGGCGCGGTACGCTGCTTCGGGGCGGAAGCCTGCGCAGACTCACCGCTCTGCTCAGAGCTTGACGATGGCGAGGGCTTCGCGCTGGAAGAACCCTCAGAAGAGCCCGATGCGGCAGATGACGACTCCGCCGTCGAGGGTGCCTGCTCATTCTCAGGCTCGGGCTCCTCAATCCACAGCTGCCAACCTTCGGGAACAGGACCCCATGCGGGATCGGGCCGCCACGTCGGGGTAGGAGACCACCCGGCAGGCGGTTTGGGCCAATTTGGGGGCGGATTGAAGACGAGAGCCATCTGAACCTTCCTTCACTACTGGCGCCAAAAACACCCGGAAGCGTAGGCACGAGTAGCCTCAAATTTTAAACTACGGTAACCCTCAAATTATGGCATATTTCCCATAAAATATAAGCCCGAAAAGTTCATAGGCAGGTAAATTATTACACCGTAAGGCAACCCGCACAGATGGCCCCGGTGTGACATTCGGGGGAGGGTCCCCTCTATTATGGATACTATGAGCACTAATCACCAGCAGGAACCCGGACATCACGGTTCTGAGTTCATTCCAACAAACCAACCACCTGGCGCAGTTACTAATACCCAAAATATGCCCACGATGCTGAGCCCGCATCAAGCAGAAAGTTACGGGTACGGCGCTGAGTCTACCTTCGCCTCCGCTGAGTATTACAGGAGTAACCGTCTTACCCGTAAGGAACTTCTGGAACGCGCCAGCGAGCTGCCCTATCACCGGTTATCGCATGTGAACCCGCGTGCGCGTTGGTTCACCCCGGTTCTTGAGGGCTTGCTGATTGCCGGCATCTATTTTGTGCTCCTGCTGATTGTGAGCTTTGCGCTGCTGGCATTCGCCGTGATGCTGCGCGTCCCTTACGATTACCTGACCGATCTGCAGCGTATTTACGCGAACGTTTTTAAGACCCCGCTTGTTTTTATTGCGCTTCTTATTACCATCATTCCGGTGATTCCGGCGATTTTCATTGCGCGCCTGATTACCAACTTCAAACCCTTAGGGCTGATTCACTCCATTGCGGGCCGCATGCGGTGGTCCTATTTAGGTGTTTTCCTAGGCTTTGGGTTCCTCATTTTCGGTCTTTACTATGTAGGGTTCGCGACTCTGGATGGTTCTTTGACCACGCAGAACAGCGTGCATCCGCTGAATTCCGGCATGTTCTGGCTGTACATTGTGCTTATTCTGCTAATAGTTCCGTTCCAGTGCTACGCCGAGGAACTGCTCTTCCGCGGTTATCTCATGCAGACCGTGGGCCGGTGGCTGAAGAGTCCCGTTTGGGCAATTATTATTCCGGCGCCTATCTTTATGGTGCTGCATGGTTACGGACTGTGGGGTCTGCTTTCTGTGCTGACGATGGCTCTGATCGCCGGGTTCTTGTGCTGGTACACCGGCGGCCTTGAAGCCGGTATCGGTCTGCATATTGCGAATAATGTTTCGATTTTTATCTTTGGGCTGCTGGGTTTGGAGGATCCCTTTGGCGCGGTTCGTGAGGATCAGCCGCTTGACTTTGTGCAGGCCCTTATTCTGCAGCTTGCCTTCGCCGGGCTCGTGTACATGTACACCTACCGGCAAAAGAGGAAAGCCGCTCTGAATCAGGGCCAGGATGCGGCTGCCGCCTCCTCGGTTGAGGGTGCTTCAATGGGCGTGGAAGCGCCCGCTTCTTCCTCGGATGTGCCAGCCACCGCAGCACCGGCTTCGGGCGCTGCGCACGCGGCTGCACAGCCCGGTATGTCCGTGAAAAATGCTGCTGCTTCACCTGCTGCTGATACCTCTGCTTCTGCACCGCAAGGGTCGCAGGCGGCGGTACAATCACAACCTGTACAACCTGCTGCCTCTGCGGTGGTGAACGCCAAGCCCGCACAGGATAATGCTTCGGTAAAGTCGGCGTCTTCGGCTGCCCCCGCCAGCCCACAAACGGTTGAGGAGCATCGTGCACCCGAGCGGAATATCGCGGAGAAACCGGCTGCTCAGGCACCCGCTGCGAAGCCTGTGGAAGGCGCTCGTAAGAGCGAGCAGAATGATACGTCGGTCAAGGCTTCTGCCCCCGCGCAGCCCGAACGTTCGGCACCGGCTCACGGATCGGCGTCGGCTAATAAGCCTGCCCCGATCGGTAAGCCTGCGTCGGTCAATGAATCTGTGCCGACTCATGAGTCAGCCCAGTCCCAGAAACCGGCGCAAACTACCAAACCGGCACAGGCTCATGAATCGGCTCAGCCCCAAAAGCCGGTACACACTAATGAATCAGCCCAGGCTGAGCGTCCAACGACTGCGAATACTGCCGACGCCCGCGTGGCCGGGAAAGAAGTGCAGACCGCCGATAAGCCCGCGCAGTCTGCACAGGCGAGGACTATCGCCGATGAGCTCAAGCCTGCCGTGGTTGCCCCCGCAGCAGCGGAAAAGGCTCCGTCAGGCATAGATCTGGATGCGGCGCAGAAAGCTGCACGCGCCTCCGCGCAGAAGACTCAGCAGGGCTCGAATCAGGTCGATTCTTCGGTGGGTACTTCAGGGGCGCAGGGGTCTGCGTCGAATGCAGCCGCGCCGCAGAAGGAAGCCGCTAGCGCGTCCACTGCGCAGGCAGACGATACGAAGAACCCTTCCTCAAAGAACTACGCGCCAGATACCTCCACGATGAGCATTCCCGTGCAAAATGCCTTGTCAGCATATGAACGTGCCAAGGCTCAGGCTCTAGCTCAGCAGAAAGAAGCTGCCCGGCAGAAGGAAAGCGGGCAGGGCGCATCCGCTAAGAATGCGGCTGCGGACGGCTCGGCTGCAGCCTCGCAAACCTCGCGGGCTCAGCAGGAGGAATCCCAGAACACCTCAGAGGTTCCCTGGGCTACCGCTCCGATTCCGAAAATCTCGCCGGAAGCCGCACAGTCGCATAAGCAGGGATCAACCGACGCTTCACCGTGGACCTCGGCGTTCCCCGTCATTCCCAAACCCAAGAAGTAGGCGCATAGTATGACCGTTGATGCCGTCAAAAATATCGAAGATCTCGCCCAGTTCGTCTGCGATTCGCCCGTCTCATATCTGGCGGCGCGAACCGTGGCACGGCGCCTGCAGGCGGCGGGGTTTACCGAGCTGAACGAAACCGAGCCGTGGCAGAATGAGGCTGCCGTCGGCAGGCATTTTGTGATGCGTGACGGCGCGATCATCGCTTGGGCTGGCGGTCGGCAGGCGCAGAAGGCGAGCGGTTACCGGGTGCTGGGTGCGCATACGGATTCGCCGTCGCTTAAGCTCAAGCCGAGTTCGTCGGTGACGGCGGCAGGATGGCATCAGATGGGCGTCGAAAATTACGGTGGCGCACTGCTTAATTCCTTTTTGGATCGTGAGCTGCGCGCTGCCGGGCGCCTGACGGTACTTCGGGAAGACGGCACCCTTCAGGATCGCTATGTGGTGACTGGGCCGTTGGCGCGTGTGCCGCAGCTGGCTCCTCATCTGGATCATAAACGTAATGAGCTGACCCTCGATAAACAGTTCAATATGTACCCCATTTGGGGCGTGGATGATACCGAGAACGATGTGCTCGCCTATTTGGCGCAGCAGACCATCGACGAGGGCGGTCCGGTCGATCCGGAACAGATCGTTGGTTACGATGTGCTCTTCGCGGATGCGCAGGAACCCCGCCGTTTCGGGCGAGACGGAGAGTTTTTCGCCTCGGGCAGGTTGGATAATCTCTCGTCGGTTCATGCCGGATTGTGCGCCTTGGAACGCTATGTGGCCGAGAATGCTGACGAAGACTCGGCGCATACCGTGATGCTTGCGGGATTCGATCACGAAGAGATTGGTTCTGAAACCCGCAGCGGCGCCGCCGGTCCGTTCCTGGAGGATGTGCTGGTGCGGCTCTCGCAGGCTCGCGGGGAGAGCCAGGATGAGTACCGCCGCTCGCTTGCCGATTCGGTGTGCCTTTCGGCGGATGCCGGGCACTTGGTGAACCCGAACTACCAGGGACATCATGATCCGACGGTGCGCCCGCTTCCCGGTGCTGGCCCGCTGCTGAAGATCAACGCGAACCAGCGGTATGCAACCGATGCGGTGGGTGCCGGTATTTTCGCGGCAGCGTGTAAGGCGGCGGGCGTTCCCTATCAAGAGTTCGTGTCGAATAACAATATGCCCTGCGGTTCCACGATCGGGCCTATCACCGCCACCCGGTTGGGGATGCGCACCATTGATGTGGGGATCGGACTACTGTCGATGCATTCGATGCGCGAAATGTGCCACGTTCACGATATGGCATACCTGACCCGCGCGGTGGAAGGCTTCTACCGGCTGTAGACGCCGTGTCCTTTCATCCCTTCCGTGGGGTGATAATAAAAAGAGCCTTGATCGTGAATACAGAGGATTTTTCCAATGCTTTATTCACGATCAAGGCTCTTTTTTATACAGGTGAGACCCTGAAAGGTCTAGTCCCTGCGGGCTAGCGCCCACAGTGCGGATGCGCATCCCAGAAGACCCCAAAAACCGACGACTATTACGTCTAGGATCTGTATCTGGCCGATGTCGAAGAGGGCGGCTCGCACAAGGTTTGCCGCAGGTACGAACGGCAGGAACTGCTGAATGTGCACGTACCAGTCGGGCAGTCGCTCGGGCGGGTAGTTAATCGGCGCAAACAGCAAAACCATGAAGGTAATCGACTGCGTCACGATAGTCAGAAGTGACGCTGGAACCCAGTACGCGAGCATAAACCCTAACACCGCCATAACAACTTGAAGTGCGAATACAACGGCAATAGCGCCGATATTCAGGTTCACATCAAAACCAAATTTGAGCTTCGCGGCTACACCGCCCGCAATAATGCCGGGAAGAGCGAGAACCGCCCAAACGAGTACATCTGCCGCCAGAATTGCTAGGCGCGGCACCGGAAGGGACCGCTGATAGTCGAACATACCGTTCGTCTTAGCGGCAGCAATAAATTGCGGAGCTATCACACATCCCATAGAAATGAAGTTCACCGTTACCGTGCCGGATGCCAGATATTCTGCAGAATTCCGGTCAAGATGCGGCATGAAGACCGAGATACCGTAAAGAAGCGCGAACGCTAAAAGGACTTGCACCACCGCAAAAAGCGGCGCGTTGATGGCGTTACGAATCAGTGACCAGCGGATTAGCTCGACCGTGGCGCGTACCGTCGAAATTCGTGAGGACACGAGGGCGCTAGTCATGGTTAATCATCTCCTCATAGTTATCGGCCAAAGACGCCGAGCCTATGCGATAGCTTTCGACGCATCCCGCACGGATTCCTGAAAGTACATGGGGCAAGACCAGCTCAAGCTCGTCGGTACTCAGGGTTACGGTAAACTCTCGAGGGCTGGAGGAGTCGCCTTCTATGCGCTTTTCGATATATTCCGTATCTGGCATATTTCCTAGTGGAGATGTTTTTTCTACATCTAGTGCGCTGCGAAGTTCTTGAAGGAACTCCGGGGTTGCCGTGATCGAGAGCGTACTTTTTGCTTCTGCCAAACCCAGCGCGCTTGTCGGTTCATCACGAACTAGCCGCCCCTTATTGAACAGCAGGTACCTATCGGCATGACGCTCTACCTCCAGGAGGTTGTGGGTTACGATCAGCACCGTGGCACCCTGCTCGGCGCGCCTTCGCAGCATCGTCCACAGCAGTTCACGGCGCACCGGATCGACATCGTTCGTGGGCTCGTCAAAGAGATAGATGGGGGCGGGTGCGGTGACCGCCATACCGAATGAGGTCAGGCGCTTGATCCCGCCCGAGAGCTTATGCCCCGGCCTATCCGCCCAATCCCCTAAATCGAGAGTATCGAGAGTTTCCTGAACCGCCCGTTTCGCCTGCTTCGGCTTCAACCCGCGAATGCGAACCGCCGTCGCTATCGCCTGGCGCGGGGTCACTCCCTCCAGGGACGATGCGACCTGCGGCATGATCGCGCATACCTGCCGGGCTTGCGCCGGGTGGGTAATGAGGTCGGTGCCGTCGTACATGATGCTACCCGCATCTGGCCTGGTCAGCCCTACGATTTGGTTGAGAAAAGTTGTTTTCCCGGCACCGTTGTGACCGATCAGCGCCGTTACCTCCCCGGGTATAAGCTGCACACTAATATCGTCATTCGCACGGGTTTTGCCGAATGACTTGCATAACCCCGTGACGATAAGACCGCCTTGCGTTTTCGCGGCGGATACACCCTTGGGTAAGGCGGAACCAGAGATACCTGCCATAGGTGCTTCAACCTGCCTTATGCTCTTGTCGTGAACACTGAATATGCAATAGCGTATCCCCGTTTTTTCGGCGTACCCGTGACATTCGTCAGGGATGCAGGCTAGGGCATCCTCGCGTCAAAAAAATTCGACCTTGAAACCGGTTCGGCAATCCATGACATTTAACATAGGCGCCTTCCGTTCGCCGGTGTATGCTCAAAGAGCCTCATTTATGAGGGATACAGTGTCCGGCAGCGAGTACCAACGGAGCGAGCATGACAACGACGCGCACACCGCATGTCTCTCAGCATGATACGGATACGCCGGAGAACCGCCGCTTTCAGCCAGGTAGCGCAGATGCCCCATTCTTCGATAAAACGGGTATTGTGCGGACCCTCGTTTGGGGAAACTGTCTCAACATTTCCTCCAGCAGTTTTATGATTATTGGTCTTAGCGGATCAGCTGAAGCTGAACTCGTCAAGAACAACATGGGCCTGTGCACACTGTTGTATCAGACATGTGCAGTGCTGTTCTTCGCCGCCAATACAATGCCGCAGCTGATACCCGTGAAAAACACGATACTACGTACTGCGCTGTGGTGCGTGCTAGTGACGGCGCCTATTGGCTTCGTCGCCACCTTTCTATACCCGCAGGGCAGCGCGGGGATTCTCTATAGCATATCCCCCATGTGGGCGGCACTGTGGCTGATGAATGTGCACGTACCCTTCAAACTGGGGGTAAAAACAGCTGTTGGTATTGCGGTAGTCTTCACCGCTAACTACTTTGTCGGTATAGTGGGGCAGGGGTATCTCGACGATTCGCCAACCATCCCGTTCCCCGCTCTAGCGGGGGATAAAGCTCTTAACGGGTTCTTTCTCTTCGATATTTGTACCACGTTCTACGTTGTCGCCTACTTCGTGGGGCGCAGCATGCACAAGAGCCGGGAACACAAGGCCATTGAAAAAGAACTCGGTATCCTCAGTGAACGCGAACGCATCGCTCGCGATGTGCACGATGTTTTGGGGCATTCCCTCACGATCGTGAACCTCAAGGCCGAGCTGGCCGCAAAACTCGTAGAAACCAACGCCCCCGCCGCGCAGGAGCAGATGCGGCAGGTCGCCCAGCTCTCCCGCCAAGCCCTCGCTGAGGTGCATTCCACCGTCACCCGTTTACGCGTTCCCGACCTTGAAGGTGAGATTCTGGCATCCTCGCGTGCCCTGGAAACCGCCGGAATACAGGCGAACCTGCCCGATGCGACAACCGCCGCGAACATCGCGGGTATGAACTCTGCCCTGTTCAGTTGGGCACTGCGGGAGACCGTTACCAATATTGTGAGGCACTCTCACGCCACCTACGCCACCGTGCGACTGAACTCCACCGGGTTAGAGGTTACCGACAACGGCATAGGAGTTGGTGATGCCCCGTGTAAGAGCGGACTCACCGGTCTGCGCACCCGTATCGAAGACGCAGGCGGCACCCTCACGCTCGGGAATGCACCCGAACACTGGCTGCAGCAGGCGCCTGTTGCAGGTGTGGGGGATGGGTGTCGCATCCGCATCAGCATGGACGAGAAGACCGACGAGATTATGGGGTAGCCGTGCCGCTGAGAATACTTCTTGCCGACGATCAGCAGATGATTCGTGAAGCGCTTGCCATGATTCTCGATCTTGAAATTGATCTTGAGGTGGTCAAGCAGGTGGGCCGCGGTGATGAGGTGTTGCCTGCCGTGCGTGAAACCCGCCCGGATGTGGCGCTTCTTGATATTGAAATGCCAGGTGCCACCGGGATTGAGGCGGCCGCCGAACTTGCCCGTTCGGGCCTGACATCGCAGGCGGGCGCGCCGGTTCGTTCGCTTATTCTGACGACTTTTCGCCGTCCCGGGTATTTACGCCGCGCCCTTGAGGCAGGGGCGAGCGGGTTTGTGGTGAAAGACGGTACGGCATCGCAGTTGGCGCAGGCGGTTCGCCGTACCGCGGCGGGGCTGCGTGTGGTCGATTCGGTGCTGGCTGAGGAGGCAAAATGGCAGGGTTCTTCGCCGCTGACCGGGCGTGAGACTGAGGTTCTTCGCGCCGCCGAGACTGCCGGGAGCGTCAAAGAAATTGCGGGGATGCTCGGGCTGTCTTCGGGAACGGTACGCAACCACCTCTCGGCGGCCATGGCGAAGATAGACGCCAATAACCGGCATGAGGCGGTGCGCATCGCCCGCGACAACGGGTGGCTTTAGCCTAGCCTCTATCGCCCATAAGTCGTACACTTGCCTGCATATCGTACGTTTTAACCCTACGAATATGCAGGAAAATGTACGATATATACTGTTATACCGTGCCTAGGTGCACACATACCGATACACGCACATTCTCCCGCCGCGTCAGGCAGCGGGAGAGAAAGAGAACTCGGTGAAATACCTCAAACCATATTTTATATTTTGTGCTCGCGTTATGACTTTAGCCTGGCGAGTATCATCCCCGAAAAACCTTAGCGTACTGGCCGCCGTCATTATCTCTGCGCTCGCTCTGATCGCCTGCCCAATTCTGCTGGGTTATGGTGTTCAGCGCACCCTTGAAAACCCCAATGTTTGGCGTCAAAACCTTGCCGTCCTCGTGGTTCTTTACAGTATTTTGTGGCTAATCGGGCAGAGCTTTCGGTATCTTTTCTACCCTGCCTACGGGTTCATTGAGCAGAAAATGCAATCGCGCCATATGGCGGATGCACTCGTCACCAGCATCGGCGCCGACCCGCGCGCACGCGCTACGCTAGGCGCCTCCGAAATTGCGTATGCCGTCGATGCGCAGGCCGCTTCCATTCGCGAAACCCTCGCCACCTTGTACCTCTCAATTCTGCCCGCCGGGGTTGGTTGTATCGCCGGTGCTGTCTCGATTCTGGTGATGGGTGGCGTGCCGGAGCTAGGCATATTTTGCGGGTTTGTAGCTCTATATCTGGCTGGAAGCATGCCGCTGATTGCGCGTCATCAGAAGTTTCAAGGCGAATTCTTTGACGGCTCAATGCGCAGTTTTGGCACCCTGGAAAACACGCTTCGTCTCTGGCGTGAAAGCAGAATCCTTGGGGCGGCTCCCTTTCTGCGTGACCGATACGCCCAAGGCCGCTTGCCTGTAGAAGCAAAAGCTCTCAAAAGTTACCGTTACACCATGTTGTTACACACCTGGCAGGGCGCGATGCTGGCTCTATGCCTGCTCGCAATAGTGCTCAAAACCGTATTATTCGGTGACGGTTCTCCGGCGCAGATTACGGGTACTGCGGTGGCACTCATCGGAGTGTGCGCGGCGGCAATTGGCCCGCTCCAAGCCGTCGGCTTTGGGGTATCGACCATCGCGGTCTCGGCGGAGCGTTACCGGCAGGCGCACCATAAAATAGCCACTCCTGCCGCTGAGAATTCGGCGTATCTCATCGACTATGTCGTAACCACAGGTGAACTTTCCCTCCGCCTGGATGCACGCAACCTAAGTGAAGCACCCTATGGTGTATATACGGTGAAGCCGGGTCGCCCATGTTGGGTGCGTGGCGCATCCGGCGCGGGAAAAAGTTTGCTTTTAGAACGGCTTCTTGGGGTACGTGCGACAACTACCCCCGCTCGCCTGTCGATGAGCGCGCCGCAAGGCACTCTTCGGTTCGTCTACCTGCCGCAGGAAGCTGGGCTGCTGGTTGGTACCGCGCATGAGAATGTGGCGTTTGGGCGCGACATTCCGGTGCATATATGCGACCGGTACCTGCAGGCGGTGGGGCTAAGCGAATTTACCTCTAGTGGTGCTCGATGTCATGACACCGTCGCGGGTGAGAACGGCAGCGTGTCCGGGGGAGAGGGCAGGCGCATCGCCTTGGCGCGTACTTTGGCGGCGGCCGAAACCTTGAATGAGCAGAAAGCCCTGAGCCCCGCGACCGTCGTGGTTCTCGATGAACCGACCGCCGGATTGGATGCGCCTACCCGTGCCCGTGTCTGGGAACTGATTGAGCGAGCGGCCCATACCGCAATCGTGCTGGTGAGTACCCACGATGAGGATGCGCCTACCCGGCAGGACGATACCGTAATTGAACTCTAACGCGGCGCGAACCCTAGGAATGAGAGCGTTTTACCTGTAAAACATCCGGTAAAGTTGAATTAACCCTTTTCACCGAGGTAGAGCACACGGCACGCATTATGAAATTTACCCCCGTGATGACTCTTAGGGTGGAGAGGGGGAGAGTAGGAATGCTGTTCTACGAGATAGTAGAAACGGCTCAAGCGATCCTCATCAACTACATTCTGATTGATGGATCGGCTCAAGCCGTTTCACATATCGTAGGCGTTATCTCAACCTGTATTAGGAACCTGAGGTAACGACCCTGCTCACTGGAGGGGCTTGGTAGCGGGAACTACTGAGCCCTTCCGTTCATGAGCGTTTGCATCATGAAATATGCTTTTAGTCTAGCACACCGCCTACTGGCTGCCGAGGGCTGTTCTTCCGCAAGAGAACCTTAGGTACAGCTTTTGTCTGGAAAGCACAACAGCTTCTGCAACCGCCTCGAAAAATACAGCTGTGCGGTAAGCTATCCCAACGTATCCCCAGAAATCCCTTAAAAGGGATAACTAGTTTTGCCGCTTATCTCAACCTATCGGGACTTATCTTAAAAATCCCGATAACCCCCGATAAGTCTCGATAACTTTTGTTCTCCCACATGAAGGCTCTTTTTATACCGGGGGAGAGACGGAGAGAGCCTACCGAATTAGCGAGAGCAGTTCCTCGTGCACGGTGGTATCGCCCGTGACTTCCGGGTGGAAAGAAATGCCGATAATGTTCCCGGCGCGCACACCTACAATCTTGCCCTCATGATGCGCCACCACCTGCACGCCCTCACCGGCGCGGGTCACAATTGGTGCGCGAATAAACGCCGTATCGATCACGATTTCCTTACCCGAGGGTGTAAGCCACGGCAAATGAACCTGCGCCGAATCGACCTGCGAGCCGAAGGCGTTACGCCCAACCGAAACATCCAACACACCGAGCGACTGCTGCCCCGGAGCCGGATCGTCAATCACAGTCGAGAGCATAATCAGCCCGGCGCAGGTTCCCAGGGTTGGCAAGCCCCCCGAAATCGCCTCAATCAACGGCTGGCGCAGCCCAAAAATACGGGTCAGCCTGTCAATCGTGGAAGATTCGCCGCCGGGCAGAACCAGCGCATCCAAGTTTGCCAGCTGTTCGGCACTTTTGACGAGCACCACCTGCGTCCCCAGGGATTCGAGCATGCGTGCGTGTTCGGCAACGCCGCCCTGCAGCGCCAAAACACCCACGGTTTTGCCTGCACCGGGCAGGGCAGTCGGGGGAAGAACCTCAGTCTCGCTCATGAGCCTATCTTTCTGCAACACTAAGTTGCTCACACAATGTAGAACGTTGGGTTTCGGGCTGTGTTTGAGAGCGCCAAACTCACCCGAGCAGATAACGTATCTGAACAGAATCGGGGGCGAAGCCCGCACCGAGCTTCACCCCCTGCACGCCTTGACCGGGCGCCCTCACCTGAACCGAATATACCGATCGGCGAGCGCGCATCCGCCACGTGGCGGCACGTACTACCAGCCGCGCTCCGCCAGACGATGCGGCGCGGGCAGATCGGCAACGTTGATGCCGACCATGGCCTCGCCCAAACCGCGTGATGCATCCGCCAGCTTTTCGGGGTCGTTGTAGAACGCGGTCGCCTTCACGATGGCCTTAGCGCGTGCCTCGGGGTTGCCGGATTTGAAGATGCCGGAGCCGACGAATACGCCGTCCGCGCCCAGCTGCATCATCATGGCGGCGTCGGCGGGGGTTGCCACGCCACCGGCGGTAAACATGACTACGGGCAGCTTACCGGTCTTCGCAACTTCGAGCACCAGGTCGTAGGGGGCGGCAAGTTCTTTCGCCTTCACGTACAGCTCGTCGGGCATGGTGTTGTACAGGCCCTGCAGCTCGGCGATCTGGCGCTTAATGGTGCGGATATGCTTGGTTGCCTCCGAGACGTCACCGGTGCCAGCCTCACCCTTCGAGCGGATCATAGCGGCACCCTCGGCGATACGGCGCAGCGCCTCGCCCAGGTTGGTGGCGCCGCATACGAACGGCACCGTGAACTGGTGCTTGTCAATGTGGTTCACGTAATCGGCGGGGGAGAGTACCTCTGACTCATCGATGTAATCCACCTTGAGGCTTTCAAGAATTTGCGCCTCAACAAAATGCCCGATGCGCGCCTTCGCCATCACGGGAATCGAGACGGCGTTAATGATGCCCTCAATCATATCGGGGTCGGACATACGAGCCACGCCGCCCTGCGCACGAATATCGGCGGGTACGCGCTCAAGCGCCATGACGGCGACGGCACCAGCATCTTCGGCGATCTTGGCCTGTTCGGGGGTGACGACGTCCATAATAACGCCGCCCTTGAGCATGTCGGCAAGCCCGCGCTTCACGAGCGGGGAGCCGGTTACTGGGGAATTAGTCTGTTCAGTCATGCCCCCATTTTCTCACGTTCGATGCATGGACGCTCACTTTGCGACGGAATTTCTGCGGATGCGCGCGCATCTTTGTGTCTGCATGACACGAATCGTCATATTTCGTGAGGTTCGCGGCGCTATAAAGCCTCGTAAGCCGACTCCTATAGAACAGATAACTAGACCGCTCGGTGTGCACCCCTGCACGGGGTATCTTACATTCGCGCGTCTTTTGCATTTAGAACCACAGCACCGCGAAGAGAGTACAGCTCAGTATGAAAGCCGTATTTTTACCCCGTGATATGTTGGAATATGCGCGCCTTCACAGGTGTTATTC
>ERZ772766.296-NODE-296-length-30313-cov-36.375967_pt1 | contig 30313 bp, 26 predicted proteins | sample MGYA00511379_ERZ772766 | MGnify/ENA primary metagenome ERZ772766 (study PRJEB29015, sample SAMEA2737895) | human oral metagenome | biome: human oral; feature: human-associated habitat; material: dental | place: China | collected 2116 ...
GGGTCGAGTAGTGGTAGACGCTGCCGTAGCCGCCGGTGGCCAGCACGACGGCGTGAGCGGTGTGGGCGCGTACCTCACCGGAGAGCAGGTCCCGGGTGACGATGCCCTGAGCGCGGGAGTCGGCCACGATGAGGTCGAGCATCTCGGTGCGGGTGTGCATGTGGACGCTGCCGGCGGCGATCTGCTCCTGGAGGGCCTGGGCGCAGGCGATCTCCAGCTGCTGGCCGGTCTGCCCGCGCGTGTAGTAGGTGCGCGAGACCTGCACCCCGCCGAAGGAGCGGGTGGCGAGCTGGCCGCCGTACTCGCGGGCGAAGGGCGCCCCGATGGCCTCCATGTGGTCGATGACCCGCCCGGACTCCAGCCCCAGGCGCACGACGTCGGCCTCCCGCCCCCGGTAGTCCCCGCCCTTGACGGTGTCCTTGACGAAGCGCGCCAGGGAGTCGCCGTCGACCTTGCGGGCCCGGGCGGCGTTGATCCCGCCCTGCGCGGCCACCGAGTGGGCGCGGCGCGGGGCGTCGTGCAGGCTGAAGCACTCCACCCGGTAGCCCAGGCGCCCCAGGGTCGCGGCCGCGCCGGCGCCGGCCAGCCCGGCGCCCACCACGATGACGGTCAGCTTGCGGCGGTTGGCGGGATTGACTAGGCGGTACTCGTCGCGCCGGCGCTCCCAGGCCTGCTCAGGCGGACAGTCCGGAAGGTGCGCATCAAGGTCTTCGCCGACGTCGTACAGGCCACCGACGGCCCGTGGCGCGCTCGCGCTCATCCGATCACCCCCGTGCAGATCAGTACCGGCAGCAGGCCGTTGATGACGGCGACGGCTAGGGCCACGGCCAGGGCAAGGGCCCGGCACACCTTGCGCAGCCTGGGGCCGGTGCCGCCCAGGTCGATGACCACGTTCCACAGGCCCTGCGCCAGATGGAGGGAGAGTGCCAGCATGACCAGGCTGTAGAAGACCGCCATGCCGGGGCGCGACAGGCTCGCCACGAGGTTGTGGTAGGCGCTGACCTGGAGCTCGCCGTTCGACGTCGTCGGCGCCTGGAAGCTCTCAGGGGCGATGAGGCGGCCGATGGTCAGGTCGAGAATGTGGATGAGGACGAAGACCCCGATGAGGATGCCGGTCACCAGCATGGAGCGGGCGCCGATGGTGCGGGCGGGCAGGGCCCGGCGCCGGAAGGCCCCGCGAGCGCTCCTCGCACGTCGCCACAGCGTGATCCCCGCAGCGACGTGCGCCGCGATGCAGACTCCCAGGGCCAGGCGCATCGCCCACAGGAGCCCCTCGTGCGGCAGGAGCGGGTAGGCGACCTGCCGTAGCCAGGCGGCGTAGCCGTTGAACGCCTCTGGGCCCGCGAGAACCTTGAGGTTGCCGACCATATGGACCATGACGAACAGGGCCATGACCGTGCCGGTGATCGCCATCGTCGCCTTGAGGACGCGCTGTGATGCCCATACGAGGGTGCGGCGCCTGCGCCGGGGAGGAAGCGCGTCACCAACGGGCTGAGCAGCTTCAGCAGTGCGGATGACCGTGGACGTCGCAGCCATCTGGCCTCCCCTCCTTTGCGTAGAACAACCCATAATTATGATAACGAACACTGTGATGCTGGCATAGAGTGTGAACCCTGTGTTTCGTCGGGCCGGTCCGAAGGCGGGCCTCTCGCGCTCGCGGAGCTCCCGAGGGGCGTGGCGGTCATCGCCTCCGTTACCGGGATGAACGAACCTGCCACGCGATAACCTCGCCCAGGAAGTAGGAGCTCCATGGACGAAAGGACCAGCCGTGCCCGTTGAGGTCTCATCGGTCTTACCGGGCACGCAGGCCTCGCCGAGGTCGCTGCGCAACCCCGGCCCCTCCCGCCGTCAGGTCCTGACTGGAGGCGCCACCGGTGCCCTCGCTGTCCTCCTGGTCGCCTCCGGCTGCTCCAGAAAGGCCGACGGCCCGCGCCTGCTGACGATCCCGCGCGAGGACATGGGCACCTTCACCCGCAACTTCAACCCCTTCACCACCAACAGCGCTCCCATGACCGGGCAGGCCATCTACGAGCCCCTCCTCATCGTCAACCCCCTCAATGGCGAGATCACTCCTTGGCTCGCCGAGTCCTGGGTGATGTCCGAGGGCGCCACCGCCCTCACCTTCCACCTGCGACCCGGCGTCACCTGGTCCGATGGCAGGCCGCTGGTGGCCAAGGACGTCGTCACCACCTTCGCGGTCCACCGCGCTGTCGCCGGCGGCTACGACTACCTCGACTCCGTCACCGCCAACAACGCCACCGCCGTCACCCTCATCTTCACCCGTCCCAACTCTGTCGCCCTGCAGGAGCTCGGCAGCCAGCTCATCGCCCCCGACCACGTGTGGTCCGCCATCTCCGAGCCCGCCAAGTTCCCCAACCCCGACCCCGTGGCCACCGGCCCCTTCACCCGGGTCGCTGGCTTCCAGGCCCAGTCCTTCGACCTCATGCCCAACCCCACCTACTGGGGCAACAACCACCAGAGCGACGACGCCGGTGCCCCCAGCACAGGCGTCTCCGCGGGAACCTCTGCGAGTCCCTCCGCCGGTGAGGCCGCGAGCCGCACCGCTCGTCAGACGTCGGTTCCCGGCATCCGCATGCTGGCCTTCGCCGGCAACGACAGCGCCAACCTGGCCGCCGTCAACGGCGACGTCGACTGGGCTCCCCAGTACATGGCCGACATCCAGACCGCCTACATCGACAAGGACCCCGCCCACCGCCACTACTGGTTCCCCGGCGCTGACTCCACCATCCAGTGGACCCTCAACACCACCAAGGCCCCCTACAACGACGCCGCCTTCCGCAAGGCTCTCAGCCGGGCCATCGACCGCAAGACCATCTGTGCCACCGGCATGTCCGGCTATGCCCATCCCGCCGACCCCACCGGCCTGGGGGAGAGCTTCCAGGCCTGGAAGGACCCGGCCGTGGCCGCCCTTCCCCTGTGCACCTTCGACAAGGCCGCCGCGGCCTCAGCCCTCGACGCCGCTGGCTACAGGATCGGGGCCGACTCCAAGCGCCACGGCCTGGACGGCAAGCCGCTCGCCCTGACGATCCAGGTGGGCTCGACGTCGTCGGACTGGCTCAGCGTGGCCCGGATCATCGTGCAGAATCTCGCCGACGTCGGCATCAGCGCCACCATCGACTCACCTGACTGGACCGAGGTCACCGCCGCCCTGGAGACCGGAACCTTCGAGACCGCCGTGTGCTGGTCCACGCTGGGTGCCACCCCGTACACCTACTACGAGGCGACCATGAGCACCCAGAAGGTCAAGCCGATCGGCACCCACGCCCTGGAGAACTACCACCGTTTCGGCGACCAGCGGGCCACCGAGCTGCTCAGCCAGTTCGCCGCCACCACCGACCGGGCCCGCCAGATCGAGATCTGCCATCAGATCCAGCAGCGCTACGCCGACCAGCTGCCCGTCATCCCCCTGTTCCCCGGGCCGGTCTGGGGCGCCTACACCGACGAGCACTTCACCGGCTGGCCCAGCCAGGACCACCCCTACGCCTCACTGAGCACCCGCTCCGCCACCACCGTCCTGGTCCTCAACTCCCTCAGGCCCCGCACCTGAGCCCTCACCTCAGGGCGGCCGCCCCACACCGATGGGGCCTCGCGAGACTACCGGCCACCCGGCCGGAACGGGAACACTGTTCCGGGCGGCGCAGCGGGCCGCCCGCAGCAGCTTGCCGCTCGATGCTCGGGAAGGAGACGCGCGCCGGTGGCCTACATCCTCAAGCGCCTGGGCTACTACCTCCTGGCCTTCTGGGCCTCGGTCACCCTCAACTTCCTCCTGCCGCGGCTCATGCCCGGCGACCCCGTCTCACGCATGTTCGCTCGCTCCGGCGCCCGCCTCACCCAGACGCAGGCCCTCCAGCTGCGCCGGCTGTTCGGGATCGACGACGCACCCCTGTGGCAGCAGTACCTCCGCTACCTCAAGTCCGTCCTCACCGGGGACCTGGGCGTATCCATCTCCCGCTTCCCGGCGCCGGTCAGCGAGGTCATCGGCAGCCAGATCGGCTGGACCGTCCTGCTGGGCGGCGTCGCCCTGGTCATTGCGGCAGGCGCCGGAAGCCTGCTGGGGATCCTGGCGGCATGGCGGCGCGGGGGAGTGGCCGACTCGATCCTCGTGCCCCTCCTGGTCTTCCTGGGCTCCTTCCCCTACTTCTGGCTGGCCATGGGCGCCCTCTACCTTCTGGGGATGGGCCTGGGTTGGTTCCCGCTGCGCCACGCCTACTCCGCCGGGAGCGTCGTGGACTGGTCCAGCCCCGCCTTCCTGGCCGACGTCGCCCAGCACCTCGCGCTTCCGGCCCTCACCATCGTGGCGGTCTCCCTGGGCGGCTGGGCACTGGGGATGCGTAACACGATGATCGCCACCGCCTCCCAGGACTACATCCTCCTGGCCGAGGCCAAGGGGCTCACGCGCTCGCGGATCGTGCTGCGCTACGCCGCCCGCAACGCCATGCTGCCCCCGGTGACCAGCGTCGGCATGTCGCTGGGTTTCATCGTCGGCGGCTCGATGCTCACCGAGGTCGTCTTCGCCTACCCCGGCATCGGTTACCAGCTCTTCAGCGCTGTGGGTGCCCTGGACTACCCGCTCATGCAGGGCATCTTCCTGACCATCACCGCCGCCGTCCTGGCCGCGAACCTCCTGGTGGACCTCGTCTACGTCCGCCTCGACCCCCGCGTGCGCGCCGGCGGTCAGGGGGAGTCATGAGCCCGGCCCGACGACGCAGTGGCCCCCTGACCGGCCTGCTCGCCTCCCTGACCCGCTCCCGCCGAGCCAGGGCCGGGTCGGCGGTCCTCGCCCTGCTCATCATCGCCGCGCTCCTGGCCCCCGTCATCAGCCCCGGCGATCCCGCCCGCATCACGGGCGCACCGGCCGCCGCCCCCGGCCCCGCCCACTGGCTCGGCGTGACTCCCAAGGGGCAGGACGTGCTCGCCATGACCCTGTGGGGTGCCCGCTCCTCCCTGGCCGTGGGCCTGGGAGCCGGACTCCTGGCGACGCTCGTGGCCCTCGTCGTCGGCCTGGCCTCGGCCTACCTGGGGCGGGCGGTCGACAGTGCCCTGTCCGTGGTCACCAACGTCTTCCTCCTGCTACCGGGTCTACCACTGCTCGTCGTCCTGGCCGCCTACATGCCGCCGGGGTGGGGCAGCACCCTCGTCGTCCTCGTCGTCACCGGCTGGGCCGGGGCCGCCCGCGTCCTGCGCTCCCAGGCCATGAGCCTGCGCGGCACGGACTTCGTGGAGGCCGCCGTCGTCAGCGGGGAACGGCCGGCGCGGATCATGGTGGGGGAGATGCTGCCCAACATGGCCTCGGTCGTCATGTCCACGCTGCTGGGCTGCGTCAACGCCGCCATCGGCGCCCAGGCCGGGCTCGAGTTCCTGGGGCTGGGCCGCTCCGGCTCCGTGTCCTGGGGCACCAACCTCTACTGGGCCGCCTCTGACGGCGCGCTCATGACCGGCCGCTGGTGGACCTTCGTGCCCTCGGGCCTCGCCATTGCGCTGGTCGCCTACGCCCTGGCCCTCATCAACGCCGGCGTCGACGAGGCCACCAACCCCCGCCTGCGCCGCGCGGACTCCGGGGCGCCTGACACGCGCCGGCCCCAGGCTCCACCTGTCGAGCCGGACAGCGGTGAGCGGGCCGTCCCTGAGCCTGTCCTACGTATCGAGGACCTGAGCGTGGAGTACGACGCCGGTGAGCACTCCGGCGGAAGTCGCCGCGTCGTCGGCGCCGACCGGTTCAGCCTCAGCGTCGGCCGCGGCGAGGTGGTGGGGCTGGCCGGCCCCTCCGGCTGCGGCAAGACGACGGTCGCGGCCGCCATCATGCGCCTGCTGGGTCCTACGGCGCGCGTCACTGGCGGCCGCATCACGGTGGACGGGCGCGACGTCCTGGCCCTGGAGAGGGACGAGCTGCGTCGCCTGCGCTGGCGGGAGGTCGCTGTTGTCCCCCAAGCTGCCATGAACGCCCTAAACCCCGTCATGACGATCGGCGAGCAGATCGCCGATGTCCTCACCAGCCACGAGGGCCTGCGACACCGCCTGGCTCTGGAGCGCGCCGCCGAGCTGCTCGACGCCGTCGGCATCCCGGCCGGCCGCCTGCGTGCCTACCCCCACCAGCTCTCCGGAGGGCAGCGTCAGCGAGTCATCATCGCCATGGCCCTGGCCCTCAGGCCCCGCCTGCTCGTCCTGGACGAGCCGACCACGGCCCTCGACGTCGTCGTCCAGCGCGAGATCATGGAGCTGGTCCTTGACCTCAAGGCGAGGTTGGGCTTCTCCGTCCTGCTCATCACCCACGACCTGTCCCTCATGTCGGGCACGTGCGACCGTATCGGCGTCATGGAGGCGGGCCGCCTCGTGGAGGAGGGGCCGGCTGCCGACATCCTCACCTCACCCGTCCACGCCGCGACGCGGGCCCTTGTCGCGGGGCTGCCGGACCGTCCGAGTGCCGAGTCCCCGCATCCGACTGCGACGGAGCCGGTCCTGGAGGTACGAGGCCTGCGCAAGGACTTCCCCGCCGGAGGGCTGCTCTCGCGGCGCACTGTTCGTGCGCTGGACGGCGTCGACCTGACTCTGCACCGCGGTGAGATCCTCGCCCTGGTGGGGCGGACCGGATCGGGCAAGTCGACGCTTGCCCGCATCATCGCGCGCCTGGAGCCCCCCACCGCCGGGTGCCTCCTCCTGGACGGGCGTGACGTCCTGGCCCGTGAGCCGCGTCGCGCCTCCCGCAGTTACCGTAGCCGGGTGCAGATGGTCTTCCAGGACCCCTTCGCCTCCCTCAACCCCGCCCACAGCGTCGGGCACACGCTGGGGCGCGCCCTCGCCCTGCACCGGAGTACCGCGGAACCCGGCCGAGGCTCCGCCGAGCTGCTCGACGCCGTCGGCCTGGAGCCCGAGCTCCTGGGGGTGCGTCCCCACGAGCTCTCCGGCGGGCAGCGCCAGCGCGTGGCCATCGCCCGGGCCCTGGCCTGCGAGCCCGAGGTGCTGGTCGCCGATGAACCCACCTCGATGCTGGACGCCCCGCTGCGCGCCGGCATCCTCGACCTGCTGCTGGGGCTGCGCGAAGAACGCGGCCTGTCCATCCTCTGCATCACCCACGACCTGGCCTCGGCCCGCTATCTCGCCGACACGACGGCGGTGCTCCAGGCCGGCCGCCTCGTGGAGACCGGCCCCACGGCCGAGCTCATGAAGCACCCCGCCCACCCCTGCACCCGGCTCCTCATGAGCAGTGCGTTGGAAAGCCGGCGTGAAGCCGGGGGCTATGACGGTGCTCCGGGTGTAGGAGCATGATGCCGACGGCAGCGTGATGCTGTGCTTCGGCGGCATCAAGGAGTCCAAGCGTCTCTGGAGCACGGTTCCTCAGGGGCGTCGATTATCTCTTGACGGGGATGTCGGTGAGGCGGAAGGGGTTGTTGGGGCTGGGGGTGGAGTGTTCGGCGGGTTGGAGGTCGAGGGTGACGGTGTCCTGTCCGGTGTCGGGCCACACCACTGTCAGTGTCGTGACGTCACCGGCACCTAGTTGGTTGTCGGCGGTGATCTCGCTCAGAGGGCAGTGACTGCCCCGAGCGGTGGTGTAGTCGGCCGGGTAGTAGCGCGTCTGGGGTGTCAGCAGGCTCAGCCCCGTCACCGCGCTCGTCAGCCTGTTGTCCTCCTCGCCGCGGGCGCTTCCGGCCAGCTGGGTCGGCTGCAACCAGTCCGCTGGGCCGGTTTGAGTGCCTCCTGGACCTCCGGTGGCCTTGACCTCGCCGACGAGGTACTTCCCGCGGCGGGTGACCTCGGTGAGCACGAAGGTCAACTCGTCCTGTCTCCCATCCCGTTTGACCGTGACCCCCTCACTGCCCTTGGCGACCGGCCCCTCGGCCTTAGGCAGGTCACCACCGCCATGACCCGCGCCCTTGCTCGCGTCGGGGCTCGACGTGGAGGAGGCGGCCTGGGTGAGGACCAGGGTGATCTCCACGCGGCGGTTGAGCTGACGGTTGCCGTCGGAGTCGTTGGGAACCCGCGGGCTGCTCTCCCCCTTACCGTCAGTGGACACCGAGAAGGCCGACATGTTGGTCAGCCGCCCCAGCCTGTCGGAGACAGACTTCGCCCGACGCTTCGACAGGTCCAGGTTGTGGGCGTCATCGGCGACGTCATCGGTGTGCCCCACGATCGAGACCTCGCCACCGGGATAGGTGGCCAGCTGATCGGCCGCCTTCTTCAACGTGGCGTCCGCCTGGGCGCTCAGGTCGGCCGAGTCCGAGGCGAACAGCACGTCGGAGGCCAGGTTGATGACCACCGACTTGCCCGTCACCCGCGTGTCCGAGGCCCCGTCCACCGAGGCAGTGAAGGTCTCCAACGCCACCGGATCAGGACTGCTCTCGGTCTTATTCACGTCCTCCAGCGCCTTCTTGGCCTCATCGGACAGCTTGCCGTCGCGCACCACCGGCACGCCCTCGAACAAGCCGGACTCGGGCACCAGGACATTGATGGTCTTGGCATCAACCGGCTTGAACAGGGCGTGCAACGTGGCGTCGGGCTCCTCCTTCGTCAGCCCGGTGCTCTCGGAAGAGGCCTTGAAGGTCTCCTGCACCGTACCGGCGTCGAAGTCCACCAAGCGCACACCATCAGCACCAGTGAAGTTTCCCGTACCGCTCCAGGCCAGATGCACGTCGAACTTCTTGCCGTCAGATGACAGACAGACCGCCGGAGCCCATCTTGTTCAGGTGCACGGCCAGGGGCACCACCATGACGTCGTCGGAGACCACAGCCGGCCCCACCGTGACCTCCAGACTCGCCCCCACAGTCGTCACCGTCCGGGTCACGCCCTGACCCGAACCACCCGAGGCGCCAGCAGAGCCCGAGCCTCCCGACGAACCGTCTTTCTTCTTCCCTCGGCCCAGGCAAGCGGCCAGGACCGGCACCCCCAGAATCGACCAACCACCCACCAGCAACGCACGCCGAGACACACGCCCCAACACCATCACTCCCTCTCCACGCGCCACACAGCATTCCCAGGCCCTACCCAGCCGCAGAAACACACTCGAACAAGACGGTCATCTCATTAGATCACGATTTCATATAGCGCATAGGAATATTACCGAACCTCTGAGTGCCGATTGGACCAGGGGCTCGTGACTTCGGAAGAGGCTCTCAGTGGTGTCAGACGTGCAGACGGTGAGGTTCCGGCTGGCTCACTGGCCGGCGTGCGGAGTGGCGCTCAGCTCGATGCTCTTGCCGCCGCGGGCCAGCGCCTCGACGGCACCGGACTGGGAGTTGCGGCGGAACAGAACGTTGGAGGCGCCGGCCAGCTCGCGGGCCGAGACCACCCGCGGCTCCTTGAACAGGCCGTGGCTGCCGGGCACCACGCCGCCCTGCGGCATGAGGGAGACCTTCGTGCCGGCCGTCAGGTACAGGCCCGCCTCGACGACGCAGTCGTCACCCAGCGGGATCCCGAGCCCCGAGTTCGCACCCAGCAGGCAGTGCTCGCCCAGGGCCACGCGCTGACGGCCACCGCCCGAGAGCATGCCCATCGTGGAGGCGCCGCCGCCGACGTCGGAGCCGTCACCGATGACGACGCCCTGCGAGATGCGGCCCTCCACCATGGAGCGTCCCAGCGTCCCGGCGTTGTAGTTGACGAAACCGGCGTGCATGACCGTGGTGCCCTCGGACAGATAGGCGCCCAGGCGCACGTTCGCGGCGTTTCCGATCCGCACCCCCGAGGGTAGGACGTAGTCGGTCATGCGGGGGAACTTGTCCACGGAGTTCACCTGGACCGGGCGGCCCAGGGCGGCGCGCAGGCGGGTGCGGGTGGTCTCGAAGTCCTCGGCGTGGCAGGGGCCGGCCGAGGTCCACACCACGTTGGGCAGGCGGGAGAAGACTCCGTCGAGGTTGACGGTGTTGGGCGTGGCCAGTCGGTGGGACAGGACATGCAGTCGCAGGTAGGCGCCGGCCACGGTCTGGGGGGCGTCGTCGAGGTCGGCCCAGGTGCGTACCACGGTGGTGTGCACGCCGCGGGCCTCGTCGCGACGCTCCATCGCGCTCAGGGTCCCCAGTAGATCGGCGTGTCCGTCCTCGGGCTCGTCGCCGAGGACCGGGCGGGGGTACCACACGTCAAGGGTGTTACCGTCGTCGGTCACGGTCGCCAGACCGAGACCCCATGCGCTGCGAGTCGTCATGAAGAACACCCTACGGGACCTGGAGGCTGACCGGCGCCGGTGGGCGTGCGAGAATCACCGCATGGCGCGCACGACGATCCACCTCATGCGGCACGGCGAGGTGCACAACCCCGAGGGCATCCTCTACGGCCGCCTGCCCGGCTACCACCTCTCGACCCTGGGCCACCAGATGGCCCAGCAGGTCGCCGACGTCCTGTCCGCCTCCGGGCACGACATCACCCGGGTCATCACCTCACCCCTGGAGCGGGCCCGGGAGACCGGTGCCCCCACCGCCGCCGCCTTCGGCCTGGCGCCGACGACGGACGCTCGGCTCATCGAGGCCGGCAACTCCTTCGAGGGCATGGCCGTCAACCGCAACCGCTGGATCTTGGCCCACCCCGCCTACTGGGGCAGCTACGTCAACCCGCTGCGCCCCTCCTGGGGTGAGCCCTACCGCGAGATCGTCGAACGGATGCGCGGCGCCGTCGTCGCCGCGCTCGACGTCGCCGAGGGCCACGAGGCGCTCCTCGTCTCCCACCAGCTTCCCATCTGGTCGCTGCGCCTCTTCCTGGAGGGGCGCTCCCTCGCCCACGACCCGCGTCGGCGCCAGTGCGCCCTGGCCTCCCTGACCTCCTTGACCTTCGAGGGCCGCACCCTGGTGGGGCTGGCCTACTGGGAGCCCGCCGGGGACCTGCTGCGCCAGGCCCGTGACATGGTGCCCGGCACCTCCGCCGCCCTGGCCGCCACCGGCCGCCCTGTCCACTCCGAGCGCTCCGCCGAGGTCGACAGCGCCGAGGCGACGCAGTGACCCAGCAGCCGCCCTCGCGCCCGGTCGGCGGCGAGGTCGTGCGCACTGGCGCCCCCGGCGAGGCCATCCGCCCCGGCCGTCCGCGACCCGCCCCGCGGCGCCCCTGGACCGGGCAGGACTTCGTGTGGTGGCACACCGCCGCCGTCCTGACCGCCACCCGCCAGGGCCGGCGCCCCAACCCGGTCTCGCCCACCATCGACCCCGTGCGCCCGGCCCTGGGATCCGGTGAGGTCATGCTGGCGACCTGCGACGCCGAGCTGCTCATGTGGCGGCGCGGGGACGCCACATACAACCCCTCTCGCGGCTTCTTCCTGGCCGGTGGACCGGTCGGCCTGGCCCTGACGGCCGCCTTCTTCGGCGGACAGGCCTATCTCAACCACCGGCGTCGTCGCGCCGCAGAGGCCGACGCCGTCGAGAAGTGGCGCCACCTGGCCACGGCCCGCCTGACCGTGTCCACCCACGGCATCTACCTGGGCACGGGGGAGGGCGTCATGCCCATCTCCTACGCCGACATCCAGGAGGTCCAGCGCACCGCCACCGGTGAGATCGTCATCGCCGCCGCCAATGCTTCCGGCTCGGTGCGCCTGAAGATCCGGGCCCAGTGGGCTGAGCTCGTCCTCATCCTGTGGGCGGTGCGCTACATGCCCGAGCACCCCCAGATCGTGGGGCGAACCTGGATCCCGGACGACTGGCTCGTCCACGCTGCCGCCCACGGCTACGACGTCGACACCGGCCCCTGGCCCCGGACGCCCGCCGCCCTTCCCTGAGCCGGCCCTCGCACGGGCCGTCGTCGCCAGGGGTGGCTCAGCGCTGACTCAGCGCCGACTCAGTGCTGGTCGCTTCCGGAACGGTCGGTGCCGCCCGCCTCACCGGCGTCGGGCTCCTCGGCATCCTCTCCGGTTCCGCCCTCGTTGTGGTTGGGACTGCTGGCGGACGTCCCCGGGTGGTGCTTACGACGGCGGATGTCCTGCTCCAGGCCCCTCAGGAACTCCGGGTCGTCGTCGGGCGCCATGGGCCGGGCGCGCTGCGGGCGGCGGAAGCTCGTTCCCTCCTTGGAGGACCACACGGTGGGCTCCACGTAGCCGCCGCGCTCCTCGGCGGCCTTGACCCGCGAGACGATGATCCAGGCGATCGGGCCGATGGTCGGGAACAGCACGATGAGGATGATCCACAGAAACTTCGGCATCCGCGCCGGCATGCTCTCCTCGGGCGTGCGCGCGCAGTCCAGCAGGGCGTACAGCGTCAGGGCGAACACCAGGACGATGAGGACGATACGCATGGGCCAACCCTAGCCGAGCCGACCGGACCCACCGACACCGCCCGCTCGCAGCCAACCGCTCATCCCGTGCGTTCGAGCCGTGGCACGATCATCCCGTGCCCGCCCCGCCCACCTTCCGCCTTCTGACCGGAGGAACCGCACCCGACGACGTCGCCGCCCTGCGCACCGCCCTGGCGGAGCGTTTGGTTCAGCGCGGCCTGCTCGTGGCCCGCGGCGATCCGCCCGCCTCCAGCGCCATGGCCGGGGCAGGGGCCGAGAGCGCCGTGAAACCCCTTCCGCTGCTCGTCCCCATCGGCCCCGGCGAGGACGAGGGCCGGGTCCGAGCCGACCTGGCCCGCCGCATCACCCGAGTTCCCCCGCGCACCGACCTGGTCCTGCGGACCTCCGGCTCCACCACCGGCACCGGCCGGCTCATCGCCATGAGCGCCGTCGCCCTCGTGGCCTCGGCCCATGCCACCCATGATCGCCTCGGCGGCCCGGGGACCTGGCTCCTGCCCCTGCCGGCTCACCACGTCGCCGGCCTGCAGATCCTCTTCCGCTCCCTCATCGCCGGAACCACCCCGGTCGTGGTGGACACGAGCAGGGGATTCAGCCCGACAACGCTCGCCGACGCCCTGCGCTCCGTCCGAGTCCCTGCTGGTACAGCGGCCGGTACGGCGGCCGGCACAGCGGTTAGTCCCGCGGCCGGCTCCGCCACCGGCTCGACAGGCCCTCGCCTCTACGTCTCGCTGGTCCCCACCCAGCTGGTGCGGGTCCTGCGGGACCCGGCGGCGAGCCGGGCCCTGTCCACGGCCGACGCCGTTCTCTTGGGCGGCGCCGCTGCCGACCCCGCGCTGCTGGCCCGGGCTCGAGGCTCCGGCATCACCGTGGTGACCACCTACGGCATGAGTGAGACCGGCGGGGGCTGCGTCTACGACGGCCGTCCTCTGGACGGCGTCGCGCTGTCCATCCGGGACCCTGATGCCGATGGGATCGGCCGCGTCCTCGTCTCCGGTCCGGTCCTGGCGGAGGGCTACCTGCAACCCGTTGACCGCACGCCCGACGACATCGGCGAGGCCTTCCAGAACCGCTCCGGCAGACGCGTCCTGGCCACCTCCGACCGCGGCCGCCTGCGCCCCGACGGGCGACTGGAGGTCCTGGGGCGCCTGGACGACGTCATCATCACCGGTGGCCTCAAGGTCGAGCCCCGCCATGTCGAGGAGGCCCTCACCGGCATCGACGGTGTCGCTGAGGCCTGCGTCGTCGGCCTGCCCGATGAGCAGTGGGGCGGCCTCGTGGCCGCCGCCGTGGTCCTCGAGCCCCCCGCCGGTCAGAAGAGCTCAGGGGGCCCCGATGACCGGCGCAGACCCGACGGCGTCGCCCTGCGCGAGGCGATCCGATCCCGGTTGGACGGCGCTCATGCCCCCAAACGGATCGTCATCCTGGAGTCCTTGCCTCTACGCCCCAGCGGCAAGGTCGACCGGCGCGCCGTCACCCGGCTCCTCACCGCAGCCGCAGAGCCCATCGAGCCCGGCGAGTCCGCTGAGCTTCTCAGGCCAGGGACCTGATCTGCGCCCCGCTGGGGCAGGTGGCCGGGCCGAAACGCGTCGTCGTCAGGGCGCCGGCCACATTCGCCCAGCGCAGCGCCGTCGCCAGGTCTGTGCCATGCGCCAGCGCGGCGGCCAGCACCCCGGAGTGGGCGTCCCCGGCTCCATTGCTGTCCACCGGCGTCACGGGGATGCTCGGGGTATGGGCCGCGGCGCCGCCGTCGGCGAACCAGGAACCCTGCTCGCCGGCCCGCACCAGCACCGTGCCGAGTCTGCTCGACAGCGCCGTGCAGGTGCCGGCGTGGTCACCGGGCTCCACCGCCACCCCCAGGCGGGCGGCGAGCAGGCCGGCCTCCCGCTCGTTGAGCGACCAGATCGGCTCGAGAGCACCGATGCTCTCCAGCGCGCTCAACGAAACCGAGCCGACCATGGGGGAGACATCGAACAGCGACCGACAGCCTGTCCGGCTTCTAGCCAGCCTCACCACCAGTCTCTCCAGCGCAGCCGCGGAGGCCGCATCGGCCAGGGAGTAGCCGGAGAGATAGATGACGTCATCGCTCAGCACCTCGAGGTTGTCGAAGGCGTCGACTGGGCCCCGGGTCTCGGCCCCGCGCGTGGAGACGAAGGTGCGCTCGGCGCGGGCGTCGGTCATGGCCACGCAATAGCCCTGGTCGCCTGTCACGACTGGTCCGACGTGGGCCACGCCGATCTCCTCCAGGGCCTGTCGAACAGCCTCGGCGAAGGGTCCCTCACCCAGCGGCCCGGCGTAGAGGGTCGTGACGTCGAGCCTGCGGGCAGCCGCCAGCACGTTGAAGCCGCCGCCGACGGCTATTCCCGCCTCGTCGGCGAACACGTCACCGCCCGGTTCGGGAATCGCCTCGATGCGCAAGGTCAGGTCAATGACGACCTGACCGGTGTGAATGACCCGGCCCGTCATGCCTGCCTCCCGAGGCGTGAGGGCGCCGAACGGATCGCGAGCAGGGCCTCGCAGAGCGGGCCGAGGTCCAGGCCGGAGCGCTCCAGCACCTGATCGACCAGCTCGACGGGGAGAAGGTCGGGCGCGCTCGCCCCCAGGATCGCGCCGGCCATCGCGGCGATGGTGTCGGTGTCGCCGCCAAGCTCGGCGGCGAAGCACAGGCCGGCCAGGGGGCGTCTTGCGAACTCGTGCACGATGACCAGAGCGCAGGGGACCGACTCCGCCGACTCCACCGAGGTCCCGACGCAGGTCCGCAGGTGCTCGGCCAGGGCATCGCCCTGCAGGCCTCGGCTCGTCTCCAGGGCCAGACGAGCGCGGGCTGTCACCGAGGCCTTCTCCGTCCAGTGCCCCTCCTCGGGATGGGCGGACACGAAGCTGAGAGCCGCCTCCAGGGCGGAGGCGGCGTCGGCGCCATCGATGGCCGCGCTGACCGCAGCGGCGATGAGCCCGGCCGCCTCGAAACCCTGGCGAGTGTCGTGGGTGACCAGGCAGGACTCATGAACGGCCTGGGCCAGGCCGTCGCCGGTGGTGCCCAGGCGGAAGGCGATGCCCACCGGGGTGACCCGCATCGCGGCGCCGTTGGTGGTGCCCTCCCGGCCGGTTTGACGGGGGTCTGCGCCGGTGCGCACCCGCTCCAGAGCGCGCTTGGTCGAGGGGCCCAGCAGGTCGAGTGAGCCGCGGGCGCGCATGTCGTCCTCCCAGCTCAGAAGGGCCTCGGCCAGGCGGAGAGGATCGATGCGGCCGTCGCCTTCCACGAGGAGACCGGCCAGGATGAGTGCCTGCTCGGTGTCGTCCGTGATGCTGCCTGCCGGCATCGACGGGGCGATGGGTTGCTCGGCCACGGCATCGTGCAGGCCGGTGATCGTGTTGTAGTGCTGGCGGATCTGCTCCGGGCTCATGGACTGGGTGGGCATGCCCAGTGCGTCACCAAGAGCCAGTCCGGCCAGCGCCCCCAGGGCGCGCTTGTACATCGACGCAGCAGCCGTCGGGCGGCTGGAATCGGGGTCGTGGGGGCGGGAGGCTGCGGCTGTCACAGAGTCATCCTGAGTGTCATCCTGAGTACTGACGAGGGTGCTGGCTGGGATACCGGCACCGGCCACGGCGCTGGTAGGGTCGCTGCCGCTTACCCTAGAGGATCGGAGGAAGCCGTGAGCGGCAAGACGGCACAGGACGGCGGGCCTCGGGCCACCAGCTGGGCGGAAGTGGTGCGTCTGCGCACCCTGCCGGCCGCCGTCGCCCCCGTCATCCTGGGGTCCGGGGCGGCCGCCGCAACGGGGCACCTGTCCTGGGTGCGCTCCCTCCTGGCCGCGGGCGTCGCCCTGGCGCTGCAGGTCGGCTGCAACCTGGCCAACGACTACTCCGACGGCGTGCGCGGCACCGACGACGAGCGCACTGGGCCGCCGCGCCTGACCGCCTCCGGGCAGGTCGCCCCTCGCACCGTCAAGCTCGCCGCCTTCGGCTGCTTCGGCCTGGGAGCCGTCCTGGGGCTGGGGCTGCTGGCGCTGAGCGGCCAGTGGTGGCTGCTTGCCGTCGGCGCCGCGGCGATCGCTGCGGCCTGGTTCTACACCGGAGGGTCCCGCCCCTACGGCTATGCCGGTCTGGGGGAGCTGTTCGTCTTCATCTTCTTCGGCCTGGTGGCCACCGCCGGCACCACCTATGTTCAGGCCGACACGGTACCCGGGTGGCTGTGGCCCTCGGCCTGCGGGATCGGACTGCTCGCCTGCTCCCTGCTCATGGTCAACAACCTGCGTGACATCGACACCGACCCCGACCACGGCAAGATGACCCTGGCCGTCCGCCTGGGGGAGCGGGGCGCGCGCCGCGCCTTCTCAGCCATGCTCTACCTGCCTCTCCTGCTGGGAGCCGTCGCGCTGGTGTGGGCGCGTGAGACCGGATCGGCCAGTCCCGCCGACGGCGGAGGCCACGTCAGCCCGCTGCTGACCCTGGTCATCGCGCTGACCGTCCCGCTCCTGCTGCTTCCGCTGGTACGACGCGCCACTGCACCGGTACGCGCCGGTGCCCGGGGACGTGATCTCATCGGTTCCCTGCGCGACGCCGGACTCCTGGAACTCGCCTACGGCATCGTCTTCGCTGCCGCCACCGTCATCATCACCCTGTGAGCCTTGGCCCAGGCGAGCATCGATCTCATGCGCGGGGACCTCAGGCAGTCAACGAAGTACATCGACTGGGCGGAGCAGAAGCAGTACCTGCCCAGGTGCCTCTAGCCCTTCGAGTCCTTCCCGGGACTTCTCCCCTGGTAGCTGAGCCCCCGAGGTCCACGTGAAAGACGCGCGGTCGGATCCAGGGTTCTCCCGTGGCCTGTACTGCACGAGGGTGGGGGTGTACTGGCCAGGGGTTGTGCGTACTGCACGAACCCCCGGCCCCCGTGGAGTACGCCCGAACCTTCCCCAGTAGCGCCCGACCCTCGTGGAGTACTGGTGGGACGCCAACCTCCGCTGCTGCGAGAGGCGTGCCGGGCCCTGAGGGCTCAGCGGGCCGGCACGGCGTCGAGCGGCACCCAGGGGTCGGGCTGGTGGGTGATGCGGTTGCGCAGGTCGCGGCGCACCAGCTCGATGGACCACAGCCAGATGACGTGCCCCAGCGCCTCGGAGAAGTGCTCCGCCCAGGTCTGCCCGCCGGCGACCCACGGGAAGGGCGAGGGAACCGTGCCCGTCAGCGGCATGAGCACCAGGTGCGCCCCCACCCACACGAGCAGACCGAAGGCGGCCCCCTGCCACAGCGTGATCGACTTGTAGTACTCCGCCATGACGCAGTAGAAGACGGCGAAGACGATCGCGAAGCTGAAGTGGATGATGAACGAGTAGATCGGCAGCCCCTCGTTGCCGTTGAAGGTGATGCCGGTGTGGGACTGCTCCGGGCTCATCCCCAGCTGCTCCAGAAGTCTCTGGGGCGGGTTCGTCGCGTTGCGCTCCGGGGTGCGGGGCGGGAAGGGGACCTCCCAGCCGAACTTGACGATGGCGGAGAAGAACCCTCCGATGATGCCGACGAGGATCGCGGTCCCGATCCTTCGGCGCGTGGGGTCGGTCTTCTCCAGCAGGGCGGACAGCATGGGCGTCTCCATGGGTGACTGGGGTGAACAGTGTGATGACCGGGTCGGTGGACGGCTTGCAGATCGAACGGTGTCTTAGTCGTCCGTTGTCCACCGACCCGGCCCCCGGAAGCCTGGCACGAGAGGCGGCTGGACCGCAATGCCATCGTTACCTGTGTCTGGTCGTGTTGCAGGTGCGACGTGGAGCATCTGGGCTGCGGAAGATGGCGAGGACCCCGCCGCAGCGACAGCTGCGGCGGGGTCCTCACTCAATGGGTATCGCGGGTCTACCGGCTCAGTTGCCGCCGCCCTGCTGGCTGTCGGCGCTGGCACCGGCGCCGCCCTGCTGCTGGCCGGCGCCACCCTGCTGACCCTCGGCACCGCCCTGCTGGCTACCGGCGCTGCCGCCAGCGCCGCCCTGCTGCTGGCCGGCGCCACCCTGCTGACCCTGGTTGTTGTCACCCTGAACGGAACCGCCCTGCTGGCCGGCGCCGCCCTGCTGGCCTCCGGGGCTGGCGGGCTGGTTGTCGCCGCCCTCGGGCTTCGCGGAGCCGCCGCCGGCAGCACCACCCGTGCTGTCGGTGCTGCCTGACATCTTGCTGTCGGCGCTGGGGGCGATGGAGCCGCCGTCACTGGTGCTGCCGGCTGTCTGCTTGGTGGCGGGCGTGGTCGAGTCGCCCGAGCCGGAGCCGGAGCAGGCGGCCAGACCGAGTCCGGCGGTGGCGATGAGGAGTGAGGTGGCGAGGGTCTTGGTGGCACGTGTAGCGGTGAATCGCATGAGTTCTCCTTATGCGCTTGCTGGTGCAGTGTCGGTGCGGGATGGCCCGCTCTTGCGGATCCGGAGTCGCCGTCGTCCGTGTTGCTCGCGGGGCTCTCTGTGGGAGCTCGACGGCATCCGTCATGAGTGACGATCGTCATAGACGGCTATGTGGTTGTTCGACAATCCCCGTTGCCGATGGCTCCGAACCTCTTTCGAGACTAACAACAAGAAACGGACCGAAAGGGTGAATCATAGTGACAACGGTCTCTAGTCTGGTGGTCATCGGACTGCTGGGAGGGCTCATCACGGGGATCTCCCCGTGCGTCCTGCCGGTGCTCCCCGTCATCCTCCTCTCCGCGGGAGCGCAGGGCGCACGCGGTGATGGAGAGGGGTCCGACGGCGGCCTCGCCTCCCGCTTCCACCCCTACCTCGTGGTTACCGGCCTTGTGGTTAGTTTCACGGTGTTCACGCTCCTGGGATCGACCCTGCTGAGCCTGCTCCATCTGCCACAGGACCTCATCCGGTGGGTCGGCATCATCATGCTCGCACTCATCGGCCTGGGCATGATGGTGCCGAGGGTCATGGAGGTCCTGGAACGCCCCTTCGCGCGTTTCCAGCGTTTCGGCGGCTCGAAGAACCCCTCCAACGGCTTCCTCCTCGGCCTGGTGCTGGGAGCCGCATACGTGCCCTGCGCCGGCCCGGTCCTGGCGGCCGTCGCTGTGGCGGGTGCCACCGGACGGATCGGCGTCGACACCGTCGCACTGGCCCTGTCCTTCGCCGTCGGCACGGCGATCCCGCTGCTGGCCTTCGCCCTGGCCGGCCGCGGCATCACGGAGCGGATCCGAGCATTCCGTACCCGTCAGCGCGCTATCCGTATCACTGCCGGTGTCGTCATGCTCGGCCTGTCCGTCGCGCTCGTCCTGGACGCCCCCGCGGCTCTCCAGCGTCGCCTGCCCGACTACACGGCCTCCCTTCAGGCCCGTACCGACGAGCTCCTTCACGGCGACTCCTCCTCCGGAACCTGCCGTCCTGGAGCCGCCACTCTCGGTGACTGCGGCCCCCTGCCCGCCATTGATGGCACGGTGGCCTGGCTCAACACGCCCGGTAACCAGCCCCTGACCCAGAAGGACCGCTCAGGCAAGGTCACTCTGGTCGACTTCTTCGCATACTCCTGCATCAACTGCCAGCGCTCGATCCCCGGCGTCGAGAAGCTGCACCAGACCTACGCCGAGTACGGCCTTCAGGTGATCGGCGTCCACTCCCCGGAGTACGCCTTCGAGAAGGAGGTGGACAATGTGCGTGGCGGCGTCGAGCGCCTGGGCATCACCTACCCCGTCGCGGTCGACTCCAACCTGACCACCTGGAGCAACTTCAACAACCACTACTGGCCCGCCCACTACCTGGCCGACGCCCAGGGCAACGTCCGTCAGACTCACGTCGGCGAGGGCGGGGAGGCCACGACGGAGAAGCACGTCCGCGAGCTGCTCAAGCAGGCCAACCCGAACGTGAGCCTCCCGGCCCCTGTCTTCTCCGAGGTCGACGACGACGCGGGCACGGACAGTCCCCGCACCCCCGAGACCTACCTGGGATCAAGCCGGGCTTCCGGCTTCGCTCAGGGCGCCCTGCAGAAGGGGCGGCACTCCTTCTCCTTCCCCTCCGACCTCAAGGCCGACACCTTCGCCCTTGACGGCACCTGGAAGGTTGATTCCCAGTCCATCGCCCCGGCCGACGGTCCCGGTCGGCTGCGCCTGTCCTACCGCGGCAAGCAGGTCAACCTCGTCGTCTCCGGGGAGGGCGACCTGACCTGGAGAGTCAACGGGCGCACTCATACCGCCCACGTCTCGGGCGTACCCAACGGGATGGAGCTGGTCCGTACCGACGAGGTGGGCTCGGGTGTGCTCGAGCTTCAGGCGTCGCCGGGCCTGGAGCTCTACTCCTTCACCTTCGGGTGACCCTCCGGTGCTGATGGAGACGACACCCCGGGAAGCTTCCCCGGAGACGAGTCGGGAGACGGTGCGATGATCCTGACGACGCTGGAACCGCGCACTAGGACGCGCACCGCCTGCGCCGCCGGTCTCGCCTACCATTCCCCTGTGACAAGCAGTTCTTGCGGCTCTGAAGAGGAGTGGATCGCTCAGGTGGCCGACGGTGACGCCGACGCCTTCGCCCACCTCTATGACGCCTGGTCCTCTCGCCTGTTCGCGCTGATCCTGCAGATCGTCGTCGACCGTGCCCAGAGCGAGGAGGTCCTCCAGGAGGTATTCCTCGAGGTGTGGCGCACCGCCGGATCGTTCTCTCCGGCTCGAGGCAGCGCCCGGGCCTGGCTGGTGACCATGGCCAGGCACCGGGCGATTGATCGGGTGCGCTCCTCCCAGTCTTCCCGAGACCGGGAGAGCCGGTGGCGTGACTACATGCCCGACGTCGATCTGACGCTTCAGCAGGTCGAGGACAGGATGGAGGGTGAGCAGGTCCGCCGGGCGCTCGAGGCCGTCGGGGAACCCTACCGCTCCACCATTGAGCTGGCCTACTTCACCGGCCTGACCCACCGCGAGATCGCCCGCCGCACGGGCACGCCGCTGGGGACGGTCAAGACACGGATCAGGGACGGAATGGCACGGTTACGACGAGAGCTGGGGGTGCAGCCATGAAGGACCACGACAACACGCACGAGGACGCCATCAGTGGCGGCGCCGATACGCCGGGCGCCGCGGATTCCGACGGCGTCCAGGGGGTCGATGATGCCGACACCCGTGAGGCGCTCGACTCCGAGACGGCAGCCCTGCTCGGATCCTCGCTGAGGCCCGTGGCCCCGCCCGCCGCGATCCGCGCCGCCCTGCTGGAAGCCGTCGCGCGTGAGCCGCAGGCGGGGCAATCGGTCGGTGCTGCTGACAGCGATGACGGGGATGACAGGGATACCGACAGTGTTGTCGATAGTGACGCCGGCGGGACCGGAGGCGCAGCCGCTGGCCGGGGCGCCGACTCAGCTGACTCGGCGGACTCGTCCGTCGTCCTCCTCGATGCGCATCGCAGACGCCACTCAGTCTGGCGTACCGGTCTGATGCGAGCGGCCGCGGCCGTCGTCCTACTCGGTGTCGGTATCGGTGTGGGGCGCTGGAGTGCGCGGGGCGCGGTCGATGAGGCCATGGACTCCATGGCGCCGACCCAGCACTACGCCCACCTCAACCAGGCCCAGGACGTCCAGCGTGTCACCGACACGATGCCGGACGGCCACGTCGCGACTCTCACCTGGTCGCAAGACATGAGCATGACTGCCCTGACCCTGCCAGCCGCAATGAAGGACTCGGCCGGCGACCGCAGCCTCCAGGTCTGGCTCAAGGAGGGACAGCGGACTACCTCGCTGGGTGTCTACGACCCCCGCGACGGAGCCGGCTTCTCCTTCCTCGACATCATGCCCAGACCCGGTCAGCAGATCGTCATCACCATGGAACCAGCAGGTGGATCGCCCCAGCCGACGACGCCGCCCCTGGTCACCCTGCGGGTGAGTGAGGACGCCGAGCAGGCCGGCACCGCGACCGGCTCACCGGCACCTGAGCCCTCCTCGACCCCCGCCAGGGACTCCGCTTAGTGGTGTCGAGTGGCTGGCGGGGACCAAGCAGCTCGCGTTTGTGGTGCAGTTAACGCATGAGTTGACCGCAGGGTTCTGGGAGTGGTGCTGACGAACGTCAGTGTCAGTCAGTTGATTCCCCGTCCTGCCGCGGTTTGCCGGGAACGGCTCGGAAGGCCGCGAGGACAGGGGATTTACGGACGTCGAATTGAGGCGATTCGGGGGAGGAGCGGTGAATTCCTCTGCCGCTGTGCGGAAGACGCTGTTTGTGCTTCTTTTTCTTCTCTCAGTTCTGACGCTTGCCTTGATTCGGGATTCCGACGTCATATCCAATACGAAGAATCCGGTCCCCTGGTTGATGGCCGGTCTTGGCGTTTTTGGTTACCGGTGATCATTTCGGACCGGGAATGACAAGGCGATACCGCCTCCGTGTCAGAAATAGTACGGGAAGGGTGACCAGTCGGGGGAACGGCGCTGGATGAACGCATCGCGCCCCTCGACCGCCTCATCGGTCATGTAGGCCAGGCGCGTGGCCTCACCGGCGAAGACCTGCTGGCCTGCCATGCCGTCGTCGGCCAGGTTGAAGGCGAGCTTGAGCATGCGGATGGCCTGTGGGGACTTGGCCGCCACGATAGCCGCGTACTCCAGGGCCCGACCCTCGAGCTCGGCGTGGGGAACAGCCTCGTTGACCACGCCCCAGCGCTCGGCGGTGACGGCGTCGTAGGTGCGGGCCAGGAAGAAGATCTCCCGGGCGCGCTTGTCTCCCACCTGGCGGGCTAGGAGCGCTGAGCCGTAGCCGGCGTCGAAGCTGCCGACATCGGCGTCGGTCTGCTTGAAGCGCGCGTACTCGATGGAGGCCAGGGACAGGTCGCACACGACGTTGAGGCTGTGACCGCCCCCGGCCGCCCAGCCCGGCACGGCGGCGATGACGACCTTGGGCATGGTGCGGATGAGGCGCTGGACCTCGAGGATGTGGAGACGGCCGGCCCTGGCGGTATCGAGACGGGCCTGGGCGGCGGCCACATCAGCCTCGTGGCTGTAGACGTCTGTGTCGCCGGTAGTGGTCGCCTTAAGGCCGTCAGGAGCCTGATCGTGTTCGTAGCGGTAGCCGTCCCGGCCGCGAATGCGCTGGTCTCCCCCGGAGGAGAAGGCCCAGCCGCCGTCGCGCGGGGAGGGGCCGTTACCGGTGAGGATGACGGCGCCGACGTCACCGCTCATGCGCGCGTGGTCCAGGACCCGGTAGAGCTCGTCGACGGTGCGGGGCCGGAAGGCGTTGCGGACCTCGGGGCGGTTGAAGGCCACCCTGACCACCGGCAGGTCCTTGAGCCAGGTGCCGTCCGAGTCTCGGGCGCAGCCCCGGTGGTAGGTGACGTCCGTGAGCACCTCTGCCCGGGTCGGCTCCCGCAGGGCATCGGTAGCGGTCTCGGCATGGGTGAAGCCGGGTACCTCCCGCCAGCGGGCGGGATCGAAGATCTCCGAGACGCGGCGCGGAAGCGGGTGGGGCTGGGTGGAGGCGGCACTCATGGCCCCAGCGTAGAGCCGCCGGCGGCAGGCGAGGACGCAGGCGGCCCTGCGTCCTGCTTTCTGTGGCCGGCAGTCCTGTCTGGGCTCAGTTGCCCAGGGCTGCGGCGATGAGCTCGGTGCGCGAGGTGTGGCCGAGACGGTGGAGGACCTCGGAGACGTAGATGCGCACGGTGTTCTCCGAGATGCCGAGCTTGCGGGCGATGCGCCGGTTGGTCAGCCCTTCCAGGAGACAGGTGTAGACGTCCTGAAGCCGGGGTGGGAGCTCGTGGACCAGCTCCTGGATACGGGCCTCGGCGACGGCTCGGCGCTGCTCGGACTGGTAGGCGTTGACGAGCATTCTCGTGGGGCGTGAGGACATGACCGGTTCCCCGCGGCTGGCGCGCAGGAGCGCGGCGGCGACGTTCTCCGTGCTCTCATCCTTGGTGATGAAGCCGTTGACGCCCTCGGCCAGGGCCTCGGTGAGCATTTCGTCGCGGCTGAAGACGGTGAACATGACAATGGGCATCCTGGGGAAGCGCTCATAAATCGCTCTGGCGGTCTGAGCCCCGTCCATATCCGGCATATCGCTGTCCAGCAGGACGACGTCGATCGGCTGCTGCCCGGTCATGAGCAGGCTGATGGCCTGCCTTCCGCTGGAGGCCGCGGCAACGACGGTAATGGCCCGCTGCGTGTCGAGCTGCTCGGCGAAGGTGGTGCGGATGAGCGGGTCGTCATCGACAATGAGGACCCGCAGGGAACGCAGGCTGTGACTAGGCATAAATGGCTCCGTCCGGCGGCGACATGAGGGATCTTGCATTAGTGGTCGGTGTGGCGATCTCACTCCAGGGAAGGCTGGCAAGAACGGTCCAGGATGCTCCGATTCGGTTGGAGCTCAGCGTGCCTCCGGCGTTCTCGAAGCGATTCTGAAGTGCTAATAAACCGTACCCGCCGTGCATCTCCTCGGGTATCTTCTGCTCCCTCCACGGTGAGCTGCAGCTGATGTAGAGCATGTCCTGCTCCTGCTCCACGAACAGGGAGACCAGATCGTGCGGGGCGTTGTACTTGAGGGCATTGAGGATGTTCTCGCGGATGAAGGCGACCAGGAGTCGACCGGGCTCGGAGCGGTGCAGAGCCGGAATGTCCTCAATGCCGTCCAGGTCGGCGTCGAGGATGATCTCGCGCTGGGACAGTGTGGAGACGCTGGAGTCGACAATCTCCCGAAGGGTGGGCTCCTCCTTGGGCAGCCCCTGGGAGACGGCGAGGTTGTGGATGAGCAGACGCAGATGGGCAAGGGCCTGCTGGGTCCGGTCCTGCAGATCCAGCAGGCGGTCGCGGTCGTCTCCATTGGGGAGACTGATGGAGCGCGAGATAATAAGCATGCGAGTGAGATCGGCGGCCAGGTCGTCGTGGAGGCTGTCCGCAATGTCGCGGCGCAGCTGCTGAATCAGCTCGGCGGCGACCTCCTTGGAGTGCTCAGCCTCCCGCTGCATCTCCTCGAGGCGCTCTCTTGTGTTGCGTATCAGGATGCCAATGGAAGCGGAGGTTATTCCCCAAACAACTGTCCAAAACGCCGTTGGAAGAAATGGTATTCCCGAAATTAGTTGAACTAAGAGAAATAAGAGGATCTGAATAAATGCCAGGCGTGCTTTGCTTGCAGCCAGGAGGTCGGTGACGATGACGTAGACGAGGAACCAGGCCCAGACTGGCTGCACTCCCGGTAGGCAAAAAGTGAGTGTGAGTGCGATGCAGAACGGGGTTACTCCAACCCGTCGGTCTTTTGTATAGGCATATGGGATAAAGCAGAGTACCTGGAGGGCTTCCCAGAAAATGGATGAGCTTAGGCTGTTTCTGTAAGTTAAGTATGCGATGGCATCTACAAGAATAACGGGTATGATGGTCAGCATAAGGATAGTTCGTCTCAGGTGCGGCAGGAAGTCGTGGAGCCGCATCCAGAGTGTCGAGAGAAAACTACCGTTATGCATTTTCCTTGAAGGTCAGAGGTGGAGTTGTGGGGTGATTTGTTTTATGTTCTGCGCCTAATGTCGAGAAAATGCTGCCACCCCTAAGGCGCGATGCTTAGGGGTGGTCAGGGGTGGGTTCAATCAGCTGTACCACCGGTTGTTCTTCCTGTCGCACCACGGGGAGGGCGGGAAGATGCACCAGTCTCGGAACGGCTTGCCGAAGGCGCTCGCTGAGTCGTCCTGTCGTGCGGGGCTGGCGGCCGGTGCGGCGTTGGCGGGTACGGCGAAGCCCGCCAGGAGGAGGGCGACGAGAGAGATTCGAGCAACGGTTTTCATCAAAGAAACTCCTGTCTAGGGGAGGTGTTGAAGGACAATTTATCCTACCATTCTTGTGGTTTGTGACAAGTATGTATCTTCGACGCCTTGAATGATTCGATGCTCAACAAAAGATGCCGTATGGAGTCGTGAAGTACTCCCCGGGTCACTCGGCCGGCGGCCAGAGCGCTCAGAGCGGCCGGTAGGCTCCCGTCCCCGGCCTGGTCACGATCGTGGAGGCGTGCTCGGCCTCCTGCTCTCGGTCCCGATAGGCCTGGAGCCACTGTGAGGCGAAGTCCTCGGCATCGTCGGTCGGAACGAGGGCGTACACCGACCCGCCCCACCCGGCTCCGAAGGAGGAGGCGCCGACGGCCCCCATCTCTCGGGCCAGGGACACCATGAGGCGGGTCTGCGGCACCTGGTTGCGCAGGCCCTGGTCGGCCAGCTCCTGGGAGTGCTGGAGGACCTCGCCGACACCGGGATCGGCCGCGGCGATCAGTCGGGCGCCGGCCGGGACCAGCACGAGGGACTCGATGAGGAACTGCTCGATCCGCTCCCGCTCGTAGCCGGGCTCGCACAGCCCCAGCAGGTCCTGCAGCACAGGGTCTGCGGCCGCCTGCTCGCCGGTGGTGCCCCCGACCAGGTGCCTGACCACACCGGCCAGGGAGTCATCGGTGCGTCCGGTGGCCTGGTTCCACCTGGCCAGCACCGACTGGACGGTACTCGGCCCGCGGTTGTAGTCCTCCAAGGCCGCGCCGGTCTTGTGCGCCAGCACCCCGCTCACACCAATGACGAAGGCCCACTGGGCGGGGAAGGAGATGGTCTGCTCGATGCGCATCGGGTCGAAGCCGGCCAGGAGCAGCCGGTCCCGGGCGCCGCACAGCATGCCGGTGTGGTCCTCGCTCCCGCCGCGGGTGCCCACCCCGCTGGTCCCCGGCAGGTCGCGCCAGCTGCGCCCGCCCTCCACAGCGGCGAGGTAGCCGGCCAGGGACAGCCGGTCGGGCATCGCCTCGTTCCACCGGGGATCTCGGCTCCAGCCGTTGAGGTCAGCCAGGGCCAGAGCCGTGGCGCACACGAGCGCGGAGGACGAGCTCATCCCAGAGGCCGGCGGCAGGTCGGAGGAGATGAACAGGTGGGCCGCGGCACCGGCCCCGAAGTTGAGGGTCAGCCGGTCCAGGACCGTCTGAAGGTAGTGCCCCCAGTGGCCCGGTTCCAGGCCGGGGTCCACCCCGGCGCGCAGGGTGATGGGGTCGCCGCCGTCGGTGGTGGCGGTCAGGGACGACTGCGGTCCTCGGGCGCGGTGCGCACGCGCCGTGATGGCCCGGTCGACGGCGCCGACCAGGACCGAGCCGCCGGCGTAGTCGGTGTGCTTGCCCAGGACCTCGACGCGTCCGGGTACCCGCCAGGCGGACTCCTCGGGCGCCTCACTCATCACCTGGCACTCTTCCTGGCTCACAGTGATACCTCCGTCCCGGTCAGGCGGGCCTCGACCGCGGCGATGTCCTCGCGGCGGGACAGGTCCAGGACCGCGCCGGTGGCCGGCAGGACCGACACCGGGCAGCGCAGGGCGCGCACGGCGTCGACGATCTCCAGCTCGCCGCGCGGTGATGGGGTGATCCGGCGGCAGGCGGCGAAGATCTCACTGGTGAATCTGAAGGCGTTCATCGACACCAGTGCGTGGGGCCCGGCGGCCCGGACCGCCTCAGGTGAGGGCTTCTCCACGATCTCCGCCAGCACCCCGTCGCGGGCGCGCACCAGTGCGAAGGCGGCGACCCTCTCCTCGGGGATGTTGGAGTCCGCCACGAGCGCGGCGCGGTCGAAGCCGGCCAGGGCGGTGCCCCGGTGGCGGGCCAGGTCGCGCAGGGCCCGGTGGGGGTAGTAGTTGTCCCCGTTGACCATGAGGAAGGGCTCACCGTCCACAGCCGCTTCGGCGGACAGGACGGCGTCGGCCGTTCCCAGGGGCTCGGTCTGGACGGCCAGGTCGGTCGTGAGCCGCGTGAGCCCCAAGGAGTCGATGTGATGGCGGAAGTCCTCGTGCTCGGGCCCGACGACCAGGACGGCCCGCTCGATCCCGGCGTCGGCCAGGGCCGCCAGGCTGTAGTCGATGAGCCGGTGCCCGCCGATGGGCATGAGGGCCTTGTAACCTCTGGCGGCGGCTGCGGCCTGCTGAGAGGTCAGGTCGGAGCCGGCCGGGCCCTCCGTGCGCATACGGGTTCCCAGACCCCGGGCCAGGACGACGGCGGTGCGGGTCTGGCCTGCTGCGTCAGTCATGTCAGTCATCGCGTCAGTCATGTGGATCCTCTTCCCCTGCTCGTCTTAGGCGTCCAGGCCGTCGTGGCTCGCGACGGCGACGTCGTGCCACCCCAGAGTGGGGGAGTAGCGCACAGCGCTGCTCGGTCTGCCGACGTTGCCGGGCAGATCGGGCTTCTCCTCGACGAGCAGTCTTCGTGAGCACAGGTCGGCCACCAGGGTCGACACCGTCGCCTTGGACAGTCCTGTCTCGCGGGCCAGGCGGGTGCGTGACAGGGCGGGGCTCGTCTGAAGGTGGCGCAGAATGAGTGACATGTTTGAGATGCGCACGTCGGCGTGAGCCTTGGGGCCCTGCGCTCGCGGGGTGCTGGGGGATTCCCAGGGGCCGGGCTGTTCACCGGGATCCATCTTGCAGCCGGCACGCCAGCATCCTCCTGCATTGGCACTCTGGTGGCCCTCTGGGCTGTGGTCGCGCCTCTCAAGCCTAGTGATGCGGGCCGCTCTCCGGGGCCGCACGGGGTGGGCGGTCCGTGGTGTCGGTGATACCCCGTCTCCGTCCTCCGGCGGAACGTCGAAGCGGGGGAGGCGGGCCGCAAGCCGCCTGCTGTCCCGGCTCCGAGCGCAACCCGAACAATAATGTGATGTTCTTCACTTTGATTGGGTCCGCGGGGGTCCGGTTGCAGATGTGCGAGCAATTGGTTATGTGACCTTCCTGTGATGTTGGTGAGGGTGGTCCATGTGAGCCCTCGTTATCCGTAGTCTTTCCAACCGTTTCTAGGGCTGCGGACGGCGAGGATCGCTTCGGCGGGCGCGATGATCCTCGTCCTGTTCCCAGGACGTGTCCTCAACCACGCCCATGCACGTGTCAAGGCCCAAAGACCCGTGAATTCGCGGATTCTGGGGTGCCTTCCGATTGACCGTTTGACTGCATCGCATCACCATAAAACGAGGCTCGCGGCCGTCTTAAGGCCCCGGAAGCGGTTTTCACGACTTCGTCTTCCGGGCCGTGTAGCGGGCAGGTCCAGGAGCTAGATCGTGAGGAGTGCTGTGAAAGTCATTGAAGCCAGTCATGTCTACAAGGTCTTCGGGCGGCGACCGTCCGACGGCGTCAAGAAGCTCAAGGCCGGAAGGACGCGGGACGAGCTGAGGAAGTCGGGGCAGACGGCCGCCGTCATCGATACCTCCTTCGACGTCGACAAGGGCGAGATCTTCGTCGTCATGGGTCTGTCGGGCTCCGGCAAGTCCACGCTCATCCGCATGGTTAATGGCCTGCTGCCCATGACCGCGGGCAGCATGACCCTCTACGGGGACGACCTGGCCGACATCTCCAAGCCGAAGTTGCGCGACCTGCGCCGCAAGCGCGTGTCCATGGTCTTCCAGAACTTCGCCCTCCTGCCGCACCGCACGGTGGGTGAGAATGTCGCCTACGGTCTGGAGGTCCAGGGAATGGGGCGCTCCGAGCGCGAGCGCCGGGCCGAGGAGGCCCTGTCCATGGTGGGCCTGGAGGGCTGGGGTGGCTACAAGCCCGGCGAGCTCTCCGGAGGGATGCGCCAGCGCGTGGGCCTGGCCCGGGCGCTGGCCGCCGAGACCGACATCCTGCTCATGGATGAGGCCTTCTCCGCACTCGACCCGCTGATCCGTCGCGAGATGCAGGACCAGCTCATCGACCTCCAGGGCAAGCTCGGCAAGACGATCCTGTTCATCACCCACGACCTCAACGAGGCCATGCGGCTGGGGGACCGGATCGCGATGATGCGCGACGGCCGCGTCGAGCAGGTCGGCACCGCCGAGGAGATCCTGCGCGACCCCGCCTCCGACTACGTCTCGCGGTTCGTGGCAGACGTCGACCGCACCCGGGTCCTGACGGCGGGCTCGATCGCGGAGCCGCCCTACGCGATCCTGGGCTCGGACCGCAGCCCGCGCGCCGCCCACAAGCTCCTGCGGGAGAACCAACCCCCGTGGCTGCTGGTGCAGAACCGGGACCGCACGCCCTTTGGATACGTCTGGGAGGACGACGTCGCCCGTGCGGTCAAGGAGGGCTCCGACATCCTGCCGCTGTCCACGGTTCACGAGATGCCTGTCGTGTCGCACACGACCCCCGTCAACGAGCTGTTCTCCTACGCCGCGCAGCACGCCGCCCCCATCGTCGTCGTCGACGACGACGGACGGGTCTCCGGCGTCATCCCGCGCG
>ERZ772766.297-NODE-297-length-30277-cov-4.485176_pt1 | contig 30277 bp, 27 predicted proteins | sample MGYA00511379_ERZ772766 | MGnify/ENA primary metagenome ERZ772766 (study PRJEB29015, sample SAMEA2737895) | human oral metagenome | biome: human oral; feature: human-associated habitat; material: dental | place: China | collected 2116 ...
ATGACAATGTTCGAGCAAGCTCGACATTGTTCATTTGGCTTAACGAAAACGTTCAAAAAACATGCTTTGGCCACTTCGTCAAACGCATTATTTTTCGTACTTTTGCACAAGTTAAGCTGCGTTCGGCAATAAGAAAAACAGGTTTTTCTTTTCAAATTAGTTGCCGCAAGGCATCACATTGCCAACGCGCAACAATGAAACGCACCATTAGTTCATTAGATTTTTCAATAAAAAATAAATGAGGCAACATTATCAAAAAGAGTTAGAAAACAGACTTGTCATACCCACTTTGCAGTTTCTTCACCGCGAACGTTCAAGCGGAATTGTGCTTGGCATCTTCGTGTTGTTGGCCTTGGTGTTGGCCAATTCGCCCCTGCGCGATGCCTATACCCACTTTCTTGAACACCATTTCGGGTTCTCGGTAAACGGACAAAACTATCTTGATTTCAGTTTAGAGCATTGGATTAACGACGGACTGATGTCGATGTTCTTCTTCGTTGTGGGCTTGGAGCTTAAACGCGAGTTCATCGGTGGCGAACTTCGCGACCTGCGCAAGGTAACAATCCCCGTGATTGCTGCCCTTTGCGGCATGCTTTTCCCCGCCGCCATTTACCTTTTATTCAATGCAGGCACCACCACTGCACACGGCTGGGGAATACCAATGGCCACCGACATTGCCTTTGCTTTGGCCGTACTTCAACTCTTGGGCAATCGCGTTCCCATGTCGGCCAAGGTATTTCTTACCACGCTGGCCATCGTCGACGACCTCGGTTCGGTGGTCATCATCGCCCTATTTTATACCACCGAAATCTCATTGACCAGCTTAGTCATTGGCTTTGTGGTGCTGGCAGTGATGCTTGCAGGCAACCGTTTGGGTGTAAAAAGCGTGTGGTTTTATGGTGTGTTGGGCATTGGCGGCGTGTGGGTGGCCTTCCTAACATCGGGCATTCATGCCACTATCTCAGCAGTTTTGGCCGCAATGGTTATTCCTGCCGATGCACGAATACCCGAGGCGGCCTTCATTGCACGCATTAAAAAGCTGACACGCCAATTTGAAAACGCCGCACCCAACGACGTGCGAACCCTCGAACCCGAACAAGTGGAGATACTGGCGCGCGTGCAAGCCGACTCGTCTAGGGCCATTCCGCCCCTGCAAAGGCTCGAACATGGCTTGCATCCCTTTGTTTCGTTCGTGGTGATGCCCATCTTCGCCCTTGCCAATGCAGGCGTTTCGTTTGTCGATTTAGATTCCGGTGCGGTACTTTCTAATGGTGTGGCCATTGGTGTTTTAGCCGGCTTGCTGGTTGGCAAGCCTGCTGGCATAGTCTTCGCCGTATGGATTACCGAGCGATTGGGGCTTGGCAAGCGTTCGCGCGGAATGACTTGGCAGCGCATTCTGGGTCTAGGATTTCTTGCGAGCATAGGTTTCACCATGTCGATGTTTGTCACCATGCTCGCCTTCACCTCGCCCGAACATGCCATACAATCTAAGATTGGCATCTTCGCAGCATCAATTCTTGGCGGAATTGTAGGCTACATCATCCTGCGAAAGCCCAGCCATAGCAGCAAGAAAAGGGCTTAAATCAAAAGCGTTGGGCAAGAAGGGGGCGTGCAGCCTAGCCTAGAACAAGCCGCACGCCGCCTTCTTCTATCGTTATCAAACGGCGTTTGTACAAGTCGCCCACAGCCTTTTTATACACCTTTTTGCTCACCTCGAAACGGCGTTTAATGTCCTCGGCAGGGCTTTTGTCGCCCAAATCGCAAAATCCGCCGTTGTCCTTTAGGTATTGCAAAAGTGTTTCGGCAAAGTCTATTGTTTGCTTGCGCCCCTGTGGTTGCAAGCTCACGTCTATCTTTCCATCGGGCCTTACGCCCATGATGTAGCCGCGAAGACGGTCGCCAACATGCAATGGGCGGAACACTTGCGAACGATATACCAGTCCTGGATAGGCGTTATCGACAATCACTTTGAACCCAAGTTCGGTGGGTTGCCATACCAACAGGTCTACTTCGTCGCCCGAATGGTATGGTGGAAAGTCGGTGGCGAAGAAGTGTTCAACCTTAGCCGAGGCTGCTATGCGATAGCTTTCTTCGTCTATAAACACGGCCACCACGTAGCTTTCGCCTATTTCCATGTGCTGCTTTTGCTCCCTAAACGGACAGAAGAGGTCTTTCATCAGTCCCCAATTCAAGAACGCGCCGTGCTGGTTAACCCACGAAACCTCTAAGCAAGCAAACTCGCCCACCTTGGCCAATGGAGTTTCGGTGGTGGCCACAAGGCGTTCGTCTTGGTCTAGGTAAAGAAAAACATCGAGCTTATCGCCCAGTTTACAGCCCTTTGGCACATAACGCTTGGGCAAAAGCACCTCGCCCTCGTCGCCTGCATCTAAGTACATGCCAAACTCCACTTCCTTTACAACTTCTAGTTGGTTATAATCTCCTAGTTTTATTCTTGCCATTCGCTTATTCAAAATAATTAAGTTTGCCGTTTGTGCAAATGTACGCAAAAATGCTGGAAATGTATTAACTTTGCAAAGGATAACGTGCAATCGAGGTGAAGAAAGTTGCCTTGCGGTGCAGTATAAGCCCGCCTAATGCGCTGTTACAGGCCAGTTTTTGGCGGCCACACCGCAGTTGTGTGCAGCCCACTTCACCCTTTTTCTCTTATGCGAACAACATCAATATATAATGGAACAAATACAACTCACAGCAAGCAAACGCATAGTCGTTGGCGTTCAATTTCTCTTTGTGGCGTTCGGTGCAACGGTATTAGTGCCGTTACTTGTGGGGCTCGACCCCTCAACTGCGCTCCTCACAGCAGGCTTGGGAACATTTATCTTTCATTTCTTAACGAAAGGTAAGGTTCCCATTTTTCTTGGTTCGAGCTTTGCTTTCATCGCGCCCATCATCGCAGCCAGCAAACAATGGGGCATGCCTGGCACCTTGGCGGGCCTTGTTGGCGTGTCGTTAGTCTACTTTGTGATGAGTGCCTTGGTGCGTTGGCAAGGCAAACGCCTGCTCCGCAAGCTCTTTCCGCCCGTAGTTATCGGTCCGGTAATCATCCTTATCGGCCTTTCGCTGTCGTCGGCAGCGGTAGATATGGCTAAAACCAATTGGATTTTGGCACTTGCATCACTGGTAACGGCCATCTTGGTGCTAACCCTTGGGCGCGGACTGCTTAAACTTGTGCCAGTGGTTAGCGGCATTGCGGTGGGCTATGTGTTGGCTTTCTTCATGGATGAGGTAGATTTTCAGCCAGTTATAGATGCCCAATGGTTTGCCCTACCTGCTAGTTTGGCTCATTTTTCGTTGCCGCAATTTAGCTGGGAACCCTTACTCTTCATGATTCCCGTGGCCATTGCACCTGTGATAGAGCACATTGGCGACGTGTATGTGGTGGGGGCTGTGGCCGATAAAGACTTTACCAAAGACCCTGGATTGCATCGCACGCTTTTGGGCGACGGCGCAGCTTGCCTTGCTAGTGCTTTGTTAGCTGGCCCTCCCGTCACCACTTACTCGGAAGTTACGGGTGCAATGAGCATCACCAAAGTAACATCGCCTGCCGTAATACGCATCGCCGCAGCCACGGCCATCGTGTTCTCTGTTATCGGTAAGCTTAGTGCGTTGTTGCGAAGTATTCCCCAAGCCGTGCTGGGTGGCATCATGTTGTTGCTCTTCGGCACCATTGCCAGCGTGGGTTTGCTCAACCTGATGCGCAATAAAGTAGACCTAAACCAAACGCGCAACATCATTATCATTGCCGTAACGCTCACTATGGGCATCGGCGGTGCCGTGCTTTCTTACGGCAACTTCGCCATTAGCGGCATCGGCTTATCGGCCATCGTGGGCATAACCCTTAACCTTTGCTTGCCGCAAGAGAAAGTGGAAACAAAGGAAGACGGAGAAAAACAAGCTTAGTTAGCATATTCGTTTCCCAGAGTAAGCGGGTTCTAAAAATGCTCTTGAAGTGTTTTTAGAACCCGCTTAGCTTTGATAGCCATGCGGCAAAAGCTGCGTTCTGCCTCGCGCGTGCGTATATTAATAAGGAGTAAGTGGTAAAGATTAAGTGGACATGCCATAAATCAACGTGCCTTGTTGATGGCGTTATGCTGTGTGTACAATGCCATTTGCCCCACGTTAACCTTGCGGAACGTGGGGCAAATGGATGGAGTTAACCAGTGCACAAGGCTGGTTATTTTATCTTTAAATTAACATTTGAGTTAACGAGATGGTTCGCTTTTCAGTTCGAACGTTAGGTTGCCACCCTTCAAAAGCTCTTCGTGCGACACGCGATAGCCTTTAAATGGCTTGTCGCCAAGGATGATGGCGTTGATGAAAATGTCGGTGGGTAGTTGACGTTTTGCCTCGACAACCAACTCGTTTCGTCCCCATTGTTCCTTATCTAAGTGAATGGTTACGCGGTTGAACACGGGCGATGAGAGCGTGTAGGCTGGCTCACCGGGGCAATCGGGGTAAAAGCCCATCATGTTAAACACGAGCCATGCCGACATCGTTCCTGTGTCGTCGTTGCCTGGTATGCCGTCGGGCGCGTTCTTAAAGTACTTGGCCATCAGTCGATGAAGTTCTTTTTGCGTGCGCCACTCGTCGCCTTTGAAGTACGAAAACAAGTGCGGATAGGCTATGTCGGGTTCGTTGGCAGGGTCGTATAGCTCCTTATCGAACACCATTTGCAGCTTTTCCACAAAGGCTTTTTGTCCACCCATCAGCTTGGCAAGCCCCATTACGTCGTGCGGAACATAGAAAGTGTAGTTCCAAGCGTTGCCTTCGTGAAAGCCCGGACTAGGCTCGAAGTTCTCGCCTTGCTTGGGATTGAAGGGCGAATAAAACTTACCGTTGGGCAAAATGGGCCTAAGTGTGCCGTACTCTTTGCTATAATAGTGGCGATAACCCAGCGAACGGTTGTAGAACAGTCGCGCATCGGCTTTCTTTCCCAAGGCGTTGGCCAACCGCGAGAGGGCGTTGTCGGCGATATAATACTCTAACGCGTGCGAAACAGAATTGTCGTACTGTTCGCGCAGCGGCACATAGCCCAGCGAAAGGTAATCGTCGTTGTCTGGACGAAGCAAGTTTTGGGGGCCAGGAGTGGTTGCGCCCTTGCGCATAGCCTCGTATGCCGTGTTGATGTCGTAGCCGCGCAGCCCTTTAAGCCACGTGTCTACGATAACGGGAATGGCTGGGGCGCCCTCCATCGTATAGGTTTCGCGGCCGTATAGCTCCCATTTGGGCAGCCAACCATGTTCGCGATACATGTCGATCATGGTGCGAACCATGTCGCGTTGGCGGTTGGGGTAAACCAAAGTAAGCAGTTGGTGCACGTTGCGATAGGTGTCCCACAGCGAAAACACGGTGTAACGGTTGCCTTCGCGCATGGTTTTCACCTCGCCCGTTTCAAGTGTTGGGTACTGTCCATTAACGTCTTGCAAGACGTTGGGGTGCAACAAGGCGTGGTATAAGGCCGTGTAGAACACCGTTCGCTGGTCTTCTGTTCCGCCTTCCACCTCTATTCGCGAGAGGTCTTTGTTCCAAGCATTGCGCGCTTCTTCCTTTATCGTGTCGAAATCTTTGCCCTTTTGTTCGGCGTCGAGGTTCTCGCGGGCATTGGCCATGCTAACAAACGATACGCCCATACGCACAACAACGGGTTCGTTGCCATAGCTATCGAAGTTGAGATACACACCAACATCGTCGCCGGCTATCTCTTTCGTGTAGTTGGTATATAACTTATACCTGCCGTTATCCTTATCCCATTCGGCCTCAACTCCTGTCATGGGGCGTTGTTTTTTCCAATATCCTGCTGCCGTGGGCTTGGTGTCTACGCGCATAACAAAATAAATGGGGAACACAGCCTGTGGGTTGTAACAGAACGTTCCCAGCAGTTTCACGCCCTCGTATTCGGTTTCGCTCACGCGGCGAACCATCGCCCCCGACTCGTTTGTCAGTCCTTCACCAAGATTAAGCAAGATGTTGCTCTTGCCTTTGGGAAACCAAAAGCGTGCCATCGAGGTGCGCGGGGTAGCCGTTACCTCGGTGCGCACATCGTAACGAGGTAGGAAATTGGTGTAATAACCTGGCGACGCCTTTTGCATCATCATGGGACTGCCATACGCTTTGTAGTCTACTTCGAGCTTACCTGTTGTGGGCATGAGCAGTAGCGAACCCAAATCAGGACAGCCAACGCCACTAAGGTTTACGTGAGAATAGCCTGTGAAGTAAACGTTATGATACTCGTAGGGCGTAGACCACCAACGCGCATCCTTATCAAACTTGTTGTTGGCAGAGCCCATCACATTGAAAGGTACCACCGACATCAAGCCGTTAGGGCACACTGCACCTGGGTTTGTGGTGCCGAAATTGGTTGTTCCGATAAAGGCGTTAACGTAATCTACTGGCTGTTTCTCGGCCTTAGCCGTGCCAGACTGCAAGAAAGCAAAAAGCAAAAGCACCGCACAAAGGCCGTAACGACCAAGGGCACGCAGCGCAAAAGATGGTTTGAGGGAATGATTTATGGGCATGTCGCTCTATTAATAATGGTTTTTAAGTGGGCAAAGGGCAAGTTTCGGGCTCGCGCTTGCAGCCCCTACGGGCGTGCCTAGCATGCCCAATGGCACACTGCCGCCACCGTTTCTTGCCTTTGTCTTGCAAAAATACGCAAAATAAGCCATACCTACAAACATTGGTTGCGAGTTTGTTAGGAGGTGAGTTTGTGAGTTTATGGGGAGATAAGTGGCTGAGATTTATTCAAGGTGTATTAAGACTATTAACAGAAACACCATTGAAGGTTTTTCTCTCATCGTACTATTTCATATTTTGTCTTTAATGTTGTGTACAGAGAAAATCCCTTCAATGATGTTACTTTTAGATTTCTTTGATGCCTTTCGAGACAGCAGAGAAACACGTTAAATATTCGATCTAAGAATCACAATGTAACCCCTGCGGCTCTGTTTCTTTTGTAATAGGCGTATAGAATGATAGAGGCCAGCATTAGCATTCCTATCAATATACAATCCTTTAAGGTTGGTTCACCCTTCACATTGGCAGCAACATAGCAAGGAACAGAGATAAAACACACGATTGCCAGCACCTTTGCCCCACTAGAAAAGTAGGCCTTTCTGAAAGCCTTATCTATAATGTACCTGTCTATTCCCTCATGACTTTCTATAAAGACCTGTTTCTTGGCTTCGTAATCAATGCTGTAATGCCTGCCTATACCAAACCAGATAAGCGCCCAACCAAGGAAAAAGGCACTCGAAATAAAGCCACCTGTTTCCTCATCTACGAAATAACTAAATGGAGAATTTGTTAGATATAGATAAGAACCAAAAAGAATTACAAGGAATAATATCCATGCAATCATGGATATTATTCCGTTTTTACTATGTTTATTCATACCTGTTACTCCTTAATTTTAAGCAAACAAATGCCGAACTTAGTTAGCTCGTACAGCGACATTCAAGTCCCGATGTCCCCAATTGTCGCTTAGCGGGTTTCTTCCTTCACACGAGTTTCATTCATGTTGGCTCGCGCCTTCAAACAGATTCCTCTCAGTATCTTGATCCACGGCATCAACAACTTCCAGACTTGTTACAGAACTAACAGAAGAAGTTCCCGTTTTAGAAGAACTTAAAGAACTGCAAATGCTTACCGAACATTCATTATGTACGTTAACAAACTTTCCTCTTGAGCAATTCATTCATCACTCTGAGAAACCGAAACTTATTTTCTTTCAAGATTTAAATAACAAGCGGCAACACTAAATGTCATGGCCGCCATAACAAAGATTGTACTCTTTTCCATAAGCAACAATTGTTTAGTTAAAGGTTAAAATAAATCATGTATCGAATGCAAATATATTAAAAATTCTAACGCAACGAACAGAATTAAAACCAAACTATCGCGATTTTAAGCATATTTAGCAACAAAACCCTCAACCCCATTGTCCTTCTATACGACAAAAAAGAGAAACAAACATAACACCAACTACTTAAAGCACAAATACCAGTGACTCACCTTTCCATAAGACATAAACTAAGTACACCATCTGCATGTTGACTAATTCATGTGCACAAACAAAAAAACGGGGCGCACAAACGCGCCCCAATAAGTTTGCCACACTGCCATTTAGCCATGCAACAGATGTCTTTTGCTATAACTTTCTGCCAAACAAAGGCGTATTATCCCTTCGTCAGCGTCTTATCATTTTTCATCAGATATTCGGCAATCTGCACGGCATTAAGTGCTGCGCCCTTGCGAATTTGGTCGCCGCTTAGCCACAACGTCAGTCCGTTTTCATCTGCCAAGTCTTTCCGTATGCGGCCAACAAAGATGTCGTCTTTACCTCCCGTCTCCAACGGCATGGGGTAAACGCCTTGCGAAGGGTCGTCTTTCAGCGTGCAACCGGGTGCGGCGGCGATGGCTTTACGTGCCTCTTCTATGGACAACGGACGTTCGGTTTCAATCCAAACACTTTCCGAATGCGACCTAAGCGAGCTCACCCTTACACACGTTGCCGAGCACTTGGCATCGGTGTGCATAATTTTTTGCGTTTCGTTATACATCTTCATCTCTTCCTTTGTGTAGCCGTTATCGGTGAAAACGTCTACCTGCGGAATCACGTTATAGGCCAGTTGGTGCGGAAACTTGCTCACCGTGGGCTCTTCGCCGTTAACCAATTGGCTGTATTGTGTTTGCAATTCGGCCATAGCAGCAGCACCTGCGCCACTTGCGCTTTGGTAACTAGACACGCGAATGCGCTTGATGTGCGACAGCTTTTCAAGCGGTTGCAACACCACCACCATCATAATCGTGGTGCAATTGGGGTTGGCCACAATGCCGCGTGGGTGGTTCAATGCGTCTTCGGCATTGCATTCGGGTACCACCAGTGGCACTTCGGGGTCCATACGGAAAGCACTTGAATTGTCTATCATCACCGTTCCGTGTTTCGTAATGGTCTCGGCAAACTCCTTAGATGTACCTCCACCAGCCGACACGAAAGCGATATCCACGCCGCGGAAGTCGTCGTTGTGCTGCAAAAGCCTAACAACATGCTCCTTGCCATTAAACATATAGGTTTGACCTGCGCTGCGTTCCGACCCGAAAAGCAATAGTTCGTCGATGGGAAAGGCACGCTCTGACAATATCCGCAAGAACTCTTGACCCACCGCGCCACTTGCGCCTACAATTGCTACTTTCATTTCCTTCTCTTTTAAAATAATGATATATTGCATTGCAAATGTACAACTTTCCACGTTTATACGCATCTTTTTGATATATTTTTTGCAACTTTGCAGTGATAAAGGCAAGCAACGCCGCTGCCAAAGCATGGCGCAGGCCGTCTGGATGTACCCAAGAACACCTAGTGCAACTAGCTTTTCTAGCTACAAACGCCCCGCAGCATCAACCCCCAAAACCCCATAAGCGAAAGAAAAATGTTCTCTGCCTTCCCCATAACCGACCCCACGTTGATTTTCTTCATCGTGATGCTCATCATCCTTTTTGCCCCCATCGTGATGGGCAAATTGCGCATTCCCCATATCATCGGCATGGTGTTGGCAGGCGTTGCCGTGGGCGAATATGGGTTCAACATCTTAAAACGCGACGATTCTTTCGAACTTTTCGGGCGCGTGGGCCTTTATTACATCATGTTCTTGGCCGCTCTCGAAATGGACAGCAGCAGCCTTAAACGCAACAAATACCGCTTTATGGTGTTTGGCTTGGCCACGTTCATCGTTCCCTTCGTACTCATTTACCTCTTGGGAACAACGTTTTTGCATTACAGCATGCCTGCCTCGCTGCTCTTGGCCACGCTCATGGCGTCGAATACACTTATCGCCTACCCCATCATTGGCCGCTACGGACTTCAACGAAACTCGGCCGTATCGCTCAGTGTAGGCTCCACCATGATTGCGTTGTTCCTCTCTTTGGTGGTGCTGGCCATGATAGTGGCCGCCCACAACGAAGGCGGTGGCGGGCTGTTTTGGCTTTGGTTCGTGGTAAAAGTGGTGGGATTCTGCGTGGCAATGGCCTTTTTCATCCCCCGACTAACGCGTTGGTTCCTGCGCCGATACAGCGATGCCGTGATGCAATTCATCTTTGTGATGGCCATTCTCTTCCTTAGTGCGGCCGTTTCTTCTGCCATTGGGCTCGAAGGAATATTCGGAGCGTTTCTTGCCGGCCTTATTCTTAACCGCTATGTGCCGCGACTTTCGCCACTGATGAACCGCATCGAGTTCATCGGCAACGCCATCTTCATTCCCTATTTCCTTATCGGTGTGGGCATGCTCATCAATCTTCGCCTGCTGTTTCAGGGGCAAGGCATCGTTTGGGTGGTGCTGGCCATCACCCTTGTTGGCACATTGGGCAAGGCCATAGCGGCCTACATCACCAGTTGGCGTTTCAAAATGCCTGCCCCTTCTGGGCAAATGATGTTCGGCTTAACCTCTGCCCACGCCGCCGGAGCTATCGCCATCGTGATGGTTGGCATGCACTTACAGGTTGAACCTGGCCGTTACCTCATCACCGACGACATTCTTAACGCCGTGGTTATCATGATTTTGATAACCTGCATCATCTCTTCGGTGATGACCGAACGGGCTGCCAAGACCTTTATTCTTAGCGAAAAGAACATACCTGCAAGCGAAATAAACGAGCAAGACGATGAAAGTATGCTCGTTCCCGTGAAATATCCAGAGTACGCCAACCGACTTATGGGCTTGGCCATCATGATGCGCAACCCCAAACTAAACCGCGGTATCATTGCATTGAACCTTGTTTACGACGACGAGAACATGCGCGCCAACCAAGAAAAGGGGCGACAACTGCTAGACCAAGTGTCGAAATACGCCGCCGCCACCGACGTGCGAACGCAAACGCAGGTGCGCATAGCGGCCAACATTGCCAACGGCATTAAGCACGCCTTTAACGAGTTTCATGCCTCGGAGATTATCATCGGCTTGCATACGCATAAGGAAGTGTCGCCAAAGTTTTGGGGGCAGTTCCACCAAAGCTTGTTCAACGGACTGAATCGGCAGATTATCATGGCGCGTTTTAACCAGCCACTAAGCACCATCCGTCGCATACAAGTGGCCGTTCCGTCGCGTGCGCAGTACGAACCGGGTTTCTATCGCTGGCTCGAACGTCTGGCGCGCGTGGTGTTGAACCTCGAATGCCGCATCGTTTTCCACGGTCGTCAAGACACATTGGCACTTATCAACGAGTTTGTTCGCAACCGCCACGCCTCCATGCGTGCCGAATATGCGCTGATGAACCACTGGAACGAACTGCCTTCGCTGGCTGCCACCATCGCCCCCGACCATCTTTTCGTGGTGGTTACGGCACGAAAGGGAACCGTTAGCTATAAAGCTGCGCTCGACAGACTGCCAGATGAGATAACCAGACATTTCTCTGGAACCAATCTGATGATTGTGTTCCCCGACCAATATGGCGACGGCATCGAGGAACTTACCTTTGCCGAACCACAACATACCGAGGGAACTAGCGCCTACGAGGACGTTGGAAAGTGGGTGAAGAAGTTGAAAAAGTAGTCTGAGTTGTAAAGTAGAAGTAGTAAGGAGAAAGTAGTAAGTAGTAAGGGAACAAGGAGGAAGTAGTAAGTGATGAGGAGAAAGAAGTAAGTATTAAGCAATGAGGAAGAAGTGGTAAAGCAATATGGAGTTATTTGAGGAATTTAGCCAATATCTTTATGGGGTTAGCTGGCGCGGTTATAAGTTAACGAATTAACAAGAGTATTTGCCACTCTGCCTCATAAGCATTTGCACTTACTACTTTACTACCTTACGACTTTACTACTAAAAATATAATTCATTATGATAACAATAAAATCTATAACCAAGAGTTTCGGCTCGTTGCAAGTGCTTAAAGGCATCGACTTGCAAATCAACAAGGGCGAAGTGGTGAGCATCGTTGGACCTAGCGGTGCCGGAAAAACCACGCTGTTACAAATTATCGGTACGCTAGACCGACCCGACGGCGGCGAAGTGGTGGTGGACGGTGTAGACGTTGGCACACTATCAAGTAAGAAGTTGAGCGATTTCCGCAACCAACACTTGGGCTTTATCTTCCAGTTTCACCAGCTGCTGCCTGAGTTTACGGCTCTCGAAAACGTAATGATACCAGCCTACATCGCAGGTAAGAAGAAGAGCGAGGCCATGCAAAGGGCTAACGAACTGCTCTCTTTTCTTGGCCTTGCCGACCGTGCTAACCACAAGCCTGCCGAGCTGTCGGGGGGCGAAAAGCAAAGGGTGGCCGTGGCGCGCGCACTGGTTAACGAGCCTGCCGTGGTGTTGGCCGACGAGCCTTCGGGCAGTCTGGACTCGAAGAACAAGGCCGAACTACACCAATTGTTCTTCGACCTGCGCGACAAGTTCGGCCAAACGTTCGTCATTGTCACGCACGATGAAGAGCTTGCCAAGCTTACCGACCGCACCATTCATCTGCGCGACGGCATGGTGGAGCGCGATTTGGCAACCGAACAACCATCAGAAACAGCTGAACAAAACGAAGAAGTGGCCTTGTAAGCGGCCTTTGAAGTCGGCAAGTTTACGAATTTGTCCGTGGATTACCCCCAAACGGACTTGAAATTTCGTAAGCTTGCCAACTTATAATATAACAAATGGCGTGCAAAAGGGGCGAACTTAAACCCCGATGCATCTTAACAACAAAACTAATGCGTTTAGGATGGCACGCAAAAGGCTATCTACTTGCAACAGAAAAACATCATAACAAAACAAGTAACGCCATCAAAAACGCATGAAAACTTTTTACAAAACGCACATTTCCTGCCACCCATTCTAGAAAGCGAAACAGCCAAAAAGCAAGAAATTAGGCCAAATTTTGCGGACTAAGACACCTCCATCGTTGTCCATTTTAAGGAAATCTAATGCATTTTGCACCATTTTACCTTTCTAGATTGCGCGCCGATCGTCATTTTCATCACCCAAAATCCATGCTAAAAGCATCAAAAAACCACCTTTTAAACCTGCTTTTAGCCCCAAAACACGTCTGTTTTCATTCAAAAGTCATGATAAAACGCTCCAATTCCAGTGCATTAATATGCACTTGCGCACGCCATTTGCCCCATATAACCTCGCGTTTTGGTGCATTTTACCCCGCGTTTTGCTGCATTTTGCACTGCGTTTTGCTGCATTTTACCCTGCGTTTTGCTACATTTCGCACTGCGTTTTGGTGCATTTTGCATTGCGTTTTGCTGCATTTTGCACCGCATTTAGCTGCAAATGGCAAGTCGCGCGATAGAGATTGCATATTGATGTAATAAGAAATGGGGTTGCCTACATATGTATGCAACCCCATTTTGTATCAAAAACAACTCGCGCAAGAATCGATTAATTGCGGCGGAGTGGACAATCGGCTGGAAAAACGGCAGCCATTAAGCGGTTATTTGTTCGGAAGATGTGACATTTTTGAGGAGTTAAAGGAGTTAAGGAGTTAAGCCAATTGCTTTGACGGCGCAGCCATTTTTTTCACCTTTTCACCTTTTCACCATTAGGAGTTAAAGGAGTTATGGAGTTAAGCCAAATGCTTTGACGGCGCAGCCATTTTTTCACCTTTTCACCATTAGGAGTTAAAGGAGTTATGGAGTTAAGCCAATTGCATTGCAGCTTGTGATTATAGATGGTGTCAGCCTAATCGGAGAAGTCTGATCTGTCGGACCAGTCGGACTGGTCTGACTTGCCCAAAAGCTAGAACAAACTAGAAATCTAGAAACCACTAGGCATCTTTAAAGGCGCAGCCATTTTTTCACCCTTTCACCTTTTCACCCTTTCACTTTTAGAGGGCGTTAGCCATTTTTTCACCTTTTCACCTTTTCACTCTTTCACCTTTAAAAGCCATTTTTTCACCCTTTCACCTTTTCACTCTTTCACCTTTACATATACCCCAATGCGCGGAGCACATCGTTAAGGTTGGCCATAACCATTAATATAATAAGGATGGAAATGCCTGCATACTCGGCGCGCACCATGAACTTTTCGCTGGGTTTGCGCCTTGTAATCATCTCGTAGAGCAAGAAAAGCACGTGACCACCATCGAGAGCGGGTATGGGAAGAATGTTCATAAAGGCGAGAATGATGCTAAGAAAAGCCGTCATAAGCCAAAACATGTGCCAATCCCACATTGGAGGGAAGAGGCTGCCAATGGCTCCAAAGCCACCCAACGACTTAGCACCATCGGCCGAGAACAAGTATTTCATGTCGCCTACATAGCCTTTGAGCACCTTTACGCCATAGGCTGCGCCAGCAGGAAAGCTTTCAAAGAAACCATATTCCACGTGTGTTTCCTTATATTTGGCCAGTCCGTTGGTGAAAACCATACCAAAAAGCAAGTCGGCATTAAGCTTAACCGCTGCCGTGGTGGCCGTTGTGTCGCCCTGATGAACAAAGGATATGGTGGTGTTTAGTGCCTTGGCACTGTCGGCAGGAGTGGTTGCAGCGGCCAAAATGTCGCCCAAACGCTCTTTCTCGAAATTAAAATCGTTTTGCGAATCAATGGGTTTTCCTGCAAAAGCCACAATCTTATCGCCAGCTTTCAGACCCGCTTTGGCTGCTATGCTGTTGGGCATAACGCTGTCGATGGTGTTGGGCATCATGATCATTACAAAGCGGGGCGACGATTTAAGCATGTTCAGCAAGTCGAGATTGCCAGGCATGGGCAGGCTCATGTGCTTGCCTTGGCGCACCAAATCCACACGAGTGGCAATGGCCAAATCGCGGAAGAAGTCGGCATCGAAAGTCTTAAACTCGCCTTTCTCGGTGCCAAGAAGTACGTCGCCATCTTTAAATCCAAGGGCTTTTGCCTCCGAATTAAACTTCATTCCGGCCGTCATATCCTTCACTTGCACGTAACTGTCGCCCCAATGGAACAGCACCATCGAATAGATAAACAAGGCCAAGAGGAAGTTAACGATAACGCCGCCCAACATAATGAGCAGCCTTTGCCATGCCGGTTTAACCCTAAACTCCCACGGTTGGGCGGGTTTGGCCATCTGTTCTGTGTCGAACGACTCGTCTACCATTCCCGAAATCTTGCAATATCCGCCCAAAGGCAGCCAGCCCATGCCGTAGGCCGTGCCGCTTTTCTTAGACTTAAACTCGAAGAGATGAAACCAAGGGTCGAAGAATAGGTAGAACTTTTCTACCCTTACGCCAAACAAACGGGCGAAGAAGAAATGCCCTCCCTCGTGGAGTAGCACCAAAATAGATATGGCTAGCATGAACTGCAACAGCCTAATGAGAAATATTTCCATGTTTGTTTTATTGTTTTCTGTATTAATTAGGATGCCAATGGGTAAGCATCAAGGCCTTTATGGCACATTCGTTGGTATTATCCGCTGCGGCAAAAGCCGCTTGGCGGTATGGGTTTCAACGCAGTTGGGCAACCAGTTCGCTGGCCTTTCGGCGCGATTCGGCATCCGTTTGCAGGTAGGTATCTAACGAAGGAGCCGCATCGAAAGGCACCTTTTGCATCGTTTCTTCGATAATTCGCGGCATGTCTAAAAAGCCAATGCGGTCGGCCCTGAATGCCTCGTTCACCACTTCGTTGGCTGCATTGAGTATGCAAGGCATGTTTCCACCGCGGTTAATGGCATCGAAGGCCAATTGCAAGCAGCGGAACTTACGCATGTCGGGTTCAAAAAACTCCAACGGCTGTGCAAAAAAGTCGAGCCTTGGCCCGTTTAGCGGCAGCCTATCGGGGTAAGAGAAGGCGTATTGTATGGGCAAACGCATGTCGGGCATGCCTAGTTGCGCCTTTACCGAGCCGTCTTCGAACTGCACCGCGCTATGAACAATGCTCTGCGGATGCACAAGCACCTGTATCTTTTCGGCCTCAACGCCGAACAACCACTTGGCCTCAATCACCTCGAACCCTTTGTTCATCATCGTGGCAGAGTCGATTGTTATCTTCGCACCCATGTCCCACGTGGGATGGCGCAAGGCATCGGCCTTGGTAACTTTGGCCAATTGCTCTTCGGGCAGTAGGCGAAATGGGCCTCCACTTGCCGTAAGCAATATCCGTTCGATGGCATTATCGCCCTCGCCCACTATGCTTTGGAATATGGCCGAGTGCTCACTGTCTACGGGAAGTATAGGTGCGCGGTTGGCTATGGCCAACTCATTGATAAGTTCTCCGGCCACAACAAGCGTCTCTTTATTGGCCAAACATATCTTCTTATGCGCTTTAATGGCATGTATTGTGGGTTCTAAACCGGCAAAACCAACCATCGCTGTAAGCACCATGTCGATGGGTTCGGTCTCTACGATGTCGCAAAGTGCCTGCTTACCTGCGTAAACCTTAATGTCGGGAAGGTCGGTTAAGAGGTCTTGCAGCTGCTGGTAGCGGCTCTCATCGGCCACAACTACGGCCGCCGGCTTAAACTTCCGTGCTTGCTGAGCCAACAGTTCAACACGTGTATTGGCCGTCAAACAGTACACTTCGTACTTGTCGGCATGTTGCGCAATCACGTCGAGGGCTTGTGTGCCAATCGAACCCGTGCTGCCAAGAATACATATTTGTTTCTTCATTTGTTCAGTCTAGGTCTAATATTCCATCGGGAATGTGCATCGTTATTTCACGTTTCTTTGCATCAACGCCTGCAATCAATTCGTAAGATACAGGCAATAGCAGGGGTGCAGAACCGTTAACGTCTACTTCAAAAAGGGTGTTCACCGTGCTGTCGTCCACGGCAAGAAGGGTGCCCAGCCGCTTGTTGGTGGCCGCATCCTTAACGATAAAGCCCACAATGGCCGCCCAAGACAGTTCGGCATCGGGGTTATCGTCCTCCTGCCGCGGAAAAAACACGTTGCAGCCCGTCAGTTCCTTTGCCCGTTCTTGCGTGTCTATGTTCACGAATTTCACCAATGCCGTCTCGCTACCCTTAAAGCGATATTCCTCGAAAAAGAAGGGAACAAGCAGCCCCTCCACTTCGAGCGCAAGGAAATCGGCCTCTATTCGGTCGAAGATGTCGTCGTCGAAGTGGAAAGATATTTCGCCTTTCACGCCGTGCGGCTTGCCAAGCTTGCCTATCTTATAGAAGTTGTCGGCTTGCCATTGCGGTCGTGTGGATGATTGTTGGGACATGTGGTGTGGGGTATATGTGGCTTTTAATGTTTGTTGGGATGGGCTGTTGCGCGACTCTTGCTTTCGCTTTTTGCTGGGCTAAACGCGCTTGATGTTGGCTCCGAGGGCGTTAAGCCGTGCCTCGATGTCTTCGTATCCGCGGTCTATCTGTGCGATATTGTCTATCTGACTGGTGCCGTTGGCACTTAATGCGGCGATAAGCAAGGCGATACCTGCACGTATGTCGGGGCTAGTCATACGGCCTGCGCGCAGTTGCAGCTTGTGGTCGTGACCTATAACTACTGCACGATGTGGGTCGCAAAGTATGATTTGCGCACCCATGTCGATTATCTTGTCTACGAAGAACAGCCTACTTTCGAACATTTTTTGATGGAACAGCACGCTGCCGCGCGCCTGAGTAGCCACCACAATGAGTACCGAAAGGAGGTCGGGAGTTAGTCCTGGCCACGGTGCATCGGCCAAAGTCATTATCGAACCGTCGATAAATGCCTCCACTTGATAATGTTCGTGGTGCGGGATAAAGAGGTCGTCGCCCTCAATATTAATCGTGATGCCCAATCGTTTAAAGGTATCGGGTATCAGTCCGAGGTTCTCAACAGACACGTTCTTGATGCGTATGCCCTGCCCAACCATAGCGGCCATACCGATGAACGAGCCTACTTCAATCATGTCGGGCAACACTTGGTGGGTTGCCCCATGCAAAGTTTCAACCCCTTCGATGGTAAGCAGGTTGCTGCTTATGCCGCCAATGCGTGCCCCCATGCGGTTAAGCAGTCGGCAAAGCTGCTGTATGTAGGGTTCGCAAGCAGCATTATATATGGTGGTTGTGCCCTTAGCCAGCACTGCGGCCATGATAATGTTGGCCGTTCCTGTTACCGATGCCTCATCAAGCAGCATGTAACGCCCCTGCAATTGGTTGGCTCGCAGTTGGTAAACGTTGCGGTTAGGCAGCTTTTCAAAGCTTGCTCCGAGCATGCGAAAGCCCCAAAAGTGGGTGTCTAGTCGGCGCCTGCCAATCTTATCGCCACCAGGTTGGGCCACCATCGCTTGGCCAAAGCGCCCCAAAAGCGGACCGATGAGCAGCACGCTGCCACGCAAAGCCGCACATTTGCGCACGAACTCGTCGCTAGAAAGGAAGTCGAGGTTCAGCTCGCCGGCCTTAAACGAATAGTCGTTACGCGCATGCCGTGTCACCTTCACGCCGATGTCGGCCAGCAAAAGGATGAGGTTGTTCACGTCTAAGATGTCGGGAACGTTGCTGATACGCACCTCTTCGGCAGTTAGTATGGCTGCGCAAATCACCTCCAAGGCCTCGTTCTTGGCTCCTTGCGGCGTGATAGTGCCTTGCAAAGGGCGTCCGCCCTCGATGAGAAAAGATTGCATGGCTACTTCTTCTTGCGTTTTTTCTCAGGTTCTTTTGCAGGCAATTTCTCGAACTTAAACGTATCTAGGTCGAGCTGTATCTTGCCATTGGTGAACGCAGCAAGGTCTGATGCCACGCGTTCGTTATCAGCTGCGCCGTGTCCCCACTGCACTAACGAGCGTTTCATTTGGTTGGCGGTGAGCCTAACCAGTGCATCGCGTTCGTCTCCGGCAGGCATGTCTTTCAGCCTTTCGAATGTTTCGAAGAGCAATTTGCCATAATGGCGCACAGGAATGCGCGACGAAGTGTAGCCCACATGCTGGGGCTTGGTGGTGGCACGCGTGGCCTCCGACACGTCGAATGGGTAGTCGATGTCGAGTTTAAAGTCGCTCATGATGGCCAAATGGTCCCACAATTTGTGTTCTAGGTCTACGGCATCGTAGCCTTGTGGAAAGAGAATGCTCATCGTTGCGATGATAGACTCGGCGCAAGCTTGCCTTTCTTGCTTGGTTGGCAGGGTCATTGCGTGGTTCACCATCTTTTGTATCTCACGTCCGTACTCGGGAAGTATCAGCCGTTCGCGTTGCGTGTTATAGTCCAATCCTTCTATGTTCATTATCTTAGTGGTGGATGTTCGGTTGTTCATTCTTTATTCGTTATTCGGCATTTGGTTTGCCATTGCAGTTAGAGTAGCGGCTTGGCGGCTTTCGCCACGAAGTCTTTTAGGTAGAACGGCACAAAGTATGCCACATCTTCGAAACGCTCTTCGGCCATAGCTTTCTCTGCCAATGGTGTCATATTCTTGGCCAAAGGTTTCACATTGTCGATGAAGTGGGCGTTGGGGTGAACGATTTCGGCCTTGCACTTGTCGGCTCCGTTGCCGAAGAAGTACACGTGATGTTGGTCTAGAAAGGCCTTGTAGGTGTCGGCCTCAACGATGTCGGCTCCCACAGGCCTTACTTCTTTCAGCGCCCTGTCGTAGAGGGCGGCGTACACTTCCATGCGCCGTGCATCGAGCATGGGGCAAAGCAGGGCGTCGTCGGGCGTTATTTGTTCGCGCAACAGCAGCGGAACGCACAGCAATTGCAGCGTTGGCACGGCCAATAGCTTAGCGTTGCGAGCGTAGCACACGCCTTTGGCCATCGAAACGCCAATGCGCAGGCCCGTGTAAGAGCCCGGCCCGCAACTCACCGCCACGGCATCGAGCGGCAAAGCGTGACTGTCGGCAAACGAAAGGGCCTCGTCTACGAACGTACCTAGCTTTACGGCGTGGTTCGGACCATCGTGGTCTTCGGCGTTAAAGATGCACTCGCCATCGTTACTAACGGCCACCGAACACACTGCGGTACTTGTTTCTATATTTAATATGCACGACATAATCCTATTCAGTATATTTATATTAAAGTGCAAAATTACGCTTTTTCCGTTTAAAATGTGTACATTTGCAGAAAATTAACGCGCAAACTATGATACAATCCATGACGGGTTACGGCAAGGCTGTCGTGACCTTTAACGACAAGAAAATAAACGTAGAGATTAGATCGCTTAACAGCAAGACGCTAGACCTTTCTACACGCGTTGCTCCACTGTATCGCGAAAAGGAGATTGAGATGCGACAGATGGTGGCAAAAGCACTCACCAGGGGAAAGGTTGACTTCTCTATATGGGTGGAAAAAGACGCGGCGGTGGACGCTACGCCAATAAACGCCGCTTTGGTTGAAAACTATTACCAACAGATTAAGGAGATTTCGGCCAGAACAGGCATTCCCGAACCGCAAGATTGGTACGCCACACTGCTGAAAATGCCCGACGTTACCACACGCACCGAAATGGAAACGCTGGACGAAGACGAATGGAAGGCGGCTGCCGATGCCATAAAGCAGGCCCTTGAACACATCGTGGCTTTTCGCATACAGGAGGGTATGGCCCTGCAAAAGAAGTTTGAAGAGAAACTACAAAACATCGGTAAGCTGATGGCCGACATCGAACCGTACGAGAAAGCGAGGGTGGAGAAGATTAGAACACGTATTGTAGACGCGCTGAAAGACATCCCCGAAGTGGACTACGACAAGAACCGCTTGGAGCAAGAACTGATATATTATATTGAGAAGTTGGACATTAGCGAAGAGAAACAGCGACTGATCAATCACTTAAAATACTTTGCCAAGACCATGAACGATGAAAGCGAACAGGGCAAAAAACTGGGGTTCATCGCACAAGAGATGGGTCGCGAGATTAACACAACGGGCTCTAAGAGCAACCAAGCCGAGATGCAGAACATCGTTGTGATGATGAAAGACGAGCTGGAACAGATTAAAGAGCAAGTGCTGAATGTGTTGTAGGCTATCATTTGGTGAGGTTTTAAGTTGGTGAGGCTGTGAGTTTGTGAGGTTTTAAGTTTCTAAGTATTTGCGTATTTAGTCTTACGAACGATAAACGTTGCAACAAAATAAGGCCGAAGAACGCACAAACCTGCTTTCTGCTATAAGCCCTAACGCATCAACTCGCCAACTTAAAAGCTCAAAAAAATCAGAAACTTACCCAACCATCAACGCAAAGACTCAAATAAAAAACTCCCCGCTCATCAACTCAAAAAAACTCAAAGACTATGGACAATAACCAGCATATCTACCCAAACGGGCAGTCTTCTACACAGCACAAAGGTGCTTTGGTGATATTCTCCGCGCCATCGGGTTCGGGCAAAAGCACCATCATCAATTGGCTCATGCAAAGCCATCCCGAACTGCGGCTGGCCTTTTCCATATCGTGTACCAGCAGAGCACCGCGCGGAACAGAGCAACATGGCGTGGAATATTTCTTCCTTTCGCCCGAAGAATTTAGGCAACGCATTGCCCAAGACGAGTTCTTGGAGTACGAAGAGGTGTACAAAGACCGCTTTTATGGCACGTTGAAAGAGCAGGTTCAACGCCAATTAGACGCTGGGCAGAACGTTGTTTTCGACGTTGACGTTAAGGGCGGATGCAACATTAAGCGGTTTTATGGCGACAAGGCGTTGAGCATTTTCATCCAACCGCCATCAATCGAGGCCTTGCGCGAGCGACTGGAAGGGCGCGCAACCGATGCACCAGAGGTGATAAACGACCGCATTGCGCGAGCCGAATACGAGCTGTCGTTCGCTCCGCAGTTTGACAAGGTCATCATAAACGACGACTTAGAGACGGCCAAACGTCAGACTCTCGAAGTGATTAACGCCTTTCTTTCGCGCCCATGATACGCACTGGTTTCTATGGCGGCTCGTTCAACCCCATACATAACGGGCACATCGCCTTGGCTCAACAGTTTTTAGACGACATGGGATTAGACGAAGTGTGGTTTGTCGTGTCGCCTCAAAACCCCTTTAAACGCAACGCCAACGACTTGATGGCCGACAAAGCGCGGCTCGAAATAGTGCGCGCTGCCACGGCCAACGAGCCTCGTTTCTGCGCCACCGACTACGAACTGCACCTGCCAACGCCTTCGTACACCTGGCGAACGCTGCAAGCTTTGGCCCACGACGAGCCGCAACGCTCGTTCGTTCTCCTTATCGGAGCCGACAATTGGGTGTCGTTTCCCAAGTGGAATCACCACGAAGACATACTCGCCAGCCACGACATCGCGATATTTCCACGCCGCGGCTTCGACATAAACGCTAACAAACTGCCCGCCAATGTAACCCTTCTCAACACGCCCTTCTACGACATTTCGAGCACCGACATCCGTCATCGCATCGCCGAAGGCCTGCCTATCGACCACCTTGTGCCGCCTGCCGTGAAAGAAATGGTGATAAAGACGTATGCAAATGGCAGCACAACGAAGGAAGAAAAGTAAATTCTTTAAATAAATAGCGTTGCATTTTGCAGCTAAAAGCAGGGCATTATGCAACACATAGGGGTATGCCAAGTTACTTTTGACACCCCCCCAATGAACAATTATGATGAAATGTGCCGCCTATTAGAACGAGGCGGCTTGCAATTCCGATTTAATATTATCTACGCAGGCCGACAAACGCTTGTATGTTTTCTCACCTGCGGTTTTAATACCACTACTATACTGCCGCATTAAAGAAGGGTTGATGCCTGCCCGTTTAGCTATTTCAGTAACATTAAGGAAGTTGAAATAGTTGAAAAACGATTGCAAATCGTACTGATACTCAAACTCCACATCCGGCATTTCCTTGCCTTCCGCCTTCATATCCGCTTTGGCCTCCTCATAGCACGCCAACAAATCAGCCTTCGCAGAGGCCACATCCTTACCACATGCGTTTAGTCCTACGCCTGCAATGTCCGTCTCTGTCCTACACCAAAAAGCACCATCCGAAGCCTGTTCTACTATAATAATAACCTTTTGCATCGTATAATAGCGGTACAATTCACGCCTATGCAAAGATAAGAAAAAGGCTGCAATTGCGTAAACAACTAGGTAACTTTTTCGTTATAATCCCACTTTCGCCACCCCGCTTAACGCAAAAAACCTCGTTCCCAAAGTTGGAAACGAGGTTTCTTTTTTGTGTGGGCGCTGACGGATTCGAACCGCCGACCCTCTGCTTGTAAGGCAGATGCTCTAAACCAGCTGAGCTAAGCGCCCCCAATGCTCTTGTTTTTCAAAAGCGATGCAAAGGTAAGGAGATTTCGCCACACCACCAAACAAAACGCGAAAAAAATGTTTTGAACGGCCGATTTTGTGGAAAATGCGGCCGTTTTTCGCATCAAACGTAAAATAAAGCTAATCAAACAGACGGTAATAAGCACTTTTTTATTACATTTGCACCACTAACCCAAACCGAAATAAGCAAATGATAAGACCCATATTTACACTTACCCTGCTGTTTTCCTTACTCACTACGGTTTGCGCAGAAAACAGAATAGCCGATGCAAGCAGCATGTGCAACGACTCGATTGCCACCAAAGCAAGTGGCACACAACTATATATAGCGGAGGAAGACAAGACAGACTACTCGAAGTTTGCCATAAAACCCATACGCGTGGACACCATTTGGGGAGACTGGGAGATACATGCACACCAGTTTTACGACGGCAATAAGTTCACCTACGATAAGGAAACGCACGCCGATTATGCCGTGAGGTTTAACGTATTCAAGGGTGGCAAGCCTGTGTTTAAAGGCTACAAGGTAAACTCCAAGTCGCTTATGGGCCCTAACTACATCAAAGGTTTCGAGCTGGGCCTATTCGAACAGTTTGAGATTACCCCCACATCGGTGTACATTGGCTTTGGCTATTGCGAACCCGAAACCGACAATTGCCTTGAAAAAGTATTGGCATTGAATGCCGATGGCACGGTGCGCAAGTACGAAACGTCCATCGCCTCGGCCGAAGGAGATATAGATATGTACGTCACCGACATTTATTGGCTTTACACTTTATACGTAAACGAACTAAGCCTAGCTACACCTAACGCTGCCAGCATACAGAAAGTGCTGAACAAATACTGCACAACAGACTTTGCCAAACAACTGCAACGAGAGACGTTGAAGAAGAACTTGCTCTTGGGTTCGGACCAATTCGATTACCAATGGCTACGCTCTTTGGAGGTGCACTTGATGGACGAGAAAACAAACACGTGCATCGTTAACTACAAACGCGCTGACGGTAAGGTGGTTTACAAACGCATTCACCTGCAACTTAAACCAGAAACGGAGTACGAATACTTGGTTAGTGGCGTGCAGGATGCCACCGAAAAAGACCTGCCCGCAATGTAGAATGGCGAAGAATGGCCCGTTGGGGGCAACGATGTTATAGCGTGCTTACCACGTAAAAGCATAACCATACGCATGCCGATTGTTTCAAACAGCCCCGTCATTGGCACGTCAGCGAAGACCCACCGCACAGTCTGCGAACCTCTCCAAGCTGCCAACAACAACCGAATAAAGCGTTTGAAATGCTCGATTATTTGGTAGAAAAGTCCTTTTTCTGCGCTGCTCGTAAAATAACTGGCAATAGATGGGCGGCAATAAGTGTTTTTTTGCTACATTTGCAGCACTAACCCACATAGAAATTGACAAATGAAAAAACTCGCACTAACACTTTCCCTCATCGCCATTACATTGCTAACAGCCTGTTCGGGAAATAAAAAAGCCGATGCAAACGGCGCAGGAAACGACTCGATTACCGCCAAAACAGACAGCATGCCGCTGTATGTAGAGGAAGAAGACAAGACAGATTACTCGAAGTTTGCCGTTCAGCCCACTCGTATAGACACCACCGTTGGCGATTGGGAAATACATATACGCGAATTTTATGACGGCAAGAAGTTTAAGCTTGGCAACCAAGTCTTCGCCAATTATTCTTTAAAGGTCAACATTTTTAAGGGAGGTAAGCCCGTGTTTAAAGGGCATAAGATAGATGCTAAGGCGGTTGCAGGCTCCAATTACATAAAAGATTTCACCCTTGGCGTGTCCGAAAATGTTTTCGTTACCGAAACAACAGTGTACCTAGACCTATCGTACTGCGAACCCGAAACCGACAATTGCCAGATGTACATCTTGGCTTTTTGCGCCAACGGACAAGTAAGAAAGGTTCAAACGGCCGCAGAATCGTACGAAGGAGACATGGATGGATATGTGTTCGACGTCTACGACTTCTATGCCATGTATGTAAACGAACTTACCCAACCACAGCCTAACAAGGCCGCCATACAGAAAGTGCTGAACAAATACTGCACAAAAGGTTTCGCACAAAAGATGCAAAGCTACACCAGTAAGAACAATCCGCTGCTTGGTTCAGGCAAGTTCGAGTTCCAATGGCTACGCTCTTTCATCGTACACAGCAAGGAGGCAGGCACAAATTCGTGCATCATACACTACCAAATACCTGGTGGAAAGAAGGTATATAAGCGTGTGCTACTGCAAAAGAAACCCAGAACGGAGTACGATTTCATCATCTCTGGCGTGCAGGATGCCACCGAAGACGAACTGCCCTCCATGCAAGACGAAGAAGAAGAGTATGCAGAAGACGACGAAATGTAAGCCTCTCGTGGCCCAACAAGCAAGCCTACACCCGTCGGCAAAGGCCGAACCGCCTTGCATCTACACGTAGACGGGGGCGATTTTGCCGTTCGCAAGCCCAGCCTGTACCCACTAAACGCAAGAGGGGAAAGGTCTCAAACGCTCGATTATGTCGCAAAGAAACCTTTTTCCACATGCCGTTTGCAAAACAATCAAAGCCGAATAGGCGGCGATAGCTGTCTTTATAACCCAAAAGCATTAGTTTTGGTATGATATTGCCCTATGGATCTGTTTGCCCATATCGGGCGCAAGCATCAGTACACAGCACCTTGTACTGGCACTACAAGCATCTTGTACAGGCACTACAAGCACCTTGTACTGGCACTACAAGTGCCTTGTACTCGCGCTACAAAGTATCTTGTACTCACGCTACAAAGTGCTTGTAGTGCCTGTACAAATAACTTTTCGCGGCACTGCCAATGCTGTTGTGTTGATACATTGATGGCAAAGTGGGGTATGCGAACCCACTTTCTAAACTCAATTCCTTCTAACTATATATTGCCCTTGCTGCACCAACCCGCATGGAGATAACAATGAAAAAGCTTACCTTTACCCTTTCGCTCATCGCAATTACCCTACTAACGGGCTGTTCGGGAAATAAAAAAGCCGATGCAAACAGCACTGGCAACGACTCGATTAGCGCAAAAACAGACAGCGTACAGCCGTATGTAGAGGAAGAAGACACAACCGACTACTCGAAGTTTGCTAACCCACCCACGCGCATAGACACCACGGTTGGCGATTGGGAAATACATGTACGCGAGTTTTATGAGGGTAAGAAGATTAATTATCCAGAGATATACATGTCCTATACTTCTTTGAAGGTGAACATCTATAAAGCAGGTAAACCCATATTTAAAAACTACAAGCTAAACCTTAAATCTCTTGTAGGCAAAGACATCAACAGCAGCTTCACCCTCTCTGCGCCCCAAGAAGTTTACGTAACCCCAACAACAGTGTACCTAAGCCTATCGTATTGCGATGAAATTCTCGCATTAGACCGTATATACACCTTGGCCTTTTGTGCCAACGGACAAACGAGAAAGGTTGAAATAACCAACGAGTCGTACGAAGGAGAATACAACGGGTATGTATTTGACCTCTATAACTTCTATGCCATGTACGTAAACGAGCTTGCTCAACCACAACCTAACCCTGCCGCCATACGCCAAGTGCTGAACAAATACTGCACAAAAGGTTTCGCACAAAAGATGCAAAGCCAGACAATCAAGAACAATCCGCTGCTTGGTTCGGGCAAGTTCCAGTTCCAATGGCTACGTTCTTTCGCCGTACACAGCAAGATAACCAAAACCAATGCGTGCTTAATACACTATCAAACACCTGGCGGGAAAAGGGTATATAAACTGCTACAACTGCAAAAGAAACCCAAATCAGAGGACGATTTCCTCATCGACGGCGTATCGAATGCCACCGAAAACGACCGCCCCGTGATGGATTATGACGACGAAACATTTGTAACAGACAACGAAATATAAGGCTTTCTTGGCGTAATAAGCAAAATTTTACTACATTTGCACACACTAGCCCACATTAAAAATAAGCCCCAATCAGTTTGTTAAACTGCTTATCAAATGTTTTAAGTCGTTTCCATTACGTCCTGTTCACCTTTCGTTTGCCTGTGGGCATCTTGTCTGCCTTATTCTCTCGATGTAGTCCACTATACCTTTAATAATAAGACAGACAACATACGCAACAATCAAACAATGTCCGCGCAGGCTCCAACGACCGATTTGAATGAAGATGAAAATGCTTACATTACACCATAGGCAACGTGTTGGGCACCGCCAAAACAGAACGCCATAACAACATAACAATGAAACTGCACAAGAAACAAGCATTGCTTTTAGCCCTACTTCTCATGCCCTTGCATGGGTTGCAAACTAGCACGCAAGCCCAATCTGCGCCCTCAACGCAGCTCGCACCAACAGCAACACCCACCTTATGGGGTACGAACGTAAAGACATACGCAGGCGACTTGCCCGTGCATGTAGACAGCGGACGTATATATATGGAGATACCCACGGCCTGCATTGGGCGCGAAATGCTTATCAGTGCACAAGTAAACTGCGGTTTCGACTTCAATGCTCACCCCATAAAGTCGTTGGGCGTGGCGCAAATTGTTGCGCCAAATGACGAAAGCATCCTTCTAAAACCATTGAAAAACGTTGCAGAAGGCGAAATAATGGCAGTGAAAGATGAGGCCGACCGGGGCATCACGTACCCTGTTTTGGGACGCACAAAGGCAGGAGCAGCCGTCATCGACATTACCAACAATCTGCTAACGGGCAAGCAATGGTTCAGCTATCAAGAGCTGTACACCATTCGCGACATGGTTCCCGACCTATCTTCGCTGTTGGATGTAAAGGCCAACAATGGCATAACGCAGTTTCGCATAAGGCGTTATCACGGGCAACAAGCCGAAGAAGGCAACTTTTCTAGCTCGATGATTGTATTGCCTGAGGCTAGCGTTCCCTTGGAGTTAAGTTGCTGTGTACAACTTCTTCCGCAGACTTATGCCCCCATCAGGCTGGCAACAAAGGGCGTTGAAAACCTTACCGTACCCACCGAAAGCACTTCGCCAACCGCCAAAAACAACATGCCCATCCAGCGTTGGGCACTCAATCGTCCGCTAACATTCTACATAGACAGTCTGTTTCCGCCCCAATATATCGGTGCGGTAAAGGCTGGTGTGGCGGTATGGAACAAGGCGTTGGCCGATGCCGGCATACCCAACGCGCTGCAAGTTGAACAGGTTACGCCCCAAACAGGCGTAACTAAACCGCGCATGTATGTTTCTTTCGAGCTTGGCCGGCAAGAAACTACGAGCGAAATGCTGTGCCACCCACTCTCTGGCGAATTGTTACGCGGCTGGATTAACGTGGGTAAAGCCGTGTTGGAGGGCAGGAAGCTCGACTATTTCCTTTACCTACCCCACTTCGACATACGTTTTTGGGACGAAAACAGCACCGATGCCATTGTTCAAGAAACCATTCAAGGCAGGGTGATGGTGCAGGTGGCGCAGGTGCTGGGCATATCTACAGAAACCGATTACGGACCAAGTGCGTTGCAACTAACCGATGCCGACAGGCGTGCTGTGGCCTATGCCTACGCCACGGCGCAAGGAAACACGCCCTATGAGCAGCGTGCCGACCTGATAAAACGCCTTTCTATCACGCCGCAAGCCGCAAGTGGCGATACGCCTGCCTTTGACAAGCGCGTGCGGATAATGGATAATGTGCTGCAACTGATGCCACAAATCGACCAAAAAGCCAACATGGCGAAGTTTAAAAAAGAGCAAGGCTTTGCCCTATGGCATCTGTATCGCGATGCCGTGGGCACGTACGGCGACCAATTGGTGGCCTTATCCGAAACTTTCTACAAGGAGAACCCAACGCCGTTGCAACGCACGGCCATGCGTTTGTTGTCGAAGTATATCATGCTAGCCGACAGTGGACTAGAAAGTAAGCGAATAAACGAAAACCAATTGACCAGTAAGGGCCATGAACTAAGTATGTCGCTCGATGGCGTTTTCGGCAATTTGTTTAGTACCGACACCTTCAACAGGCTGTTAAAACAAGGCACAAAGAGGGGTGGATACGGCATTAACGAGCACATAGGCATACTTTGCGATGCCTTTTTCAACAACATCGAAACATCGCGCATGCCCTCAAACTATCTTGCCAACCTGCAACTACGCTATATAATGGCACTGAACAAGGCGGCGAAAGATGCACACAAAGGCAGTAAACTGCAATTATGGCTGCAACGCAAGATAGCAACCACGCGCACGATGCTGGCAACGATGGCACAAAAATGCAACTCGAACGAGGGAAAAGCGTGGTACAAGCTGTTGCAAGATAGGCGTTAGCACAGCAGCCTTTCGGTAAACGTTCTTTATAAACAAACATATCTCTACCGCTCCATTCCAAAGAAAAAACCAATACAACAAAAGCTTTTAAATGTTGGGATTTGCAAGTTTAAAATCGGGTACGAGTGCCCCCATGCCCTCCTCATTAAAAGAAAGGCTTGTCCATAAGCGGTTTCAACACATCTTCGTACAAAGTTTTTCTGTCTATTAGTGTTCTTACCTCATTGCCCACTATCTGAGATGGAGGGATAATACAGATGATGTAAGCACAGCCGTCTATAAAGTATGGAACGGCATACAAAGGCGCTTTGCATTCTTCAACCATGAATTTTTCTCTCTTAAAAGCACTGATGCTCCACCGCGTTTCGGCAGACTTGAAGGCCATGACGCTTATTACATCTTTCTCTACGCCGTCTTTAAGCAGCCACACATCCTTTACCGTAACCCAAAGAGCGTGCCTCTGCCAATTAGGATTCATGCCTTTCATCACAGCTTTTATCAGCCACGTATTGCCTTTGTTTTTGTGTCTGCCGGTAAAATCCTTGCCCGTCCACCGCAGTGTGTCGGTGTTTTCAACAGATAGCACACGATAACTTGGCGTATTGGCCGCCCTTACAGAGTCTATCTGCTGTGTCTCACTCTTGTTTTGGCGTGTCGTGTCTGCTGAAGTCGGCATGGTTTGTGCTTTGCAATTGCAAAACATACCCATTAGGCATATAATATGTAACGTTAATCTCTGCATAATTTTAGATTATTATTTTGCTGTAAAGGTAGCGTTTTTTCTGTTCGCCACTCAACTCTCTCGCCTTAATTATCCTTAAGGCATGTTCTAAAAATTCCCCGCAAAGGTTCAATCGTTGTTCCTTGTATTGCT
>ERZ772766.298-NODE-298-length-30199-cov-6.365977_pt1 | contig 30199 bp, 20 predicted proteins | sample MGYA00511379_ERZ772766 | MGnify/ENA primary metagenome ERZ772766 (study PRJEB29015, sample SAMEA2737895) | human oral metagenome | biome: human oral; feature: human-associated habitat; material: dental | place: China | collected 2116 ...
CTACCTCCTACGTATCAGTTCCCTCGGCTACAAGCCTCTGGAGCGACGGCTTCGTATCGTGATGCCCAGCCAAGGCTTCACGGTGGAGCTTCTCGATCAGCTACAGCAAGATAGTCAGGTGCTGGAGGATGTGGTCGTGGAGGCTAAGGCTACGCATCAGCGAGCCGACCGTAGGGTGATCACCTTTGCACGTAAAGATGTCCAAGAGGCCCTACACAGCTATGATCTGCTCAAGACCCTACCCTCAGTCAGCTTCGATGTGATGAACGACCGCCTCAAGGGAGCTATGGGCGGAGAGGTGCAGCTCCTGATCAATGGGATACGCTCCACCAAGACGGATGTACTTATGCTGCCCAAAGAGAAGATCAAGCGAGTAGAGGTGTACGACATTCCCCCAGCTCGCTATCGAGCTGTTGAGTGTGTGATCAATATCATCGTCTCTGGACTGGATGACGGCTACATCGCAGGTGGCTCACTCAATCATGCCTTCACTACAGGCTTCGGAAATGATGAGGCCTACGCCTCTCTGATCAGTGGGCGACATAAGCTGAGCCTTGAGTACACGCTGAACTATCGCGACTATCGTGACCGAGAGTCACTTGCGCAGTATAGCTATAGCCTCAATCAGCAGGCACTACAGCTCACCTACTCAGACCATGATGCTTTTGGCTATACGACACACAGCCCCGCCCTCAAGTACGCCTACGTAGTGGATGAACGCTACCTATGGGAGGCTCGTCTACAGCCGAGAGCTGAGCGACGCTTCTCTGACAATATCGGCGCGGGTCTCTACACTGTAGACGGCGTCGCTGGAGAGAAGCTGACTACCACGGGTAGGGACAGGACCCAGCAGTTCAATCCCTCGCTTGACCTCTACCATTGGCACAAGCTTGGAGAGAAAGATGAGCTGAGCCTTAACCTTGTAGGGACGCTCTTCTCCACCAAGAGAGAGACCAAGACCCGAGAGCAAGGTGTCGCTACAGGACTCACAAGCTACGAGGACTTTATGAAGCTGGATAATAGTAAGCGCTCTCTCATCCTGGAGGCTACTCACACCCGAGAGACGGGGCGTTTACGGATCAGTTCGGGCTACAGGGGAGAGATCTTCTTCTTACATTCACAGGTAGACAATCACTTCGGCGTCCTCGACTATACCAGCCGTACATGGCAGCACTATGGCTACAGTGAGATCTCGGGGCTTCACGGGAGGTTTTTGTATCGACTGAGCCTTGGCTTGACCCACACGCACAATCGCTCCAGCTATCGCACCTATAGCACTCTCGCCTTCACTCCGAAGGTCGTACTTGGCTATACCCTCGGTGGAGGTAGTGACCTGCGCTTGATGTACGACGACAAGCCCATCCTGCCGTCTCTGGAGCAACTCAGTAGCAACCGCAGACGAACTACTCGTGATATCACAGAGGTAGGTAATCCCCAGCTAGAGAATGCACATATGCGTCAGCTGACTGCTATGTATTCGCATGCCAAGGGGATCTTTGATATTAAACTATTAGGTCTCTATATCCACACACATCGCCCGCATATCCAGGCTATGAAGTGTGAGGGAGCAGGGATCACGTTCGCTCCGATCAATGGAGCATGGGATGACGAACTTGCTGCGGCTGCGAAGGTAGCCGTCAAGCCCTTTGGGGACAATACCCTGCTTGTAGATACGTACCTTATAGCTACGCATAGTAGACTTCGCTCATCGGAGATTAGTTATGATCGAGGCTCGCTCTATGGTCAGTTTTCGCTGACTGCCCAGCATAAGGGGCTACAGCTCTACTACAAGTACGCCCTCCCGGCCTATGGCTATGATTTGGGCTATGCCTCTCGTATGGAGCCAGAGCATACGGCTTCGCTCTCCTATCGATTAGGGAATTGGAAGTTCTCTGCCTCCATGCTATTCATCGGGACGCCGGCCTATTATCATGACTATACGCTCGGAGAACGCCTCGTCCAGTGGAGTAGTGAGACGTGGATACACGATAATAAGAATATGATCCTGCTTGGGGTGGCCTATCACTTCTCGCGAGGCAAGGACAAGACCTACTCAAAGAACCTTCAGAACGAAGATACTTCATCCCCCACGCTATAGGTAGCCGAGACACCCTCCCCCCTGCGGGCCCATCTCGATAGAGTCCCCCCTGTATGCTCCTTTTAAGGCACATGCAGGGGGGCTTTCTTTTCAGCAAATGCTACGAAGCATAGCGAAAGCACTCCCGATCCTATGCACACCATAAGATCAAAGAGCTATTGTAAGCAGCTGTATATGCATACAGATAGAGTCGCAGATCTGCAGAAAAGAAGACCTGCACCAGTAGCTGTAATCCGCTATCTACGTGGGTAGTCCTAAAGTCTACGTGCATAGATGATAAGTTCTCTGTACATAGATTTTAAATCCACGTACGTAGATATAACTTTTCTCGTAGAGCTATGAAGGAAAAGCAGCTTGAGTATGGAGGAAATGCACCTCGACATAAATATGATTAATCAATGCTCCAGCACCCATTATTCGGTATATAATAGAGGCACTTACCTCTACCCTATACCTACATCTATGTATTTTGCAGAGGAGTAAGAGAAGGGGGATATGAATGGCGTATTTTTGCCCATGCGATATAGCAACTTTACTCACTATAAATCATAGTAATAACCATGCGTAAGCTTTACGCCCTCATGCTCTCACTGCAGATCCTTCTGGTCTCGGCCATCGGTCTCAGCAGTGAGCTGGCAGCACAAGAGCGGCCGACTGATGCCAACATTATTGGGCACGTCACAGATGCGAAGACTGGCGAACATCTCTCAGGTGTCACCATCGCTATCAAGGGTACGACCTTCGGTACGGCTACCGATGCCACAGGGCACTACTTCCTCAAGAACCTCAAGCAGAAGAGCGTGACACTCGTCATGCGCGGTCTCGGTTATCTCAGCCAAGAGCGCACCGTGGAGATCATCCCTGATAAGGTCGTCGAAGTCAACTTCGATGCAGAGCCCGACAACATCCGTATCGATGAGGTCGTCGTCTCCTCCAACCGTCAGGCTACCCTACGCCGTCTCGCTCCGACGCTCGTCACCGTGCTTGACACCAAGCTCTTCGAGAGCACCAATGCTACTAACCTCGCCCAAGGGCTGATCTTCCAGCCAGGTGTGCGTGTCGAGAATAACTGCCAGAACTGCGGCTTCAACCAAGTACGTATCAACGGCCTCGACGGACGCTACTCACAGATCCTCATCGACAGCCGTCCTATCATGAGTGCGCTGGCAGGGGTCTATGGTCTGGAGCAGATCCCCACGAACATGATCGAGCGTGTCGAGGTCGTACGTGGCGGTGGCTCTGCCCTCTTCGGCTCGTCTGCTATCGCAGGGGTGATCAACATCATCACCAAGGAGCCTCAGCGCAATAGCTTCTCCTTCAATGAGAGCCTTGGCTTCTCGGGCTTCAAGGATCTGGACAATAACCTGAGCTTCAACGGCTCACTCGTCAGCGACGACAACCGTGCTGGAGCCATGGTCTTCGCACAGGCTCGCTACCGCAAGGAGCACGATGTCAATGGCGATGGCTACAGCGAGCTTGGTCGTCTTGACTCCCGCTCGCTCGGCTTCCGTGGCTACCTCCGCCCCACGGACTACACGCGTCTGACCGGCGAAGTCCATACCTTCAGCGAAGCCCGTCGCGGTGGTGACCACATCGACTGGCCCGAGCAGGTAGCTGGTGTAGCTGAGTCCATTCGCCACTCCGTATATAGCGGGAACCTGAAGTTCGACGGCTACAGCGAAGATTACAAGCACCACTTCCAGCTCTACGGCTCCGCTCAGCACGTCACCCGTAACAGCTACTACGGTGGTATCGGTGAGACGAAGCTCCGCAACAAAGCAGGCGACAAGTACATCGATAAGGATGGCAACGAGACGACAGATGAGGGCAAGGCAGTGAAAGCAGGCTCTATCGGTCGCCCCATCCACACCTCTGACTACGGGAAGAACTTCGGTATCACCCGTGGGATGACGTGGGTCGGTGGTGCACAGTACACCTATGACTTCGACCACTTCCTCTTCATGCCTGCTCAGCTCCTCGCTGGCGCTGAATACAGCTATGACCGCCTCGAGGACAAAATGCCTCTGAGAGAATGGGAGACCGAGAAGACCGTCAGTGATGGCTTCGACCTCAGCGCTAACCCAGTCTCCCTCTCCCCCGCCCTGCGTCAGGTCATCCGCAACGCCAGCCAGTTCGCCCAGATCGAATGGAAGAACGACCGCTGGAGCGTCCTGCTCGGCACGCGTCTCGATGAGAACTCCGCCGTCAAGAAGGCTATCTTCAGCCCCCGAGCTACCCTGCGCTACAACCCCACGAAGAATATCAACATCCGCGCTACCTATGCCAAGGGCTTCCGTGCTCCTCAGGTCTTTGACGAAGACCTTCACGTCGGGGTCGTCGGTGGTGAGGCACAGCGTGTGACCAATGCTGAGGACCTTCGTCCTGAGATCTCCCACTCCTTCAGCCTGAGCAACGACATGTACTTCACCCTCGGTGGTGCACAGGTCAACGTCCTCGTCGAAGGCTTCTATACCCGTCTGCTTGACGTCTTCACGAACTATAAGGACAAGTCTGAGAACGGCATCTCCTACTACACGCGTCACAACTACGGGATCGATGACAATGGTCAGCAGGTCTCCTCGGGCGCCAAGGTCCTCGGGCTGAACCTCGAGGGTAAGATCGCCTATCGCTGGCTCTCCCTCCAGGCCGGCCTTACGCTCACCAGCAACAAGTATGACGTGAACCAGGAATGGGGCGTACGTCAGAAGGTCCAGGGTGACCACGATGCTGCCTACTACGAGTCCTTCGTGCCTAAGGCTGACGGCTCTGACTTCGACAACGTCGCTGTAGACAATGAGCCTCAGACCATCTCAATGACCTCTAAGGAGATCACTCGCACGCCCTCTACCTACGGCTACTTCACGATCGGCATCAACCCCATCCGCCCACTGAACATTGCTCTCACAGGTACCTTCACGGGCTCAATGTACGTGCCTCACGTAGTCAAGTGGGGGCAGAACTCCGCAGTCACCGACCGCACGGCTATCGCTGCTGGTCTTCGCAAGAAAGGTTATAAGCTTCCTCTCGTAGACGCTACGGGTGCTGCTATCCTCGAAGATGGCGCACAGAAGGAGGTCGATGTCGAGTGGAACGAGCTGGTCAAGACCAAGAGCTTCTTTGATCTCGGTGCGAAGATCACCTATGATCTGCGTCTCTTCTCTAAGAGCAATGTCCAGCTCTACTGCGGTATCAATAACCTCTTCAACGCCTTCCAGAGCGACTACGACTTCGGTCCAGACCGTGACAGCGGCTATATCTACGGCCCCACGATCCCTCGCTCAGGCTACTTCGGGATGAAGTTTACCTTCTAATCCCACCCCTATCGCCCGAGGACAAGACGTCCAAGTGCGACACGATTTAGAGGCTGCCCCTACCTTCTCCACAGAAGTGTAGGGGCAGACTCTATATATAGGTATACAGACTATGCACCGAATATCTTAAATTTGCGGGTGAGTATATGCTGGGGCACGTACGCTCTGGCACAATCAAGACAAGCGAATGGACACTGAGACCACCTACCTCTTAGCCTCCCCTGACACGCTGGAGCCCGTAGCGCGCCAGTTCATCGAGGAGGTCCTCCCCTGGGGGGATATCTTCGCCTTCTATGCCCCCATGGGGACTGGCAAGACGACCTTCATCAAGACCCTCTGCGAAGCCCTCGGCGTGCAGGATGTCATCAATAGCCCGACCTTCTCTATTATCAATGAATATCGTGCTGAACCCTCGGGAGAACTCATCTACCACTTTGACTGCTACCGCCTGGAGAAGCTCAATGATGCGCTGAACCTCGGAGCCGAAGATTACCTCCAGAGTGGCGCACTCTGCTTCATCGAGTGGCCAGAGGTCATGGAGGATATCCTACCAGCCGACACGGTACGCGTTACTATAGAGGAGATCGAAGGCGGGGCACGACGCCTCACCGCACGCTATAATAAGACGGAGGACAAGTAATGCTTAATCCATTTGAGACGGGTCAGGCCCGTGTACGCGGTAGCATCGAGGTGATCTGCGGCTCGATGTTCAGCGGTAAGACAGAGGAGCTCCTTCGTCGCCTGCGCCGCGCCAAGATCGCAGGGCTACGCGTAGAGATCTTCAAGCCCTCAGTAGACACCCGCTATGATGAGACCGAGGTCGTCTCCCACGACCGCAATGCTATCGCCTCTACGCCGATAGATAATTCGTCGAACCTTCTCCTCTTAGCTTCGGACGTCGATGTCATCGGCATCGACGAGGCACAGTTCTTCGATGAGCACCTCCCCGAGGTCGTCGAGCAGCTGGCAGACCAAGGTATCCGTATCATCCTCGCTGGACTGGATATGGACTTCCGTCGCCAGCCTTTCGGCCCTATGGCGCAGCTCTGCGCTATAGCAGACTCGGTAGACAAGATCCACGCGATCTGCGTGGGCTGTGGGAGCTGGGCGAACTATTCCTACCGCCTTGTCTCTGGTGAGCAGCAGGTCATGCTCGGCGAAGCTAAGGAGTACAGCCCGCTATGCCGTACCTGCTACCTCAAGCACACACAAACCAACAAGGAATCCTAACCCCACGACGATAATGAATACCAATAAACTCTTCACTCTCGGAGCTTCTACCGCACTATCACTCACGCTCCTCTCGAGTTGCGTCATCGCCATTGGTTCAAACAAAGAGCAGAATACGACCTACTCACCAAGTGGGAAAGTAGCTTATGCGATGAGCCCTACCCTCGGTGGTAAGCTCTTCTCGGCAGCCTGGATCCAGCGCTCTGCCGAGTACAAGGCACTCTGCCAGCAGGCCTACAATGTCGCTACGGAGCGCCTTCTTGCAGCCACTCAAAAGCCGTTGGCCGCAGGTGAAAAGCGCTGGGCGATTGTCACGGACATCGACGAAACTATTATCGACAATTCAGCGAACTCCGTCTACCAAGCACTCAAGGGCGAGGACTACTCCCAGCCTTCGTGGGACCGCTGGTGTGATCAAGCTGACGCCGTAGCCCTGCAGGGAGCTGTCGAGTTCTTCCGCAAGGCCGATGCACTCGGTGTAGACATCTACTACATCTCCAACCGTGATGAGGTCAATCGTGCTGGTACGAAGAATAACCTCCGTGATCTGGGCTTTCCTCAGGTAGAGGATAGCCACTTCATGTTCAAGGACAAGTCCTCCGACAAGACCTCCCGTCGCAATGAAGTCCTCAAGACGCACAACATCCTGATGCTCCTCGGTGACAACCTCGGTGACTTCGACCACTTCTTCGATGTACGTGACGAGGCCGTACGTGACCAAGGCGTCTCACGCTTCGCCGCTGAGTTCGGCAAGCGCTTCATCGTCCTACCCAACCCCAACTACGGTGCTTGGGAGCCTGCGATGAACGGAGGCTATCCCGACCTCAAGACCAAGGACGGCAAGCTCACTACGATCCTTCGCACTCAGCGTAAATAACACACTCCCCTACTACACTACTTACCTTAGACCATCAGAACCCCATGCTTACACCCACACAGATACGGCAGATCACTGCTCTCATGCACCGTGAAGTCGTACCCGCCACAGGCTGTACCGAACCTGCAGCCGTAGCCCTCGCCGTAGCCTATGCTGCGGCACAGACGACCGCTGAGCCCCGCTCGATAGAAGTCCTGCTCAGCGGCAATATGCTCAAGAACGCTATGGGCGTCGGTATCCCCGGCACGGGGACCTTCGGCATCCCCATCGCGATCGCTCTCGGTGCTATCTTAGCAGCACCCGAGAAGCAGCTGGAGCTCCTCGACACCTTCACTGAAGAGGAGCTTGATCAGGCCCAGAAGCTTGTAGCAAACGGCTGCATTCAGATTGGGCTGAAGGAAGGTGACAACGTCGACCGCCTCTACGTCGAAGTCCTACTGACCGATACAGAGGGCCGTCTATCGACTGCCATCATCCAGGCTACTCATACAGGCCTCACGGCACTCACCTACGATGGTGAAGATCGCTTCGTGCCACGTACCGCCGACACGCCCTGCACGAAGTGTCCCGAGACTAAGGACGAAGAGGAGACGATTGCCTTGAACTTCGACCTCGTCTATGAGTATGCTCTGTATGGCCCGCTGGAGGAGCTTGACTTCATCTACGAGGCTGCACTGCAGAATAAGCGTGCCAGCGAGTTCTCCTTCACTCACAGCTATGGCCATAGCCTCGGCAAGCTCATCAATAGCGATATGGGACGTCGCTACCTCGGCAATACGCCCCTTACGCAGATGCTGGCCTATACCAGCTCTGCCTGCGATGCCCGTATGGATGGTGCCCCCATCACGGTGATGAGCAACTCGGGTAGCGGTAATCAGGGGATCTCCTCGATGCTCCCCGTCCTGACCTTCGCCGAAGAGCAAGGCGCAAGTCGTGAGGCTGCCACTCGAGCTATCATGCTCAGTAGCCTCCTCGTCGTCTATATCAAGCAGCTCTTGGGGCGCCTCTCCTGCCTCTGCGGGATGGTCGTCTCAGGGATTGGCTCCGCCTGTGCTATCACCTACCTCATGGGCGGTACGAAGGAGCAGTCTATCGGAGCTGTGAAGAATATGATCGGCAACGTCTCAGGGATGATCTGTGACGGTGCTAAGCCCAGCTGTAGCCTCAAGGCTTCGACGGGCGTGAGCTCCGCTCTCATCTCCGCTATGCTCTCTATGCAGGGACACGTCGTCACCGCTACCGAGGGTATCGTAGACGATGATATCGACGTCTGCATCCGCAACCTCGCAGACCTCGGTCGTGATGGCATGGCCCAGACCGACCTCAAGGTCCTCAAGATCATGACGAGCAAGGGCAAGCATAATGCTTAGTCCCCGCTATTTGGGTTCACCGATAGTGTCCCGCTCGTCTCACATATGTAATCAGCTACTATTGGATGAACCCAAATAGAACGATGCACTTTGCGCTCAGCTTCCTGGCAGGATCCCTCCTGCTATGGGGCTGTGCGAACCAAGGTACACCCGAAGGTGGCCCCTTTGACACGGAGCCACCTCGCCTCCTACAGGCCTCACCTGCGGTGAAGGCTACGGGGATCAATACGCGCCACTTCACCCTGACCTTCGATGAGAACGTCAAGCTCTCGAGCCAGACGGATAAGATCATCGTATCCCCACCCCAGCGTGAGGCAGCACGTATCACGGCCAATGGGCGGCACGTCTCCATCGTACTCTCCGACACCCTGCGCCCTAATACGACCTACAGCTTCTACTTCGATGATGTCATCGTAGACAACAACGAGGATAACCCACTGGAGGGCTTCAGCTACCTCATCTCCACAGGTGGGCAGATCGACTCGATGCAGCTGGCTGGTCGGGTCATCGATGCCTTGACCTTCGAGCCTGTCGAAGGGCTCATCGTAGGGGCTTATCCCGCCACAGATATCAACGATAGTACGCTCCGTAAGCGTCCCTTCCCCTTTGTCAGTAAGACCAATAAGCTGGGCTTCTTCACCATGCGTGGACTCCCCAATAGTACCTACAAGGTCTTTGCGACGAAGGACAACGATGCCAACTATCAGTACAGCGACCGCAGCGAAGGTCTTGCCTTTTCTCGCGAGAGCTTCCAGACGACACTGCGTGACAGCATGCGTACCGACACGATACGCATCGACTCCATCGTGCGCCGTGACACGCTTCACCGCGACTCACTCGTCACCTACCCCTTCACCTACTACTTCCCTCGCGACATCGCCCTACGCTATTCGGTAGCTAAGGTGCAGCAGTACGGCCTCGAGCGCCACAGCCGTCCCGATAGCTTGATCTGCCGACTGGAATTCCTCGCTGAGCCCAAGAAGCTCCCTCGCCTCCGCTCGCTGGACAAGCCAACCGCACCATCCGAATCCCTCTACTGGGCTACAGCTAAGGGCAAGGTCGTCGACCTATGGCTACGAGACAAGGAACTCCTTGCACGCGACTCGGTGCGCTTCGCTCTCACCTACGAGAAGACAGACTCACTGCTTCGCCTGCAAGAGAAGACTGATACGCTCGTCTTCATCAAGCCTCAGGTACGAGCGAAGAAGCACGACAAGGCTGCTGAAAGAGAGAAGTCTCCTCTACAGATTACACTTACCGGAGCTTCGGGGGCTTTTGCTGGTACTCCAAATGACAGCCTCTATGTGACGGCCTCACGTCCCCTTGCAGCCCTTCCCTCCTCAGCGATTCGCCTGGAGGTACAGGAGGACTCACTCTACAAGCCTCAGGACTTCACCGTCGTACAGGACTCGCTGGATCACCTCCGCTATACGCTCCGCTTCCCACGGGCCTATGGCAAGAGCTATCGGGCAGGCATTGATTCGGCTGCCGTACGCGATATCTATGGTGCTGCATGCGACTCTGTCGCCTTCACACAGCAGATACAGAAGGAGGACGAGTTCGGTCAGCTCACCATCACCCTCCAGGGTATCCGCTCTCATGCCCTCGTCCAACTCATAGACAAGAGCGATGCTGTCCTCCAGCAATTCTATGGACATGAGGTCAAGGCGGACACGACGCAGAAAGCACAGCCCACGGCAGCATCAGCCGAAGGCGATAAGGTGCTCGCCGAGCTACTCTCTAAGCAAGCTCCTCAAGCCGCTAAGGCCGATAGCCTCCCCGAAGCAAAGACTCCAGCAGAGTCCTGTCAAGTCTCCTTCCACGACCTGAAGCCTGGTGAGTACTTCGTCCGACTCATCGTCGATACGGACGACAACGCAGCCTTCACGCCTGGAGACTACCCTGATCGTGACCCCGAGGAGGTCTATTACTACCCGCAGGAGATCTCCATCAAGAAGGGCTTCACCTCCGAAGAGCGCTGGGACATCCGCACGCAGTCACCTCTGGGCAGCAAGCCTGATGCCCTGCGCAAGGTCAAGCCCGACGAGGCGAAGAAGAAGCGCGAGGATAAGAACATCGAGTACTACAAGCGCTGGGGACGCAAGCGTCGCTAATCCCTCACCTCTCCACCCAAAGCAGAAGCGGTACAACTCCCATCGGGAGCTGCACCGCTTCTGCTATTATACCACTATACCATGGTAGGCTGTTTACACCTATCGCTTGGGGAACATATCCGAGTTAATCGCCACGAAGATCCGAGCATCATAAGACTATTGCGCAAGCCCATCTCTTCACAGCTTGCGCAATGGTCTCTTGTATGTGAGTATTTGTGTGAAGAGAACACTACTGAAGCCGATTTTGATGCGGAAGCCCTGACGGCAAAGCGCTGGCAGTATGATTCCAATTACCTTTTATTACCTTGCTCACAAGAAGTCGATCCCGAGACCACTCCAATAGTCTTTATTTACTATCTCTAAACTGTAAAGCGAATATGAAGAAGTTCATCCTCGCCGCAGCGTGCCTCTTCGCGCTCGGCACAAATATCTCGGCTCAGAACCCTGAAAAGAAGGAACCCGTAAAAAAGGAATCTTCCAAGAACGATGCTAAGTCCTGCGATAAGAAGGACGCCAAGACTTGCGATAAGAAAGATGGCAAGGCTTGCGACCAGAAGGCAGACAAGTCCGCTCAGGAAGCAGGCAAGAAGGACTGCTGTAAGAAGGACGCCAAGTCTAAGGACAGTGCAAAGAAGGACTGCTGCAAGAAGGACGCCAAGGATAAGCAGCAGGATTGCTGCAAGAAGCAGAAGAAGTAATCCCTCCTCTAACCTATAGCAAAGGCCCCGCTACTCAATGATTGAGTAGCGGGGCCTTTCCTTTTTATACAGCCGTATTACTAACGGCATCTATAGTGCGTGATCATTCATCGACGACGAGATTATCGATGATGAAGTTCTGACGCTCGGGGGTATTCTTACCCATATAGAACATAAGGAGGTTGCTTAGATTGTCCTCCTTGCGGATACGGATAGGATCCAGCTTGATATTCTCCTCGCTGATCCAATCCTTGAACTGCTCTGGAGAGATCTCTCCAAGCCCCTTGAATCGCGTGACCAGTGCTCGCTTGCCCAGCTTCTTCAGTGCAGCCTGCTTCTGAGCCTCATTGTAGCAGTAGATGTTTGTCACAAGTTCTTCGGCAGGTGCCTCCTCTGCAGTCTTCTTGGTACGGCCCTTCTTCTTAGCAGGAGTGCTTGTCATAAAGTTGTCTGACTTCTTGTGCTCCTTGGGCAAGAAGACGCGGAAGAGCGGAGTCTCGAGGATGAAGACATGCCCACGACGCACCAGCTCGGGGAAGAACTGCAGGAAGAAAGTAATCAGCAGTAGACGGATATGCATCCCGTCGTCATCAGCATCGGTCGCGATGATGATACGATTGTAGCGCAGCCCGTCAAGACCATCCTCAATATTGAGAGCAGCCTGAAGGAGGTTGAACTCTTCATTCTCATACACCACCTTCTTACTCTGGCCATAGCAGTTGAGGGGCTTACCTCGGAGGCTGAAGACGGCTTGATACTTGGGGTCACGACACGTGGTAATGGAGCCACTCGCCGAGTTACCCTCCGTGATAAAGAGGCTGGTACGCTCAGGCTCCTTGGCCTTAGGGTCATTGAAGTGAATCGTACAGTCGCGAAGCTTCTTGTTGTGAAGACTGGCCTTCTTAGCTCGCTCGCGTGCAAGCTTTGCTACACCACTGAGAGACTTACGCTCACGCTCACTCTCCTGGATCTTCTGTAGCATGATGGCAGCATCCTCGGGGTGGATATGGAGGTAGTTATCCAGCTCCTTACCAAGGAAGTCATTGAGGAACTTCTGAATACTTCGCCCATCAGGCTCCATATCCTTTGACCCAAGCTTGGTCTTAGTCTGGCTCTCGAAGACGGGCTCCTCGATCTTAATGCTGATGGCAGCTGCCATCCCATAGCGGATGTCGCGGTAGTCGAAGTTCTTCCCAAAGAAGTCCTTGATGACACGAGCTACGGCCTCCTTGAAGGCCGAGAGGTGCGTACCTCCCTGTGTAGTATTCTGTCCGTTGACAAAGCTATAGAAGTCCTCCCCTACCTGCGAGGTATGGGTCAGGACGATCTCGACGTCGTCCTCCTTGAGATGGATGATAGGATACAGAGGCTCCTCGGTGATGTTCTCCTCGAGGAGGTCTGCTAAGCCACGCTTCGAGAGATAGCGCTTGCCATTATAGATGAGAGCAAGACCTGCATTGAGGAAGGAGTAGTTCTTCACCATCGTCTCGACGAACTCATCCTTGTACTCGTAGTCGCGGAAGAGGTCAGCATCGGGACGGAAGACGACTCGCGTCCCCGACGGCTCATCGGAGGGAACGGCCTCGGTCTCCTCTAAAAGCTTGGCGTGGGAGTAGCGAACAGTCTTCGTCAGACCTTCACGCCAGACGGTGATCTCACAGTGAATGGAGAGAGCATTAACAGCTTTGATACCGACACCATTAAGCCCGACAGACTTCTTGAAGGCCTTAGAATCAATCTTCCCCCCAGTGTTCATCTTGCTCGTGGCATCGATGAGCTTACCGAGAGGGATACCACGCCCGTAGTCACGCACCGTCACCTGACCCTCACGGATAGTGATCTCAACCTTCTTACCAGCCCCCATGACATACTCGTCGATCGAGTTGTCAAGGACTTCCTTCAGCAGGACATAGATACCATCATCGGAATGGGAGCCATCTCCAAGCTTCCCGATATACATCCCCGGGCGGCGACGAATATGCTCGTCCCACTCCAAGGTCTTGATATCACTGTCGTTGTAGTCTACTGTCGTCTGTTCTAAAAGAGTCATGTGGTTGTAACGTCCGTCGTTGTTTTGCAGGTCAAAGATAGCAAAAAGCCCGCAGGAAACCGCCTGTGAGCCTATATAATGCCCTCTAATATAGCTCTATGTCAATATACTCTCCACGGCCTACCCCATAGCTTACCCATTCAAGGTAACTGCGCTACGTATAGCCTTGGAAGGCTGGTGCTACTTCGCAGACCTACCGCACGCTCTATCCGATCCTGACGGACGATATCCAGGCGAATCCCGAGCAACTCAAGCAGAACACGGGTACTAATCCTGAGTAGGACGCACTTCGCACCATCCGGATCTATCACCCCACTAGGGCGATCCATATAGAAGGCTTCCCTTGAGCTCCCACTGTGGAGCTCGAGGGCAAGCGGTTCTATATCATCTTCTTGTATGCCGATGTGTGGTTGCCTATGGAAGGGAGTGGTATGAACCTATATTGGTCATCGGGCTGACCTATATAGGTTGCTCTTCCGACCAATATAGGTCACGACGCGAACCTATATAGGTTGACTCAGTGACCAATATAGGTCGGTAGCACCTCCCCTCTCTCGTATATGCCATACAGGGTAAGACTGCCCTCTCTTAGTGAAGCGAGATCCAAACGACTACTGGTCTGTATGCGAAACAACTATTCGTTTGGGGGTCAAACTACTATTGGTTCACTATCCAAACTACTATTGGTTCGAGCGCGGAGCACTACTGATTTGAGTGCGAACAACTATTGCTCTATGCTTGACATCTCTATTGCTTTGCTCCTCGGTCTTGAGGAAGTAAGGCTTGCGCCTTGGTGTGGGAGCGCTACACACCCACGGCATAGATATTGGATGTATCACCGATATTGCTTACCTTTGCAACGCTTTAGAGTGCCTCCTGCAATATGGACACGCTAAAAGCTTAGGTAGAATCAGTAGCTCAGTCGGTAGAGCACATCCCTTTTAAGGATGGGGTCCTGGGTTCGAACCCCAGCTGATTCACGGTGGGGATGTCGCAAGGCATCCCCACACTCTTTTATAAAGCATGTGTCCCGCAAGACCTCAGTAGAGGTCTTGCGGGACACATGCTTCATCGGGGAGGGGGTATCAGTCTCCGGCATGTGAAGCTCCTGTCTGTGGGACATACTTACGCTTGCCACTATACTCCGTAATGTCAATACGAATGATCTCCGTCCGATGGAAGGACTTCTCCACATATACCTTTCCCAGCTCCATATCATTAGGCGAAAGCTTCTCCAAGAGAAGATGAAGCGCATGCCGGCGCTCCTCCTCGCTGAGATCAATATGTGCAGTCCCTCGGAGGATGACGCTCTCATACTCGGTAGTAAACTTACTCGGAAGGAGATTCACGCGCCCGACAATACAGAGGGAAACCTCAGGATGACCAGCACGTATAGCACGGAGCTTCTTTCCCTCAGGGGCACAGTGGACATAGATGCAGTCTCCACCATCCCAGATATGATTGATGGGGAAGCCGTAGGGCTTACCCTCTTCATCGATCATCGAGAGGACACAGTACTCGCTCTCACGGAGTAGCTCCAGAGCACGCTCTTCATTAAGCAGGCGATCACGACGCCGCACATCAGCATTATTATACTTCATCATCAGACATATAAATAGTTGGGGGCAGATTATAGAGATGACTTCAAAGCTAACCAACTTCGATCAGCTGGAAGAAACATCATGCGTCAGCCCTGAACCAACGATACCGAGAAGCCCATCCCTCAGTCCTTGTGAAGCTGCAAAGAGAAGGTGCTATATACGATAGATGAGACGGAGCCAATAGAGCAGTTGTATAGATTCCCGACCGGGTATTTGTTATATAGCGGCACCCGGACCTCTACTCGGTTGGGGCTTCGTCTTTTATGCGGTGTGGATAGGGGCTATCCCTTCCTCTTTTCGCCTTCGGATATGATACGCTCCTCTAGGTCCGCTTTGAACTTGTATATTGCGTAGATATTACGGAGGTTATATACGAGCGAAAGAGCTATGATTATGGATGAGAGTAGGCTTATACTTAGAGAGAGGGATATGCTTGAAAGTGTTATCGTAAAAGACTCGTTGGTTATCGATGCAAGCAAGGCGAAGGAGGCGATACTAAAGTCGCAAACTAAGCTATCTAGGAGCATCCGGATGTCTTTCTTGAGCTTGCTCCGGTATCTGGGCTCTCTCACCTCCTTGAGGTCAATGGAAATAGCCATGCTTATTGAGAGAGAGGATGCAACTCCCACAACGGTATACAGCGCTCCTGTGACTGACGATGATCCAGGGATAGAAGTCCCAGATGATAGTAGTAAAGCGAGTATTACTGCTATCACCATCTGTCCAACTAGTCTTCTTACGATGGGCTTCATGTAGTGGTGTCCTCTATGAGATTTGGGATACTCCCGAGGAATCCTTCCATCTCTTGTTTAAGAGCTTCTTCATCTACCAGACGGGAGTGTTCGTCTACGACCTCGATACTGACTTCCTTAATAATAGCTATATCACTCCCTGTGTACTTCCTACCCTTCTTGTCTATAACAGTTATACCTTGTTCTTCATTCCCTAGGGCTGCTAAACCTCCGACCAGACTTTGGTAGGTCTCTGTGTCCATGTCTCGAGGTTTGCTCTTGAAGCTTAGGACGAGCTTAGCCCCTATTAGCCCCCTATCTATAACCTCTTGAGCATCTCCTATACCAGGTAGGTATTGGAGTAGAGACGTAAGCGAACTTGTGAGATCAAAGATAGAACGTCCCGTTTGAATAGAAAAGGATGTACCTCCTCGACCAATCTCAACTGACTTTAGATCTCTAAGGGGTACAGCATCTGGAGGACGTACAGAAGGCTGTAGGTCGTACAGCACTTCGCCTCGGACATCAGTGAGTATCCAATTGAGGTAGGTCGTTATCCTCGTGAGTGAGGATGTGCCAGAGAGATTGGTGACGAGATACCTACCATCAGTGAGGAAATAGAAATGATCCTTGTAGGTCTCTCCCTCATGGCTGTCGCTTAAATCTCTTATGCTGAAGGAGGGCTGATCTAGTACAGACTCTGACAGCGGATTGCGCAGATCGTCCCTCCGGATACGGACAAGGGTGGCAAATAGATAGCGTCTGGAGGGCCCCCAACTAAAGCTAGATATAACCTCAGAGTCTACATCGTTAATCTGTCGCTTACGATCGCGTATCGTAGGCTTGCTATTTATGACACTCTGTAGGGCCTCAAGGAGTACACTTGGGCTATATGTGACCTCGCCTGATAGAACGTGGCAAGCGCGGATCTTTATTTTCTTTTGGGGATCCATGGGCTGTCTTTAGAAGGAGAGATGTCCGAGACCGATACTTCGAAGTCGTCGTAGTCGGAACTGATGCTGCGAGCGATGTTGGTAGTGCGCTCCTTCGCCTTGTCTGGGTGGCGATGCAGGCGCTTGATGAAGTGTAGGAGAGGGTAGCAGTCCCCTTGGCCTACTGCTACTGCATAGACCTTCCCAAACTGGATGCCAAGAGGATTGGCTGGACTGAACGGGTAGCGCTTGAGAGCGACACGACTACCCTCTAGGTACTTCGGGGACATAGAGTTGCCATGGATGATCATCTCCCCCTCGAGGTTGGGGATGCCCCAATAGGTGTCTATTATCTGAAGCTCGCCGGCCTCCCCTTGATTGCCTCCACGGAAGGCCTCTGTGTGCTCGGGAATCAGGCGCACCCCCTCAGACTGCGCTCGCTGTAGATCCTCTTCGTGACCAACCTGAAGCGCCTCGGTCCAATACACACGATTATCCGTACTGACCCAAACATCCGTACGACGACCTACGTCAAGCAGGCTCGCTCCGGGATTTGGCTCGGTCAGTAGCATCTCCCCCTCGCCTGTACGCACCCAATCAATATTTAGGTCTTGATAAGAGTTAGCTATTTTTCTAAGAGAGGCTTCCATTATTTCGGCCTCTTTGTCTTGGAATCCACTAGACAAGCCGGTGGACTTATAGAAGGATAGCCTGCTTAGCCTCTTTAATTCTAAAAATTTAAGTATCCTTTTTCTCATACCAGGATAGCGTAGTTTAGCTTATTGGAAATCTTTCTATACCCTTGTACTGCAGACCAACGATCCCCCCGCAATGGGGCAGCGTACACGAAGGGAGCGGCACACCAAAGGAAGTGCCTACTGATCTTAGCATTCATCACTATTCACCCGCTAAGTTAGCCAATCCCTAGTGTATCGCCAAACCACGTAACCAGCTGGCACAGGCTAGCAGAGTTAAGAGGATAATGATGAAGGCAACACCTCAAGCAGGCCATTCCACGACGCTCTACACGTCTCAGGAAGATCCCGAGGAGCTCTACCACAGCCTTCGAGCTAAGGCTATGGTATTCCTAGCGAATGAAGATGAAGAGTTAGCTCGAGGGGGCTATGTTCCCAACCTCGGGGCGGAGGCAGCGGGGCAGCGATTTTCGGTCGATCCTTCCTGGTAGCTGGATAGCGGTACGCCACGATATGCTCGCCAATGCTCGACGCTCGGGGCTTACCCTCTTCATCGATCATCGAGAGGACACAGTACTCGCTCTCACGGAGTAGCTCCAGAGCACGCTCTTCATTAAGCAGGCGATCGTGAGGCCGTACATCAGCATTATTATACTTCATCATCAGATATATCACTGGGCACAGATTGTAAAGACGACTGGAGAGTGGAGGTACCCTACTCTACCCTCTCAGATTTGCGAAAAACTATCTCGACAGTGTCAGCTTTCCTTCATTCTCCAAGAGCAAACCACTCTGCTGTAATTGCTCAAGAGCGTAGGAGAAGGCAGCATCAACATTAGCTCCACGGCGAGAGAATCCCATGCGCTTTGCAGCAATAAGGGTCGCTGCATCAGGGGCGATCGACACATTCTGCTTCACCACTTCAAGGAGGACCTCCATCAGTTCGACCGAAGGGATCTCTTCTATCGAACGCTTTGCGATCGCAGTATTGGGGCGGTACCCCTTCCACTGCTCACCATCTTTCTGTGTAAGCCAAAGAGTCCGACCATCACGGTCAGAGACAGTGAAGAACATGGGCAGGAGGGCATCCACGATCCCCGTAATCGTCGAGCTAACTCGCGCAAAAGACTTGAAGGCCGCCACACGCTTCAAGAGGAGCAAATAGGTAATAGGCTGCTCTCGGGCTACGACCTCACGGACGAAGTCCTCCAGCGAAGTGCTAGTATAGCTATCGGTAGCGGGGTACTCCAGCGCCTCAGAAGAGCTTATCGGCTCAGCGATCAGATCTGCCTCAGTGATAGCGAAGGGAGAAGATACTGCTGTAGACTGCTGCTTCAGAGGGCGCTCTGGGAGCGACTTCAGTCGGGCAAGGATGCGCTCTATGACGAGGTCAGGCTGGCGGAACCAGTCCGGACTCCATACACGCATCACCTCCCAGTCGAGGCTCCCGAGTACGCTCGGCTACACGACCTCACGATCTCGAGTCGTCTGAGTACGTCGGTAGGCTTCTCCATCGATCAAGATCCCTAAGCGATAGCAATCTGGTGCACTGGGCAAGGCTACAGCAAGGTTGACCTTGAAGTTCGAGCGTCCCAGTTGAGTCATCGCAGGATAGCCAGCCTTCTGTAAGCGATTAGCTATCTGCTCGGCGATGATGCGGTCGGCAGAGTCCATATCAGGCTGAGGGCGACGTACGAGCGTCTGTCGCTCAGCATACTCGAGGAAGTGCTTCAAGCCCTCTACGCCCTTAGCCTTCGTGCGGCGCAGATCAATCTGATCACTGGTCATCGTCGAGAAGACCAGCATTTCACAGCGAGCGCGACTGACGGCTACATTGAGGCGACGCTCACCCCCTGCCTTATTCAACGGGCCAAAGTTCATACTGACCTGCCCCGTAGCATCTGCACCATAGCCGATAGAGAAGAGGATGACATCACGCTCATCACCCTGCACATTCTCAAGGTTCTTGATGAAGATAGGCTCATAGAGCTGGTCGGCAAACTCTTGTAGCGAGGTATCACGAGCCATACGCTCGGTCAGCGTATCTTCAATAAGATTCTGCTGTGCGGCACTGAAAGCCACTATACCCATACTCTCCCCTCTCAAGCTATCATCACGCAGACGACGGCATACCTCATGGACGATCGCCTCAGCTTCGGCCTTATTCTGTCGGGTCTTCCCCTTGTCATAGGTCCCCTTGATGTGAATGAATCGCACCTTCGTCGCTTGGTCATCTACTGAGGGGAAGGTAATGAGCTCCCCATCATAGTACTCATGGTTACTGAAGGCGATAAGGCTCTCGTGGCGAGAGCGGTAGTGGCAATTCAGCTGTAGCGAAGGTAGACTGAGAGCCTGGCAGTCCTGCAGGATGCTCTCCAAGTCATCGATACTCTCCTCTTCTTCCTCGACGGAGTTCGTACTGAAGAAGCTCGTTGGAGGCATCTGCTTGGGGTCTCCTACCACGATGAGGGCATTCACTCGAGCTATAGCTCCTACAGCTTCACTGGTCGGCATCTGAGAGGCTTCATCAAAGACCACTAAGTCGAACTTCTCCGCCCCTAAGTCTATGTACTGTGCCACCGACATAGGGCTCATCAGCATACAAGGGCAGAGGCGCGGTAGAAGGTTAGGGATATCATCCAGCAGCTGGCGAATTGAAGTACCTCGCCCTCCATTGGCTATATTACGATTGAGGCGCCCGATCTCCGAGCTATTATCTATGTCCTCGTAGACATGGGGAAGCTGATTGGACAAGCGAGCATAGAGCATCTTCTTCGACAGCTCTTGGAACTCTGCAGTCAACTCCTTGTAGCGCTGCACCTGCTGATCAAAAAGCTCACCCTCAAACGTGCAGAGAAGCTCGCTCCGAGCTATCTTCTGCTCGGCTAAGGCACGATAGAGCCCCTTGAAGAAGGCTTGCATAAGCTGCGCTGCATCTACTCGCTTCGCCTCCACCTCGCGAATCACGATGTCAAGGCCCTGCGAGGAAAGTTCGCTACGCAGCTGTATCCAGCTATACCACTTCCCGACCAGCCCCTGATGAGTCTGCCAGCGAGAGAAGCACGAAGAAAGCGCCACAGAGAAGGAGCTATCGGAAGGGAACTTATACGATACCCAGGGCTCTGCCACCTTTATATACTGCGACCACTCACCGGAGAGAGCATCGAGCCCTCGGAGCTGATGCTTTAGCTCTTCAGTGAAAGCAGGCTTAATGGACTCTCGGATAGTGGAGACTGAGAGCTGTAGCCCCTCAGCAAAAGCCTCTACAGCCTTCACCAAACGAGGGAGGTAATCCAAGAGGCTTCCCAGCTCCGTAGTAGAAAGGCTACGTCCCAAAAGCTGGTGTATCCCCCCACTCTCTACCGCACAGTGCTTAACTTCCTTCTGATACTCAAGCACACGCTCCAGATACTCTGCTACTGTCTGAGCTTGCAGCTTCTCACTGTAGAAGCGTATCTTCTTGAGGTAGCTACGAGAGGCAAAGAAGCGGGGTAAGAACCAAGAGTCTTCAATAGCCTTCCACTCCTGTAGGAGGCTCAGTACATCTATCTCTAAGAACTCCTCACGGCAGTCAGCCGTGAGCATAGCATGGAGTTCATCACGATGCTTCAGATGCTCCCAGCTCGAGCGCAGCTGGGCTATCTGATGCTCATCAAATGCAATAGCGGCGACAGATGAGTGCATCAGTGGAGAGGCTGAGATCTCTGAGAGGAGGTCTATACCAAGACGTAGACTTCGCTCACTATCCTCCAGATCTGCGCCAAAGATCTCCGTAAGGAGAATATGCGCACGCTGTATGCGTCCTGCGAGAGTCACACCTTCATCAAGGAGACGTGCTAAGGTCTGCGGCTCTTGGATGCAGGCAAGTGTGGGCCACAAGCCAACCAGAGGATGCTCCGAGGGCTGCCCTGCAACATTGAGTACTGCGGGGAGCTTGCTACCAAGCAGCTCTTCGCAGTGTGTGATAAATCCCCCATCAAGATGTGCCAGCTGCTCGTTCAATGCGACCTCAAGAGGCTCTACCTCATACGACTCATAGCGCGATATACATTCGTAGAGGGAGAGCTTGGCTCCCTCGCGATCCTTATGAAGACTCTCCATATACTGGATCAGCAGCGTACGACGCTCGTAGAGCTTCTGAGCTATGGAGTCATATTCCTCTGGCTCTCGGATCTTCGCCGCATGCAGAGCTTTATCCAGCTGCTCCAAGACATGCTTCTTCGTCACCTTGTTGGAGTGAAGCTCGAGGCAGAAGGGATCAAGGCCGATCTTCTCAAGTCGGCTCTGCACCACGCTGAGAGCAGCCATCTTCTCTGCGACGAAGAGCACTCGCCGCCCCTGGTACAGCGCATTGGCGATGAGGTTCGTGATCGTCTGTGACTTCCCCGTACCCGGAGGACCATAGAGTATGAAAGAGGAGCCACGCCCTGCCTCCAAGACAGCAGATAGCTGTGACGAGTCTACGGGGACAGGTAGAGCAATGCTCCCAGGAGTCAGATGTTTATCCTCCTCTGCCAAGTTCGTCTGCAGAGACTGAGGTTGCCACTGGAGCGAACCACTAACGAGGCTGGCGACGACAGGATGCGAGAGAAGCTCCTCACGGTGATTATGAATATCGTGCCACATCAGGTACTTATTGAAGGAGAACGTCCCAAGGACACACTCCTCCTCGACATCCCACTTACTCTGCTCTCGGAGAGCGTCTCGAACTTGCGCAAAGATGAGGGGTACATCGACACCATGCTCATCACGGGGAAGGGGATCAATCCCCTTGATGCGTATGCCGTAGGTCTGGCGGATATATTCGATGAGGGTGATATTGAGTGAGATCTCCTCATCTCGCTTGCGGATATAGTAGCGCCCACGCTTATAGACAAGATCTACGGGTAGGAGAAGAAGCGGAGCATAGCGTGCTCGAGGGCTATTCTTCTTCTCATACCAGCGAAGGAGTCCAATAGCAAGATAGAGCGGATTAGCCCCCGTCTCTTCCCTCGTCGTACTAGCATGACGATAGATATTCTTGAGGATCAGCTGTGTCTCATCCTCAGCGTAGTAGGTATGTAAGAGCTTCTGCCTCGTGATATCATTTAGAATCAGTGGCTCCAGAGAGCTAATCATACTGGAGCGAAGTAAGCGCTCTTCTCTATCTACTCGTACGACTCCCTCAGGAATAGGATGGATGCAGTACTCCGTATTCTCCTGCAAGTAGTCCTCTATCGAAGCGACATCGAAGGAGATGAACTGTATGGCACGGCTACGAACAGAGAGATTGAGGAAATTGTTGCGCAGGGAGAAGTCCAAGAGCTTCCGCTCCCAGATATCAAGCTTATTGACCTCCGTCTTATCGTCATAGGCACGATCCAAATCATATCGAGTGCGATGGGTAGCCTCGATGGCACAAGCCGTATGCTTAGGAGCTTCCTCGGGAGCCAACTTCCACGTACCACCCTCACTGAGGCGAGTTGGTAGCGAGATAATACCCTCCAAACGGCAGCGAGCTATGTCAATGAACATCTGAAACTCATTATCCCTCTTGAGATGCTGCCGAGCGATCTCCTGTGCATGCTCAAAGGAAGCATAGTCCTTAGTAAGATCCGTACACTCAAGTACAAGCATCTCGGAGATCCCGTCAGAGCATGCCTTCTCCAAGAAAGATGCATCATCACAGATGCTCTGACGGTAGCACACTTCGCTGAGCCACACACCGAGGAAGGCATGCCCACGCATGATCACGACCCCACTATTGATCCCAACCGCCTCCAGTACAGAGGCCATCAAGAGGGTCAGCTCAATACAGTTCCCCTGATGACTCTCAAGGACCTAATCTGCTAGCGTGATGCGCTGCCCGATAGCCTCATAGCTGGCCGGTACTGCACGGTAGATAATCCCCTCTTGATGGAGTGCAGCAAAGATGGCACTAACTTGCTCAACAACCGTATTGGGGTCTCCATCTTGATACTCGACAAAGGCACTCGCCCCTGTCATCTGCTTGAGGAGAGCTGATGCCTTGACGACCATCCGCCCTACAGCAGGCTGATTGGGCACCACAAAAGAGGCCAGACACTGTGGAAGGATCTGCGTCCCCAGCCATTGATCAAATGCCATCAACTCCAGGTCATACTCCCGCAAAAGCAAGACTTCTTCCCCACTATAGATCTGTACAGTGAAGGAGGAGATGACACGCTCTGAGAGCTCAAGCAAAGCATCAGCCTTGGGGAGAACAGCGACATCAGAGATACGTACCGTGCTCCCACGATCAATACGACTATATATAGCAGAGCGCTGCTCTTGGACAAAGCGTCCACCAATAGAGACACTGATATCCAGCAGGTCTTCCTCACCGACATTCGCGAGCTCTATACTGCTGCAGACTGGGATATGGTTGTGTAGGAGTGCGTAATTGACATTCTTGATATAGTCAATATGTAGCTCTATCATCATCGTAGGGGTCGTTAGTCAGGTAGATATGGGAAGGCAAAAGATAATGCCTCTCACCGCTATAACACTCAAAGATAGCTATATTTCAGAAGGTAGCTACATAGAGAAATCTCCACCTTTCCTCCAAGAAGAAGCCTTCCCTAAGAAGTGCAGTAGCTGAGAGAAATACCTCAGCAGAAAGCACTCTTATGAAGTCGGGAAAGTAACCAGTACTGATCCGAGAGGTGACCAGTACTGCTCCACTCGCTGACCAGTACTGGTCGATATACCCAACCAGTACTGCTCACTTCAGCGACCAGTACTGGTCGCAAAAGAAACTAGCTGAGGGAGGGTCATCGCACGGTCTTACATCTCCTATTTATCCATCAGATAATCAGCCAGCTATCTCTATAGCTCACTTCATAGCATCGCCTGAGAAAGATGCTTTTCCCTACCCTCGATAAAAAAGAAGCCTCCCCACCGCTTCGTGAAAAAGCAGTGGGGAGGCTTATCTTATCAGAGCATAGAGCTACAAAGAGCTCTACGAGAAGTTACTTCTTCTTAGCGGGAAGGTGGATAGCCAGACCCAGGGCATCAGCGATAGCTTCGTAGAGAGCTTCGGAGTAGGTGGGGTGCCCGTAGATCGTAGCGATGACTTCCTCTGCGGTAGCTTCCATCTCCATGATCAGCGAAGCCTGGCTGATCATTTCTGCAGCCATAGCACCGATGATGTGGATACCAAGGATCTCACCGTACTTGTTGTCGAGGACAACCTTGACGAAGCCTTCCGTTTCACCAGAAGCGAGTGCACGACCGTTAGCTGCGAAGGCGAACTTACCGATGCGGACATCACCGTACTTCTCACGTGCCTGGTCTTCGGTCAGACCGACCATAGCGACCTCGGGGCGCGTATAGACTACTGAGGGAGCGGAGAGCATCTTGAGTTCACGTTCGTTGCCCTGCAGAGCGTTCTCAGCAGCGACCTCACCCATGCGGAATGCCGTGTGAGCAAGCATCTTCAGACCGTTGACATCACCAGGAGCATAGATGCCCTTGACGCTGGTCTCCATGAACTTGTCGACCTTGATGCGACCGCGCTCGATTTCGAACTCAATCTCACCGACCCCTTCGAGATCAGGCACACGACCGATAGAGAGCAGAGCCTTTTCAGCTTCGATAGCCGTACCATCCTTGAGGATAGCAGCGAGCTTGCCCGAGCGGTCTTCGATCTTTTCGATAGCAGCACCGGTCAGGATCTTGATACCGCGCTTTTCGAGTTCGCTACGGAGCGTCTTAGAGACTTCCTTATCAAGAGCAGGGATGATGTAGTCAGCCATCTCGATGATCGTCACCTTCGTACCGAGGGATACGAGGGCTTCAGCCATTTCAACACCGATGACACCACCGCCGATGACGACGAGGCTTTCGGGACGTTCTTCGAGGCTGAGGATATCGTCACTGGTCAGGACTGCAGGATGATCGAGACCTGGGATAGGAAGACGACCTACCTTAGAGCCACCAGCGAGGATGATCTTATCAGCCTTGATAATGTCCTTACCATCGACGACGACGTCCTTGTCACGGTTGATCTTACCGACACCACGGAAGACTTCGACACCGTTGCTCTTGAGGAGTGAGTAGACACCGCCCGTGAGCTTCTTCACTACGCTGTTCTTGTAAGAGACGAGCTTCTTCATATCGACAGAGAAGCTGGTGTCAGCGAAGTTGATACCACGAGCTGCAGCCTGTGCTACACCGTCGAGGATCTCAGCATTGCGGAGGAACGTCTTGGTAGGGATACAGCCCTTGTTGAGGCAGGTACCACCAAACTCAGCCTTCTCAACGATAGCGACCTTAGCACCGAGCTGTGCAGCACGGATAGCAGCTACGTAGCCAGCAGGGCCACCACCGATGACGCAGAGGTGGTAGGAGCCTTCGAGGTGTACCAGAGGAAGAGCAGCACCTTCGTGCTTAGGACCTTCCTGCTTTTCAGGTACGATCTCATCCTTCGTGCGGACGGTCTCAAGGCTTTCGCCAGCTTCACCGATGTAACCGATGACTTCGGCGATGGGTACCGTCTCACCAGCCTGGTGAGTGATCTTGAGGAGCACACCCGAAGCTTCAGCTTCGAGCTCCATGCTCGTCTTGTCGGTCATGATTTCGAGGAGGACTTCACCAGCCTGTACGGGGTCTCCCTCGTTCTTGCGCCAGCTGACGATCTCACCTTCGGTCATATCTAAGCCCGTCTTGGGCATGATGATCTCTGTTGCCATATCTATTTAGGATCTTCTTTTGTGGTTCGAGTGGTTGATTTAAACGAGGAGAGGGAGTGGAGACTCCAGGGTAGCCTTCAGCTCCTGCATGAACTTAGCTGCACCAAGACCGTTGATGACACGGTGGTCGCTGGTCAAGCTCATCTTCATGATGGGGCGTATGACGACCTCGCCGTTGCGTACGACGGGCATTTCCTTCGTCCCTGCGATGGAGAGGATAGCGGAGTTAGGCTGGTTGATGATCGAGGTGAAGGACTCGACACCATACATACCCAGGTTGGAGATGGTGAAGGTGCTACCTTCCTGATCCTGTGGGGTAAGCTTCTTGCCAACAGCACGCTCGGTGATGTCCTTGAGACGGAGCATCAGGTCTACGAGGCCAAGCTTCTCTGCCCCATGAACGACAGGCACCAGAAGGCCTTCATCCATACCGACTGCCATAGCGAGGTTCACATAGTTGTGAAGCTCGATCTGTGAGCCATCAGCAGAGAGTGAAGCATTGATATAGGGGTGATTCATCAGCGTGCGCACGACAGCGATGGAGATGATATCCGTGACAGTGAGCTTCTTGCCCGTCTTCTCCTTGATAGGCTCGAGGAGCTGCTTGCGGAGCTTCGTAGCTTCGTACATATCGACCTCATAGTTCAGGACGAAGGTAGGAGCTGAGAAGTAGCTATCTGCCATACGCTTAGCGATGACACGACGCATCATGTTCATCGGTACGATCTCGACTTCACCTGGAGCGGCGGCGATTGTAGAGGCAGCAGGTGCAGGAGCTTGAGCTGAAGCAGCGAGAGTAGCTGCCGGTGCTGCAGCTGGAGCGGCAGCAGGAGCAGCAGGCTTATCCTGCGTGAAGGGATCGATGATCCCCTCGAGGTTGGGGTAATAGCGATCTCCAAGGACAGCAGCTACATCAGATCGCGTGATCTTCCCACGGAAGCCCGTCCCCTTAATCGTAGAGGTATCGACGCCAAAGGCATCAGCGATCTTCTTAGCCAGAGGAGTGATGCCACCTGCCTTCTCGTAGCTGAATTCAGCTACGTCCTCAGCGTGGATACGCCCCTTGTAGCCAGAGCCTGCGATCGCATTCAGGTCGACTCCCATGCGGTGAGCCAATGAGCGAGCCGCAGGTGTGGCTCTTAGTTTATCATTTCCCATATTCAGATTATTCTTATGACGTATAGCCCTCACCTGTGATTGGGGTAGAGGGCTATACGCGGATAGTATCTTCGTGTGCGACGATTAGCGCTTGTCGTAGAGGCGCTCGATATACTTCAGGATGCGGTCAACATCAGGAAGCATAGCGACCTCGAGAGAGTGGTTGTAAGGCGTAGGGATATCCTCAGCAGCCAGACGCAGGATGCGGCTATCGAGATAGTCGAAAGCACCGCTCTCAGCGATAGAAGCTGCGATCTCACCGAGGAAACCACCCGTCTTGTGAGCATCGTTTACGAGGAGTACACGACCTGTCTTGCGGACAGACTCAATGATCGTCTCACGATCCAGCGGAGCCAGCGTCATAAGGTCAACCACTTCGACCTCGATACCCTTCTCAGCAGCCTTGTCAGCAGCCTTGAGGACACGCTCCAGCATACGACCGTAGGTAACCACGGTGACGTCCTTACCGACACGCTTGATATCAGCCTTGCCAATGGGCAGGACAAAGTCAGGAGAGGTGGGTACCTCACCCTTCATGTTGTACTGAGCCTTGTACTCAAGGAAGATCACGGGGTTATTATCACGAATAGCAGCCTTCAGCAGCCCCTTGACATCTGCAGGGGTACCTGGAGCTACGACCTTGAGACCAGGGATGTGGCAGAACCATGATTCGAGACTCTGAGAGTGCTGAGCAGCAGAGCCCAGACCCGAGCCAGCAGCGCAGCGGAAGACAACGGGCACAGAACCCTTACCACCGTACATATAGCGGGTCTTAGCAGCCTGGTTCACGATGTTGTCCATCATGTACACGATGAAGTCCATAAAGGTCACGTCGACGATAGGACGCATCCCCGTCAGAGCAGCACCGACAGCACAACCCGAGATAGCGTTCTCGGAGATAGGCGTGTCACGTACACGCTCACTACCGAATTCCTCCAGCATACCGACTGAGGTACCGAAGTCACCACCATAGACGCCGACATCTTCACCGATAAGGAAGACGTTCTCATCGCGACGCATCTCTTCGCTCATCGCTTCGATGATGGCGTCACGCACGGACATCACCTTTGTTTCTTGTCCTTCTATCATAATAGTTTATTCTTTTTCTTAGGGTTAGTGAAGAGCTGTGGCCTATTCGGTGAAGATATCTTCGAAGGCCGACTCAGGAGAGGGCTCGGGACCCTTGCGACCGTACTCTACGGCAGCGTCAATGGCCTTGTGGCTTGCAGCTTCGATAGCATCGAGTTCCTCAGCCTTGGCAAGCTTCTTATCAAGCAGGTAGTTACGGAACTTGAGGATAGGATCCTTCTTCTTCCACTCGTCAACTTCTTCCTTGGTACGATACTTACCTGGGTCAGAGGTCGAGTGACCGTACCAGCGGTAGGAGATAGCTTCGACGAGGACAGGGCCCTTGCCAGCGCGTACATCCTTGATCACCTTATCCATCGTCTCACGTACAGCTAAGAGGTCATTACCATCTTCGATGAAGACGCCTGGGATACCATAGGCGGCAGCACGCTCATAGACATGCTTCGTACGCATCACAGAGCTGATAGGCGTAGAGATGCCATAGCCGTTATTGATACAATAGAAGATCACAGGGAGATTCCAGATGGCTGCCATATTCAGCGTTTCATGGAAAGATCCTTCGTTGGTAGCGCCGTCTCCGAAGCAGCATACGACGATCTTACCCGTGTTCTTCATCTTCTGAGTGAGGGCTGCACCGATAGCGATACCCATACCGCCACCGACGATCCCATTGGCGCCGAGGTTGCCGGCGTCGACATCAGCGATGTGCATCGAGCCGCCCTTCCCCTTACAGACACCATTTGCCTTACCCATGATCTCAGCCATCATACCATTCAGGTCAATGCCCATAGCGATACTCTGACCGTGGCCACGGTGATTGGAGGTAATGAGGTCGCCCTTCTCCAGACCAGCGATAGCACCGACGTTAGCAGCTTCTTCGCCCACGGAGAAGTGCGTCATACCAGGGACTTCCCCACGACGCACCAGCTGGTTGACCTTGTTGTCGAAGTTGCGGATGTCCTCCATCATGCGGTACATATCCAGCAGTTCTTCTTTCTTGAGTTTAGCCATAACTGTATTCTATTTAGATACTTATTTGATCTTCTATTTTTGCAGCGCCTCGGCAGCACTTCCATCTTAGCATTCAGGAGGAGCACTACTACAGGCTTATGCGCCGTGATTCAGGAGGATCTCCATGCTCTAATAAGGGAAAATAATCCGCATTAACCCTCCGTATTGTCATATTGACTATACAAAGATATGCATTACGCACAAATCCCATCACACCGCAGCCCCTTCAGACGAGTTTTCACCGCTCCTCAGACCCAATTTTAAGAGAATTTGTATCTCATTTTGAGTCTAAAATGCGTCTTTTAGCAAGTCAACCAAGAATCCGAAAAGTGACTTTCAGTTAGAAAACAGCAAGAGAATCAGATGGTTCACTCATTAGACACTCATTTTAATAAGCTTGAGCTATTCCTTCATTTACCCTATCAATAGCTGCTACTTTAAATGGAGACTGTTGCCGCGAGTCCTATCCTCTATTTAGAGTGCTAAGGCATCGCACACCCAGCTCCCCGATATGCCTCTCCGAAGTGATACACAAGCCCTTCGC
>ERZ772766.305-NODE-305-length-30058-cov-4.370463_pt1 | contig 30058 bp, 22 predicted proteins | sample MGYA00511379_ERZ772766 | MGnify/ENA primary metagenome ERZ772766 (study PRJEB29015, sample SAMEA2737895) | human oral metagenome | biome: human oral; feature: human-associated habitat; material: dental | place: China | collected 2116 ...
ACAACATCGTAATCGGCTCCTTCGTGTTTCTTGTCCGACTTAAACTTGAGCGCGTTGGACTTCATTTTGGCCAAGTAGAACTTCGATTGTGGGCCAACGGCATTGCTGTGCATCGCACTTCCATCTAATGTAAGCCCGTATGGTAATACCACAGTGGCGTATTTCACACGACCCTTGCCCTGCGCTGTAACATCACGCGTGTAAGTGGCGTAGGCATTTGGTTTTAGTTGTACCTTGTATGGCGTGAAGAATGGAACTTTATCGGTGAGTGTTATGTTGGAATACCCATCAAAGCCATTTCCATCTGTTCGTTGCACAGCCACATTCTCTATGTCTGACAGGATTGCTGCCCTATAAGGCAAGAATATCAAAGCATTCTTCGACAACTTGCTACGCAGGTCTTCCATCATCGGTTTCAACTTCTGAGAACTGTTCTCTCGAATGATATCAAACAGATTGGAGTTGTCTACGTACAGCACTTCGTTAAGACTCTTTGGTACATTGGGGTCGGTTCCCTTGGCAATCGACTCCTTCATCACGTCGATTATTTGCTTGAGCGTTAGGTAGCCATACTTGCTTGTCGCGCCCACTTGGTGTTTGTTGCCTTCAAATCCCGACTCGGTGGTTTGAATTTCTGCACCCACCATCTGCGTAGACTCATAATGCTTGTTGGCAGCATCCTTGTAGTACATCGGCTTATTGTAAATGGAATGCCACTTCACCTTTGCCTTATAGTTGGCAATTTTCAGTTTGATTACCGTATGATAATAAGCGAAAGCCCTATGTTGCTCCTTGGTTGTAGGTGCAATGTTGTAGCGCGTTTCATCAGTGGTGTAGAGATACATGGTCTTTGTCTCGTTGTCTTGCAACTGCGCATTCTCTTTCACAAACTTACCTTTCTCAAAATGGCTATGCTTCACTCCGCCTATTTCCGTCACTACTTCGCCCGTCATCTTCTTATAGGCCGCCATAGTGAATTGGCGTTGGGTGAAATAATTAGATTGCTTTCCAACCGAAGTGTTAGCCAAATCGGCTGCATTGTTAAAGGGGAAAGCAATATTTCCGGCCAAAGCAACTTTCACTTTCTTTTCGTAATCGTAGTTGGCCACAATGTCTTTGTGTCCATAAAGGTCGTCGTTCACAGCATCATAATACTCTGATGCGACGAAACTATATCGCGAATTGTGCGTACCCGGATTGTTAAGGTAAGTTTCATCGGCAAAGTTCGACTTCAAATTGCGGAACGTGAACTGCAACTTTGTCTTGTCGGAGAACCCAACGGGAACTCTGTATATGAACTTTTCGCCACCCAATTCAAAGTTCGTGGCTTCGAATGTACGCACCTGTTCGGTATTGTCCTTACCCTCACAAACCACATCTACTGAAGATATGTAGGGGTTAAGGTTCTCCATGAAGACGGATATGTTGACCAGTGCCGTAGCCGGATTGCTAGGAGAAAGAGATTCTACCTTTATCTTCACGGCGTCGTTATTAAACTTGCCAATCCTGATGGTGCCATCTAAAGAACCCATCGTAATTGTTTTTGTTTGTGTAAGTGGGTCAGACAGCTCACCTGTTGGGCCATACACGGTAAGTTTATAGCCAGTGGAGGGCTGGTAGTCGTCTAGTTCTCCCTGCTTCGGGAAGGCATAACCTCCATGAAAAGCAGAATTACTGAATAATGCCTTTTTGTGCAATGTTCCCCTTAAGAAGCATTTTTGTTTATGGCGATCCCAGAAATAAGGTTTCCCGTCTTCCCAAAGAAATTTCACATGCTTGTTATCAAGTGTCAAAGTGATAGACTTGTCGCTGGCAGCTGCATCTTGGTCACAAAACATGTAAAGGGGTTTTCCATTCTTTACAGTAAAGAGTTCGTCGTTCATCGTTCGGTGCCAAATTACCTTCCTGCCCATTTGCCATTCACAATTCTCATCCAAATAATAGTCGTGGCCAACAAACCTGGTTGTGAATGTAAATCCAGGTGACTTGAATTGTCCTTGTTTATAATCTACCTTTACGCCTACAATGCGGTAGCCGACGTCTATCTGGCTTTCTCCTGTTTCAGAGAACACACTGGCCTTTGTGGGTGCTTCCACATAATATGTGGCGTTATCCAAGGCATACCACTTCTTCCCTGCACTGATTACTTGCCTAATGGTTTTCTGTCCGTTTTCTGCCTTCCACGTTTTTCCGTCGTGAGCACCCTCCTGATAGAGTTTCACACTAGCAGTCATAGAACGGCCCTTGTATTGGTCGTAGCTATAAAACGTTTTACCAGCCTTGGTGTGCTTCTCCAATTTTCCCACGTCGGTCTTGCCTAGCTCAAAGTCGTTGTCCGCCAGACTAACCTTGGTTTCATTCTCCAAAGTCTGTTCCAGCTTATATTCAAACGCGTCGTGAGCCGTGAAAGTTAGTTCAATACTTTCGTAGGTAAATGCGGCCAAGTGTCCATGACTCATATTACCAGAGAAACAGAAGTAAATAATGTTCCCCATGTCGGGTGCTTGCCTTTGTATGGTGTATGTCTGCCCAGGCTTGTTTCTGGGGATAATTACCTTCTCACCAGGCCGATAGACAGGCTTCTTATTGGTTTGTCCTTGCAATATAGCTGACCGATCCACCTCTCCAAACTCCCAATCGATGTCGCGCCCAAAGTGTAGTGTAGCTGGGAACACGTCGTCGAGTATTTTCCTGTCGTTGGGCATTTTGAGGTTATCCCTGATAACTATCTTGTAACCCGTAATCTTATAACCCTTGGGTAATGCAATGGCCGAATAGTTGGACGAAACTCCTGTACAATGCACTAGCTTGTTTTTATAGTAAACAAAGTTACAAGTATGGTTTCCCAACATGCCATCGGGCGATATGACAGCCTCTTCTGAACACGAGTAGCTGATAGGCAACTGCTTGTGTTGCCACAGCGAGCCATAGCCTGCTTGAAAGCCCACCTCAAGTGGATTGTGCGTATAAGCTGTTATTAGATTTCCCAATTCAGGGCTGATGGTTGCGTTTTGTGCCGACAACGGCACGCTATGCCAAGCCAAAAACAAGGCTACGATTAGCAATAACGGATAGCTTCTGAGCTTCCGAAAGATGTAACACTTTTTCATAATAGATACTTTTTTCAGTTATGTCATCATGATATTTCCCCGAACTTCTGCTATGGCTTTTGCCATCAACGAGTCATATCTACTTTAATTAAACCGAGTTCGAGTTCCTGACCGATGTGGTTTGCTTTTCATGGCTCTCACTTTCATCTCTCCTAAACCCCTTCTCTCATTGTGGGCGGTAATGCCGCCTAGTCTCGCATGGCCAATCACTCTCTATTGCTTCGCGTTTTGCATGGCGGGCGAGTTGGTCTTAAATTATAACAATGGTGTTTTTATACTTTTACTGCACACTATCACCACACCGCAAAGATAATCATTATTTTACAACTAACAAGAAATTAAATGCTAAATATCCTTTCTTACACATATATTAATATGAACTTTATCTTTTTTAAATCATTTACACATTAACCAGTTTGCTTATGTAGAGACAATCTAACATAATTGTTCAACGCCTATTGCCGGTTTAACCCCAATAGGGTGTTAGACCGCTTACCAGCAATTTTTAGGTTATTGCAATCGTTTCCTATTCATCTTTCGTTTGCTTCTCGGTATCTTACCTGTCTTATTCTCTTAACGTAGCTTGTTACGCCTTCAAGGATAAGACAGGCAACATGTTCCACAATCAAATACAATCTTGCACAGGCCCTAACGGCCGATTGGGGTTTAACTGAAAGAGCAGGGCAGCCACTTATGGGACAATGACGACTATGCTATTAGAGAAGTTACGCTAAACACATACTAATGCGCTAGGCATCTTGGGTTTTCACGGCCTGCCTCCACAAAAGCCAATGACGAGCTCACAGCACTTGCCATAAGCTCGCCACCTTGCGTTTAGATGTGATAACTTTCGTTGTCAAAATCCTCGTTCTCCTCAAAATCTTCCTCAAACATGTCTCCCGGCTTAGCTCCAGGTTCGTCTGATTGGAACGACCCGGCAGCCAAGTGGACTTCCGGTGAGATCCTCTCCTCCACGAGTTGTGGCGTTACATATTCCTTCCTTTTCATCGTTATCAGTGTTTAGTTAACAATCATCTTCTTTCCATTCACCAGATATACGCCCGGCGAGAGATAGAACGTGCGCGTTTCGCCTGCCTTTATCATGGCTCTTGCAGCACATTGGCCAGACATTGTATAGATAGCTAGTGGAACATTCTTTGTTGCTTCGGCGGTGATCTGACCGGTAGAAACCGTCACTTTGAGTACCACCTCTTCCTGTACGTCGTCAATGTCTGTTGAAGTCGACCCCTCCTCACCATCAAGACCTATCTCAAACGAATTGAGCGACTTAGCTAAGTGCAATCCTTGATTCTCAAAATGGAAGAACGTGCGGAAGGGGAAGAGGAACAATTGCGACTTCTTGAGGTTCTTGAATGCCACAAATCTGTCGAGCGAGAAGTAGAACACCATCTCGTTCCCTGCCTTGTTCAGCACACGTCCGGAGTAGGTATAATAGCTTTTGAACTTGACAGGTGTGTTGTCGAGCTTACTTTGGACTTCGTAACCATCTACCAAACCCGTTTGCGTTGTAGGCGTTTTCTCTATCAATGCTCCCTTTTCGGTAGCCACGAACGAGACGTTACCATTTCCATACCCCCCTGCTACCATTACGATGTAAGGCACATTGGCTTCGCTCTTGGGTATGCTCGTAAGGAAGTCGAACTTAGCCACAACGTCGTAGTCGGCTCCTTCTTTCTTCTTTTCCGACTTAAGCGTAAGCGCATTAGACTTCATCTTGGCTAAGAAGAACTTCGACTGTTGGCCCACAGCATTGCTGTGCATCGCGCTTCCGTCTAGCGACAGGGCGTAGGGCAGCACTACACTGGCGAACTTCACACGCCCCTTGCCCTGAACTGTAACGTCACGCGTGTAAGTGGCGTAGGCCTCGGGTTTCAGTTGTATGTTATATGGTGTGAAAAATGGGTGCTTATCGGTTAGGATGATATTTGAATGCCCATCAAAGCCCTTACCATCTGTACGTTGTATGGCAACGTTCTCGACACTTGCAAGGCTCTCTGCCCTATAAGGCAAGAATATCAGTGCATTCTTAGCCAGTTCGCCACGCAGTCCTTCCAGCATCGGTTTCAACTTTTGGTCGTGCGTTTCGGGTATCACGTCAAACAGCTTGGAGTTGTCTACATAAAGCACTTCACTGAGGCTCTTAGGAACATCATAATCCGTTCCCTTAGCTATCGACTCCTTCAACACGTCGATTATCTGTTTGAGCGTTAGGTAGCCAAACTCGCTGGTTGCGCCGAGCTGATGCTTGTTGCCCTCCATTCCCGATTCAGTGGTTTGTATTTCTGCGCCCACCATCTTCGTAGACTGATAATGGTTTTCGGCGTTATTCTTGTAATACATGGGCTTATCATAAATCGACTTCCACTTCACCTTAGCCTCGTAGTTGCCAATTTCGAGCTTTATCACCGTATGATAGTAAGCAAAAGCCCTATGTTGTTCCTTGGTAGTAGGTGCAATGTTGTAGCGCGTTTCATCAGTGGTGTAGAGGTACATAGTCTTTGTTTCCTTGTCTTGCAGTTGCGCGTTCTCCTTTACGAACTTTCCATGTTCGTTCTTCACGCTCTTAACCCCATTGATATCCGTCTCCACCTTACCCGTCATGGCTTGATAAGCGGCAACGCTAAATGGCCGTTCAGAAAAGTAGTTCTTCACACCCGACGAAGTGGTGTTGATAAGGTCGGCTGCGTTGTTAAACGGGAACGCGATGTTACCCGCCAGCTCCACATTCACTTTCTTCTTATAGTCGTAGTTAGCCACGATGTCCTTGTGCGCATAGATGTCTTCGCCCACCGCCTTATAATAATCGGACTGCACGAAACTGTAACGCGAGTTATGCGTGCCTGGACAGTTTCCATAGGTATCGTCGGCAAAGTCTGACTTTAAGTTTCTAAACGAGAACTGAAACTTTGCGCCAGTGAACAATCCCTTTGGCACTTTAAATGTGAACTTCTCACCGCCAAGGTTGAAGTCGGTCGCTTCGAACGTACGCACTTGCTCTACGTTGTGTGCACCATGGCACACCACGTCTACGGATTTAATGTAGGGGTTGAGGGGTTCCATTATCAGCGATATGTTAACCATAGCGTCCGTTGAGCCGCCTCCGTAAGGTTCTATCTTAAACTTGATGGCGTCGTTGTTAAACTTATTGCCCACAAAGAATGCTCCTTCCTGCGTACCACCTGCTACGGTCACCATCCTTGTCTGAGGGTCGGAGGGCTTTCCCGATGGTCCATAAGTTGTTATGCGGAAGTTGGTGCTTTGCCCTACGCCCAGCACGACATCGCCCCTGTTTGCGTATGGGTCTCCACCTTGTGAAATGTCTTCGTGCATCACGGCTTTCTTGTCGCCGATGTGCATACGCAGGTAGAGGTTTTCGTATCCCAGTCCAGGATAATGAATGTACGGTCTGTTGCCTGCCCACCTTACGCGTGAATGCTTGTTGGTTTCAGAAATCTTCACGTCGAATTCTTTCTTGGAAGGGTCGGGTTGGTCGAACCACATGTACTTAATCACCCCGTCGACGATGGTGTAAAGCTCTCCCGCGGCATTGGTATGCCACGTAACGGGCGTTTGCGTCCATTCGCAACGACCATCTAAGAAATAATCCGAATGGCCTCCATAACTAGCGCGAAGCGTAAAGCCAGCATCCTTGTACTGCCCCTTTCGGTAATGAACCTTCGCCCCCACTATTCGATATCCCACAGACATTTTCGTTTCTCCATCCTTAGACCTCACCATAGCGGAGTTAGGCGCCTCCACATAGTAAGTGCCGTCCTTCAAGAGATACCATGGTTCGTTGTTACTTTCCACCACGCGTATTTTCTTTTGTCCGTGGTTCGCACTCCAAGTGCCGGCATTGTGTGCCCCTTCTTCAAAGAGGTTCACTGTTGCCATCACTTCTCGGCTTTCGTCTTGGTCATAGCAGAAGTACGTCTGTCCGTTCTTCGTTCGGCTTTTCAGTTCACCCAAGTCCATCTTTCCCAGCGGCATGTCGTTGGGCGAGAGACTCACTTCCTTGGTATATTCCATCGCCGGTTGCAGCCTGTATTCGAAACTAGAGTTGGCCGTGAACCAAAGTTCAATGCTTTCGTAGGTAAATGCCGCTGTTCGTCCATTCCCCGTATTTCCCGCGAGGCAGAAGTAAAGGATATGGCCCAGGTCTGTGCCGTGCCTTTCGATGGTAAACGTGTTGGTGTTGCTCACGTTGCTTGCAGATAGGGTTACGCTATATCCGGGTTTGAAAGTGGGATTAACTGGTGCTCCTGAAAGAATAACATTCGATTTCTCCACTTCGCCGAACGTCCAGTCCTTAAGTCGCCCGAAAGGCACTTTACCTCCCAAAATGTCGAACAGGTCATTGTCATCGGGTGTCTTTAAGTTGTTTTTGATAACGATTCTATACCCTTGTATCGTGTAGCCGTTAGGCAGGGCCAAGCAAGTGTATGTGGGGTGTTTGCCTGCAAAATGGATTAGCTTACGTGGTCCGGGTACGCCATGCCCATCTTTTTTAGCATAATAATGAAAGTTGCAGGTGTGATTCCCCATCACACCATCTTTCGACAGTGTTGGCGCATCCGATGTGGAATAGCTTATTGGCAGTTGTTTGTGTTGCCAAAGTGCAGAAAGCCCGCGTTCGAAGCCCACTTCGCTAACTCCCCAAGTGTATGCAGCCACCAAATTTCCCATTTCAGGGCTGATAGTTGCGTTCTGGGCCGATAACGGCGCACTTCGCCAAGCCAAAAGTAAGGCTACGATTAACAATAACGGATAGCTCATGCGGCTCCGTAGAACATCATACGTCTTCATCTTTGATACCTTTATTTAATTATGTCATCATGATACTTCCCGAACTTTTAATTGTGGCTTTCGCCTACTACGAGTTATATCTGTTTCCTAAAACCGAGTTCGAGTTCCTTTTCGATGTGTTAATGCTTTTCATGGGCCTAACCCTCATCGCTCCCTAAAACTCTTCTCTTTCTCTTAACGGCGGCCTACACCGCATTTCGCAAGCCAATCGCTCTCCATTTCTCGTGTTTTGCATGGCAGGCGAGTTCTTTACATTATAAAAACGATGCGCTCAGAATTGTTTTACACACCATTTCCTGCTACAAAGTTAGTCAATATTTTACAACTAGCAATGTTTTTCTTGCGAAATATTCTCAAATTTACGCATATTAATGTGGTGTTATATATTCTTAACTTCTCCACAATATCATATTGCACAAGCGCATTCGCAACTCTCTGCGAACATTTCATGTAACACTAATGCGCCAAGTTGGCAGAACAAATATAAACACGCCACATCAGTAAAACAAATTGACGAAAAGCCGCCATTAAAGAACGTTTTCGTTAAGCCAAATGAACAATGTCGAGCTTGCTCGGACATTGTCATGGCGAGAAAACGCACTTTTCGAGGAACGAGAAAAGAACGTTTTCCTACCTTTCCCCAACGAATCAATTTGAGTCAACAACGACTTTACAAACCTCCGACAAGACTTTACCCATACAAGAAGAACGAGAAATCTCACACATTCACCACGAAAACAAAAGTAAAAAGTGCAAGACACGCATTGGGCGTCTTGCACTTCATTTTCGTTTCTCACCATTAAAGGTAGAGTTACAGCAGGGCTTGGAACTTCGCGTCGAGTGTTTCCTTATTGGTTGCACCAACGAATTTGTCTACCAACTCTCCGCCTTTGAAGAACAGGATGGTGGGAACGCTGCGCACGCCGAACTCTGCGGCAACCTCGTTGTTCTCTTCTACGTCGCACTTTCCTACAACGATCTTGCCGTCGTAGTCGTTAGCCAACTCAGAGATAATGGGGCCAAGCATCTTGCAAGGACCGCACCATGTTGCCCATAGGTCCACTACCAATGGCAATTCGCCATTCTTGTAACTCTCGAAGTTTTCTGATGTGATTTTTACTTCCATAATGATGTATTCCTTTTTTATTTGTTATTAATCTCTATTGGGTTTGTTTTGTCTAATTAACTCAATGCAAACTCCGTGCCACAAAATGCGCATCGCAGGCATTCTGTTTTCTTTCAATACGCCTTTAAGGCAGCAAATGTCCACGTCTTACACCTTTATATATAGTAACAAAAATGGCAACGCCCATCCCCTTTCGGCAGAAAGGCTGCCAGCGATGTGTAAATTTGTCACTACATCTGCCAAATCAGTTCACCTTATAGTTCATGTGCGGGTCGCTCTCCACGTAATTAACCAGCGTTCGCCCAACCCTTATTGGCGGAATGCTGGCCTTTAACAGTAGCGTATTGTTACTTTCGCTGTCGTAGACTTCAAAATAAAGCTGCGTCTGACCAGGACTGTCGCTCACCATTGTTACAATATCGTTCACAACCGTTTGGTCGACGTGCGCGCTGTCCACCTGAATCGTAAACCGTTCAACCCGTTTGTCAAACGTAGTTTGCAAGTATTCGATGTTCGACACCTGTAAGTCAACAAACGCGCTAGTGGGATACTTCTGCGTAAATCGGCACTTCACGAAAAGCGTTCTGCCCACTTCGAACATGCCATTCCATCTTCCCCACTCTTCACCGAAGAACGCCAACTCTCCCGAACCCGAATAATCTTCGATGGTTACAAAGCCGCAAGGTTTCCCCGTTTTAGTAACAGCCGAACGCGTATTGGTTACCATGCCCGCCAATGTCACCTCGGCCTTCTGCACCAATGCCATTCTGTCTTCCAGTTCGTTGCATCCCGTGTTGCACATAGACTGCAACACAATCTTATAATCGTCTAGCGGATGCGCCGAAAGGTAAATCCCCACCAAGTCGCGCTCCTTGTTCAGGCGTTCAATGCTACTCCAACGCTCCGCTTGTGGCACGGGCGGAGTGCTCACTTCCACGGCATTGCTGGCACCGAACAGCGAATTTTTCATCTGCTGTTGCTCCATTTGGAACAGCTGTCCATAGCGAGTAAGGTTATCTATAAAGGTAGCTCCCTTGCTATCTGTCCCGAAATAGCTTTCGCGCGCAATGCCCAAGCTGTCAAAACCGCCGCTTAGTGCCAAGCTTTCAATGGCTTTCTTGTTCACCGAACTCAGGTTCACACGTTGCACCATGTCGAACACCGAAGTGTAAGGCCCATTCTTTTCGCGTTCTTGAATGATGGCCTGAGCCGCCGCATCGCCCATTCCCTTGATGGCGGCAAGCCCGAAACGTATCTCGCCATGCTTGTTCACGCTGAATTTCAAGCGCGACTCGTTCACGTCTGGCCCCAACGTCTTAATGCCCATCGCCCTACATTCGTCCATGAACTTGGTTATTTCCGATATGTTGGCAAGGTTTCTACTCATCACGGCAGCCATATATTCGGCCGGATAATGCGCTTTGAAGTACGCCGTTTGGAAAGCCACCCACGAGTAGCACGTGGCATGACTCTTATTAAAGGCGTACGAAGCAAACTTCTTCCAGTCTTCCCAAATCTTGTTGAGTACTTCCTTTGGGTGTCCGTTTTTCATTCCGCCCTCGTAGAACAGTGTCTCCAACTTATCCATCTGCGCAATAAGTTTCTTACCCATTGCCTTTCTCAGCGTATCGCTCTGTCCGCGCGTAAAGTTGGCCAGCTGTCTAGACAACAACATCACCTGCTCTTGATACACCGTAATGCCGTACGTATCTTTAAGATACTTCTCCATGCAAGGGATGTCGTACTTCACCTTCGATGGGTCGCGTTTACGCGCAATGAAGTCGGGAATGTAGTCCATTGGCCCCGGCCGATAAAGGGCGTTCATGGCAATGAGGTCTTCAAACACCGAGGGTTGCAGCTCGCGCAAGTATTTCTGCATGCCCGCCGACTCGAATTGGAATGTTCCGATGGTCCGTCCTTCGCAATATAGCTGGTAAGTTTTTGGGTCGTCGATGGGTATTTTCTCCAAATCGATGGTCTCACCAGTAGATATGCGCACGTTTTCCACGGCCTCTTTCAGGATGGAAAGCGTCTTCAGTCCCAAGAAGTCCATCTTAATAAGCCCCGTTTCTTCGATAACATGCCCGTCATACTGCGTACAAAGCAACTTATGTCCAGGGTCGGCCTTATCTTCGGCAGTAGAAACGGGCACCCAATCGCTAATCGCATCGCGACAGATAATGGTTCCACAGGCGTGAATACCCGTTCCGCGCACCGTGCCCTCCAACATCTTGGCATACATCATGGTGTTGCGCAACCCCTCATCTGCCGATGCCTCCGCCTCGCGCAATTCGGGAATGGCCTTAATGGCATTGGCCACGCTCATCTTCAAGCCATCGGGCAGTTTGTCGGGAATAAGCTTGCACAAGTCGTTCACAATCTTCAGCGGCACCTTTTCCACACGTCCAACGTCCTTAATAGAGTTTTTCGTGGCCATCGTTCCGTAGGTAATGATGTGCGCCACCTTGTCGTGTCCGTACTTATCTTCCACCCATTCCAGCACACGCCCGCGTCCGTCGTCGTCGAAGTCGGTATCAATATCGGGCAACGATATACGGTCGGGGTTAAGGAAACGTTCGAAAAGCAAGTCGTACTTGATGGGGTCTATCTTCGTTATGCCCAAACAATAGGCCACGACAGAGCCTGCGGCCGACCCACGTCCGGGGCCAACCATCACGTCCAATTCGTTCTGTGCCGTGTTGATAAAGTCTTGCACGATAAGGAAGTAGCCAGGAAAGCCCATTGTCTTCATAATGTGCAGTTCAAAGTTCACGCGTTCGCGCACTTCCTCTGTAAGCGGTTCGCCATACAGTTTCTTAGCCCCATCGTATGCCAGTTTGGCCAGATAGTCGGCCTCGAACTTTATTCGATACAGCTTTTCGTATCCGCCCAGCTTCTTAATCTTCGCCTCGCCCTCTTCGGGTGGCAGCTGGTTCTGTCCGTTTTCGTCGGATGTAAACTCGTCGTACAGTTCTTTTTCCGATATGCGTTGCCGCCATTGCTCTTCCGTTCCAAAGTCTTCGGGTATGGGAAAGAAAGGCATAATGGGCGAATGGTCTATCGAATAGGTTTCCACCTTATTTAATATCTCCACCGTGTTGCGCATGGCTTGGGGCAAATCGCCAAACACCTCGTTCATCTCTTCGCGCGTTTTAAACCACTCCTGCTTAGAGTAGAGCATGCGCGAGGGGTCGTCTAGGTCCTTACCCGTCGAAAGACACAGCAGGTGGTCGTGTGCCTCGGCGTTTTCTTGGTCTACAAAGTGGGCATCGTTCGTGCATACCACCTTGATACCCATCTCTTCCGCCATTTCCAACATCACCTTATTGGCACGTTGTTGCAGTGGAAACGCCTCTCTGTTGGCCCTTACATGCGGGTCTTTCACCTCGTGGCGCTGCAGCTCCAGGTAGTAGTCGTCGCCAAAAACGCGGTGATACCATTGCGCAGCCTCGCGTGCGCCTTCGATGTCGTTCCTCAAAATCTTGCGTGGAACCTCGCCCGCGATGCAAGCCGAACAAACAATCAGTCCCTCGTGATAGGTTTCCAAGTCTTCACGGTCGGTTCTGGGTCGCATGTAATAGCCGTCTACCCAGGCTCGCGACACCAGCTTTATCAGGTTCTTATACCCCTTATAGTTCTTCGCCAGCACAATCAGGTGGTAGCCGCTCATATCTCCATTCTCCTTCACCTTGTCTGTTTTGCGGTGTCGCGCCACATACATCTCACAGCCGATGATAGGCTTAAATTCGGGCAGCCCTTCTTCTTTGCGCTTGCCGTTAACCTTTTTGCAGTAGTTAAAAAACTCTTTCGTGCCGAACATGTTGCCATGATCGGTCAGTGCCATACCGCCCATGCCGTTGGCTATGGCCTTATCCACAAGGCGTTGTATGCTCGATTGTCCGTCGAGTATAGAATAATATGTGTGTACATGAAGGTGAACGAAGTCTTCCATTTGTCTTTCTTGTTTCCTGACGAATTAAAAAATCACCTTCAAAGTTACGCCATTTTATCGACACGAGCAAGCGAAAGCACAAAAAAACAATGTCGTAAAAAGGCGTTGCAGCATGGTCTTAAAATGCGCTTATGTGTGCACAACACGTTGCAACTAACGGCTATGCGCAGGGGAAATGGTCGAAAAAAGACATGAAAAAGTGAGCAAAGTTTAGGTCGTTAGAAAAAAAACACTTATCTTTGCAGTGATTAATTATGAGGAAATCAACAAACATAATACTCTCCGCCATACTCTCCTTAATGATTGTGTGGATAGGTTCGGGCATCATGACCGTGGTGTGCGAACATACTGGTAATGTGTCTGTTGCCCATCAGTCTTCTAAAAGGCATTGCAATGATGCTAATGCCGACCATTGCATGAGGCTGCAAATAAAAACCTTGTCGCCCACAGACATGGCACCAACAGGTTTTCATCATCTGCAGCCCGTGTTGCTTTCGTTGCTTCCGCAGCTTGTAACGCACTACGATTTATTGCCTTTGCCCGTTTGCGCAAGGGCGTCTTGGAGAATGTCGCACCCGCTTGTGCATGGCACAAAACGGCAATATCTCCGGCTGCTTACAACACTTTTAATTTGATTTCGTTGTTTCCCATTGCTTCAAATTTAAGTAATGGCAGGCCTTTTGTGCCCTTTTGCGGCATGCAAGAAGGGATAATTGTGCCAAATTATCAACGCTTTTGATACCAAATCCTCGCTTTATGCTGTGGGTTGTTTAGCTTGTGCACGCAAGCGTCTAGTCTTATGGGCAACCATTACCTGTCTCTAATCTGTTTTTTTGATTAGGCCACTAAGGTAGGAGTAGGCGCAAAGTACCACCAGTTTTGCAGCCGTGGCTTGTGGTATCATCAACTTTATAAACAACAAAATCAAACCAAATGAATAAGATGATATATTTATCGGGCATCTCACTCCTAGTTGTTATGCCCGCTGCAGCACAGCAAGTAACCGCCGATTCTGCTGCAATAATGAAAGAACACACCCTGTCTAACGTCACCATTACAAGTCGTAAGGCAACCATGCGCTCGCTTAAAGGCGCACTTAATGGCAAAGACATCTCGCGCGACGAACTTTTTAAGGCCGCTTGCTGCAACCTTGGCGAGAGCTTTGTTACCAATCCTTCGGTAGATGTAAACTACTCCGATGCCACCACCGGTGCCAAGCAAGTAAAGTTGTTGGGGTTGAGCGGCACTTATGTGCAAATGCTAACCGAGAACTTACCCAACTTCCGCGGCGCGGCACTGCCTTATGGCCTAGGATATGTTCCCGGAAACTGGATGAAGAGCATGCAGGTGAGCAAAGGCAATTCGTCGGTGAAGAACGGATACGAAGCCATGACGGGACAAATAAACGTGGAATACGTAAAGCCAGAAGACGAAAAAGGACTGTCGTTAAACCTCTATGGCAGCACGATGGGTAAGTTTGAAGCAAACGCCGACGGCAACATTCACATCAAGGGAAAGGATTTAAGCACTGAAATACTTGCGCACTTCGAAAACAATTGGAACCATCACGATGGCAATGGCGACGGATTTCAAGACGACCCGCAGGTTAAACAATTCAATTTGCAAAACCGTTGGCTGTGGAAAACAGGCAACTACGTTTTCCATGGCGGCTTGTCGTTACTGAAAGAAGACCGTACAAACGGACAAGTAGACAAGGCGCTCTCGATGTTTGGCGGCACAACACCTTACCGAATCAACATCGGCACCGAACGATACGAGGGCTATATGAAACATGCCTTTATCCTTAATGCCGCGCATGGCACAAACATTGCCCTACTGGGAAATGTTTCTTTGCATAAGCAAGATGCACTTTATGGCATCAAGCAATATGATGTGAACGAGAAAAACGCCTATGCGTCGCTAGTGTTCGAAACCGATTTCACACCCAAACACAACCTTTCTGCCGGACTAAGCTTTAATCACGACTATCTGCACCAGCGTTTGTCGCTCCCATCGGGTGCGATACCCTCAGATTACGGCAATCTGTATCCGCTTGAACGGGGCATAGAAAGCGAAACCACACCTGGCGCATACGTGCAATACACTTACAATCTCAACAATAATCTCGTGGCGATGGCTGGCTTGCGCTTAGATCATAGCAATGTGTATGGCACGTTCTTTACTCCGCGTTTTCACCTTAAATGGATGCCCGCACAGTTCCTCACAGTTCGTCTTTCGGCTGGCAAGGGTTATCGTAGCCCGCACGCACTGGCCGAAAACAATTACTTGATGGCTTCTGGGCGTCGGCTTATTATAGACAACTTGAAACAAGAAGCGGCATGGAACTATGGCAGCAGTCTAAGTTTTGTTATCCCCATAGGCAAACAGGCGCTTAAGCTGAACGCCGATTATTATTACACTCACTTCTTAGAGCAGGCTATAATAGACTACGACTCCAATCCCGAAGAACTGCACATCACCAATCTTAATGGTAAAAGCTACTCGCACACTTTCCAAGTAGATGCTTCGTATCTTTTCTTCAATAGTCTTGAGCTTACAGCCGCCTATCGTTATAATCTCGTTAAAACCACTTATGGCCAACAACTTTTGTGGAAACCGCTGCAAAGTAGGTATAAAGCTCTGCTCACTGCTAGCTACAAAACACCGCTTGCACTATGGCAGTTTGATGCAACAGCGGTGTTGAATGGGGGTGGTAGGATGCCACAACCTTACACGATGGCATCGGGAAATCTCTCGTGGCAGCCCTATTTTAAGGCTTATCCACAGCTCAACGCGCAGGTTACGCGTTACTTCAAACATTTCTCGGTGTATGTGGGTGGCGAGAACCTCACCAACTACAAGCAGAAGAACCCCATTATCGGCTACGACAACCCTTGGGGAAACGGCTTTGAACCAACAATGGTGTATGGACCCGTTCAAGGGGCGATGGCTTATATAGGCGTTCGGGTCAACCTTGGTAAACGACTCTAGTTGCTTTATGGCTGGTTCTAAAAAATCCACGCTGTCTTTTAGAACCGCCCTTAACAATCTCGTGATTTACAAAAAGAATAAAACAACAACTCGGGGAAAGTGTGTCGCAACATTGTTGCAGGCATTTCCCGCAAAAAAACAAGTATATGAAAAAGTCAATTATTTCAATGCTGCTTTTCATGGTAGCCATGATTGCAGCAGCCAAAGACATCAAAACCGTAGTGTTTACCACCACTCCGCAGATGCATTGCGAAAATTGCGAAAACAAAATCAAAGGCAACCTCCGCTTTGAAAAAGGAGTGAAAGTTATTAAGACGGATATTGAGGCACAAAAGGTTTTCGTTACCTACGATCCAAAGAAAACAACCGAGGAGAAGCTTCAAAAGGCATTCGAGAAGTTCGGATATAAGGCCGAAAAAACCGATAAGGATGCCAAGATTCCCGTACATGGCGACGAACAATGTGAGAATATGTAGTAAAACCCTCTAAAAAACTACGCTCCGTGTAAAAGCAGTCTGAACAAAATATGCTAAGGCAGCTTTACATCGGGGCGTTTTTTTATTCCCTTTAATTGTTGTTTTATCCTAGTTTATAATAGCGGGTTTTGTGGAGATGTAAAATATATGGCATATGTTTTAACATTGTGAGTGGCTTTTTTATCACCAACTTCCCACTCGCTCGCAAATAATCCATTCTCGCGAGGGTTTGTTTTTGTATAAAAAGAAGTAGGATGGGTGCATCTTGGCAAAGCGAAATTTAGTAGAGATAAACCGCATTTTTTATGAACTTTCGGGCTATTTGCATCAAAACGCGATGCTAACTCATGCAAAATGCAGTGCTATCTCCTACAAAACGCAGTGCTAACTCATGCAAAACGCAAGGTAAAATGCAGCAAAACGCAAGGTAAAATGCAGCAAAACGCAGAACAAAGTGCTGCATTTTGCAGATTGAAGAGGAGTCTTTTGTCCAAAATTTGATAAGCGAGTTACATGTCTTTGGACTGAAAAGTGGTGTAAAAAGTGGGTTTTTACCACTAAAAAGCGGTTTTTGGGGAGGCGAAAAACGGCGAGCCAAACACCAAATAGAACGCCAAAAAGGTACAAAAAGGCGGTTTTGTGCTTAAATCTGATGTAAAACAAAACGCGAATAGTGGAAATTTGGACAAAATATTGCACTTTTTAGCTCTAATTTTCGCTAGAATCTTTGTTTTTGAAAGTGCGTTTTGTAAAACAATGATACTAAATTTAACAGTATCGATAAACATCTGCGCTTGCAAATAGTGGCTATGCTTTTAGTGGGTTTAAGCATAATGCTAATTTTTTCTGTCAGCTTTTGTTCTGGATGGTTTTATTGTTCATGGTTAATTGAAGGGGTTGTAGCAAGTAACAAACGCGATGGAGGTTGCAGTTTGTGCAGGATTGAGGCTAAACACAAGTTCGCAAACGCTCGTGCTGTGTGGGGCAATGGCTGTTCTTTGCCTGCTTGACACTATTAGCCATCAAAGGCGTACAAGACCATTACGTAAATAATAGGTCTGCATTTATATTCTTGTGCCAATAGGTTTGTTGCTCTCCAAAAACCATGTAAAACGCATAGCCTTTTACGTTAAATTTGTCTATTTCTTACCGAAAGTATAAAGAAAAAGTTACACAAACTTGCCTAATGCGTTAAAAATCATTATCTTTGCAACCACATTTAACAGCAACTACCGCGAATGGTCAATAAAATAAAGAAACTGAAGAAGATTAGAATACACCGCGAAGGCACTGAAACCCTGGCGCTTGGGTTCATCGTACTTGCCATCGTAGCACCTCTTTTATGGGTGTTTTTCGAGTGTAAAGTGGCGTTTTGGACGTTCTTGGTGATATACGGCATTGCCTATGGCATCATTATTAACTTCTTCCGCTGCCCCATACGCGTGTTCAATGGCGACACGGAGAAAGTGGTGGTTGCACCAGCCGATGGGAAAATAGTCGTAATAGAAGAGGTGGACGAAAACACTTACTTCCACGATCGCCGTATCATGGTATCTATCTTCATGAGTCTTTTCAACGTTCATGCCAACTGGTTCCCCGTTGACGGCAAGGTAAAGAAGGTAGAACACAAAGACGGAAACTTCCATAAGGCATGGTTGCCCAAAGCAAGCGAGGAGAACGAACATGCAGATGTGGTGATAACTACGCCCCACGGAGTGGACATTCTCTGCCGCCAAATTGCGGGAGCAATGGCACGCCGCATCGTTACTTACGCCAAACCTGGCGAAGATTGCTATATCGACGAACACCTCGGCTTTATCAAACTGGGGTCGCGCGTCGACGTATTCCTCCCCTTGGGCACCGAGATATGCGTAAAGATGGGCCAACTTACCACCGGCGACCAAACCGTTTTGGCCAAGCTTAAATAATAAGGAACACCGCCAATGGCAAACAAAATAACACGTCACATACCCAACACCATAACCTGCTGCAACCTCATTTCGGGCTGCATCGCCATCATCACGGCCATTTATGGCGACTTGTGGCTCGCCCTCCTCTTTATTGTCATCGGGTCTGTGTTCGACTTTTTCGATGGCATGTCGGCGCGTTTGCTCCATGTTTCTGCGCCCATTGGCAAAGAACTCGACTCGCTTGCCGATGTCATCACCTTTGGCTTAGCCCCTTCGGTGATGCTTTTTCAGCAACTTTCAGTTTTAGACTACCCCTTCGGAAGTGTCTATCGGTGGCAGATCACGGGCTATATACCTTTCGTTGCCTTTCTGATGACGGCCTTTTCCGCCCTCCGCTTGGCCAAGTTTAACCTCGACGAACGGCAGACAACATCGTTCATCGGACTGCCAACACCTGCCAACGCCTTGTTTTGGGGGTCGCTTTTGTTGGGACTCGACAGCCAGATGCAAGCCGTAAATTGGGCACCGTTCGCGCTCATCGCCTTGATGTTACTCAACTGTTGGCTGCTTGTGTCCGAACTACCTATGTTTGCACTCAAATTTAAACACTGGGGCTGGAAGGGAAACGAGGTGAAATACATCTTCGTACTTAGCTGCATACCGCTGCTCGTTATCTTTAAAGTGCTGGCCTTTGCCATCATCATTGCGTGGTATGTGGTGCTGTCGGCCTATGTCAACGCCACTAAAAAACAATAGCAATGGATTTTATATTGAAGTCGATAGGTGTACTATTGCTATCGGTGTTGTTTGTTGCGCTGATAGCTTTCTTGCTAACGTTTAGGCGTATCATAAAATCCGTGCGCCAAACCATGCGCCAATTCAACAATGCCACCACGTCTTCAGCCACCAATGGGTCGCAACGCGCAGGCAAAGCGGGCGAGGTGATTATCGACAGTCGCACATCCGAGCGAATGAACCAAAAGATTTTTGAAGAAAACGAGGGCGAATACGTAGACTTTACTGAGGAAAAGTAAAGCAAGAAAAACAAAATAAACCTCACTCCTCGTCCTTTCTCTAAAAGGATAGGAGAATTATATGCCATGCCGCAGCAAAGCCAATCACGTTCCTATTTCTTTGGAGAAAGGAGGAGAATGAGGTGTGCACTTCGATTCGGACCGGGCAGAACAAAACGGCATAAGAAGGTAAAGACAAAATGTAAGCATTCTGTGCTAAAAAACAACAAAGGCAAAGCATAACACCAATAAGCGAAAAAAATGTTGTAACTTTGCATAAGTTGTCCTGCACTCGGCAATTCGAAAACAAGTTTTCATTGCGCTCGTTGGCGGCAACTTTGCATAAGTTGTGCGGCACTCGGCAATTCGAGAACAAGTTCTCATTGCGCTCGTTGGCGGCAACTTTGCATAACAAGTTGTCTTTGTTTGCCCATCCTACAATCGGCGTTCGGCACATTGGCAGACAACAATTTGGCACAAACTGGCTGCATCCGCAAGCATAAACGCACGGCGGAAGTAGCTAGGCGTATTTGTTTTATATCCCCAAGATGCAACAAACGCCACAAACAGACATGCCAAACAAGGGGGAACAGGGGGCGCGCACCACGCCACCCAAACACCAGATAAAGATGAAAGTAAGTGATTTCCTAAATAAAAAGGCAGCAGCCAAGGCCATTTCGTTCGAGGTGCTGCCACCACTCAAAGGCAACGGCACGGCACAATTGTTTCGTACCATCGACCGCTTACGCGAGTTTTGCCCCAACTACATCAACATAACTACCCATAACAGCGAGTATGTTTATCGCCAATTGGACAACGGACAGTACGAACGCGACCGCATTCGCCGACGTCCTGGCACCATTGCCATTGCTGCCGCCATACAGCAACGCTATGCCATACCCGTTATTCCGCACATCATTTGCAGCGGCGCAACGATTGAAAGCATTGAATACGAATTGCTGGACTTGCAGTTTTTGGGCATTCAGAACCTGTTGTTGCTACGTGGCGACAAGGCGAGAGACGACAGAATGTTCACGCCAACGCCCAACGGACACGCTCACACCACCGAACTTATCGAGCAGGTGAACCGCTTTAACGAGGGATTTTTTGCTGATGGAACGGCTATGAAACACCCCGGCGAGAGTTTCGAGTATGGGGTGGCGTGCTATCCAGAGAAACACGAGGAGGCACCCAACCTCGATATGGACATCGATTACTTGCTCCGTAAACAGCAACTTGGGGCGAAATACGCCGTTACACAGCTGTTTTACGACAATCAGAAGTACTTCGACTTCGTGGAAAAGGCACGCCAAAAGGGCGTTACCATACCCATCGTGCCGGGCGTTAAGCCGTTTGCCAAGCTAGGACAGCTAACGGTTATACCCCGTACATTCCACTGCGACCTGCCTACGGCCTTGGCTAGCGAAATAGTTAAGTGCAAAACCGACGACGATGCAAAGGCATTGGGCGTGGAATGGGCCACGCAACAATGTCGCGAACTCTATGCGAAAGGTGTGCCCAGCATTCACTTTTACACCGTTTCGGCGGTCGATTCAATCTGCGAAGTGGCCAAAAAACTGTTATGAACTGGAACGACGTAATTGGGCAAGACGACGTTAAACGTCGACTCGTAAGCATGGTGCACAACAACCGTTTGCCCCATGCGCTGATGCTCTGTGGCCCTGCTGGCAGTGGAAAATTGGCTTTGGGCTTGGCGCTTGCCTCGTACTTGCTTTGCGAACGCCATGCAGCGGGCGATGCCCCTTGCGGCGAATGCGCCGCTTGTGCCATGATGCGCCGCTTTGAACACCCCGACCTGCACTTCTCTTACCCCGTTATTCGCCCCGCAGGAACGTCGAGCGAACACAAGATGAACAGCGACGACTTCGCCCCACAGTGGCGAGAGATGTTGCAAACAACGCTTTATCCCTCGATAGACCTTTGGCTCGACCAGATGGATGCCGCCAACCAACAGGCTCAGATGGGCGTTGGAGAAAGCGACTTGCTGATGAAACGCCTCAGCATGAAGTCGAGTCAAGGGGGATATAAGGTGGCCGTGGTGTGGCTTGCCGAACGTATGAACCAAGAATGTGCCAACAAGTTGCTCAAGCTTTTGGAGGAACCGCCTGCCCAAACGCTCTTCATCCTTGTGTGTCAAGAGCCCGAACAGCTGCTCGAAACCATCAAGAGCCGCACCCAACGCATCGACTTGCCGCCCATCGCAGTGCACGATATGCAGCAAGCACTGATACAAAAGCGCAACATAACGCCCGAAGATGCGCGCCGTGTGGCTCGATTGGCCAACGGAAGTTGGACAAACGCCCTGGCCGAACTGAGCGTAGACAACGAGAACAAGCAGTTTTTGGACATGTTTATCATGCTGATGCGACTGGCTTACCAACGAAACATACGCGAACTGCGCCGTTGGAGCGATGCCGTGGCCACCTATGGGCGCGAGAAACAAAAGCGCATGCTGACCTACTTTGCACGTCTGATGCGCGAAAACTTCATGTTCAACTTCGGCATTGCCGACCTTGTGTACATGTCGCGCGAGGAAGAAAACTTCGCCAAAAACTTTGCACGTTTCGTAAACGAAGAGAACATCGTGGAGATTTCCGAACTTATCGACCGCTGCATCCGCGACATTTCGCAGAACGCCAACGCCAAAGTGGTGTTCTTCGACTATGCCATCAACATGATTCTCTACATCAAGAAGGCATAAAAGGCGGTTCAACCGCGGCTCGTTCAAGCATCCTCCCGCACACATTGCAGAGGCAAAGCGCAGGGTCGAGCCAACTAAAATAGCACTCTCCGACAGGATGTCTCGCCCAACAAGGCAAACATCCTGCCGTCAATATATAAACAAAACGAACAAATGGATTACAGAAATATGAAGTTCAAGGTGGCCAACGGCTGCGACCACGGCGGATGCTGTGGGGGCTGTTGCCGTTCAGACCACCAACTAAATACATACGATTGGTTGGCCGACGTGGTGAACGACCCCGACAAAACCGACCTTGTTGAGGTGCAATTCAAGAATACGCGCAAGGGTTATTACCACAACGTGAACAACTTACAGCTTACAAAAGGCGACATGGTGGCCGTGGAAGCGAGCCCAGGACACGACATTGGCGTGGTTACCCTTACGGGAAGGCTCGTGGCTTTGCAGATAAAGAAGGCCAACTTAAAGTCGGCCGACGACATCAAACGCATCTATCGCTTGGCCAAACCCGTAGACCTAGACAAGTACGAAGAGGCTAAGAGTCGCGAAAACGACACGATGATACAGAGCCGACAGATAGCAAAAGACCTGGGATTGAAGATGAAAATCGGCGATGTAGAGTATCAAGGCGACGGAAACAAGGCCATTTTCTACTACATTGCGGATGAAAGAGTGGACTTCCGACAGCTTATTAAGGTGCTGGCAGACACGTTTCACGTGCGTATCGAAATGAAACAGATTGGCGCACGCCAAGAAGCAGGGCGCATAGGCGGCACAGGTCCCTGCGGAAGAGAGCTGTGTTGTGCCACATGGAACAAGAATTTCGTGTCGGTTAACACCAATGCGGCCCGCTTTCAAGACATATCGCTCAACCCACAAAAGCTTGCCGGCATGTGCGGTAAGCTGAAATGCTGCCTTAATTACGAGGTAGACAACTACGTGGAGGCTGCTAAACGCATGCCCAGCAAAGAGGTTTCGCTGCACACGGGCGATGCCGAACACTTCGTTTTCAAAACAGATATTCTGGCCGGAACGGTTACCTACTCCACCGATAAGAACCTCGCCGCGAACCTAGTTACCATTACGGCCGAACGTGCAAGGGCTATTATAGAGATGAATCGCCGCGGCGAAAAGCCTGAGTCGCTCGAAGAGGAACGCCACAAGCAGCATGCCGACAAGCCTATCGACCTCTTGGCGAATGCCGACCTGAGCCGATTCGACAAGTCGAAACGCCCGAAACGCCCCGCTAACGGCAAGCCCAAGGGAGACAAGCGCGATGGTTCTGCACCCCAAAATGGTGCTCCGCAACAACGCAAGGAACATCAACGTCAGCGCGAACAACAGGCGGAAAGACGCCGTCAAAGGCCACAACAGCCACGTGCACAAGAGGGCAAACAAGAGAATAACGGCAACAGGCATCGTCGCGATAACCAACGAAGAGGAGGTTCGCCGTCGAATAATCAACCGCAAAAACAAGAATAGCAAGCCGATGAAGCGTTTAATGAAAAGCGCGTTGGTGGCTCTTGCAGTCGCCGTTGTTAGCGCATGCAGCATGGATACCGTCTATCACCGATACAGTCACACGTCGGTGAGCGGATGGGAGAAGAACGACACCTTGAAGTTTTACGTTCCTCGACTTCATCAAGGTGGCGTATTCGCCCAGCAACTAGACGTGCGCATCAACGGTGCTTACCCATTTACGGCGGCCACACTCATCGTTAAGCAACGCATTGTGCCTGGCAACCAAGAGCTGACAGACACCATCAACTGCACGTTCAGCAAGCCCGACGGCACCCGTCTCTCGCGTGGCATCAGCTATTACCAATACAGTTACCCCATAGCCAAGCACGATTTGCGCGAAGGCGACAGCCTAGTGGTGAGTGTTTACCACGACATGAAACGCGATATGCTACCAGGAATATCCGATGTCGGCATCCATATCAGTCGCGTTAGCTATCTGCATAATGCGCTATATAAATAAGGAGAGGGTGTTAGCTCTTTCTATAAAGGCTTGCAAATCGTAGAAAAATCAACTACCCTTGCAACGAAGAAAAGTGCACTTGATGGCTATACGCCTTCATACTGCACTATAAAAGGGACTGAAAGAGGGGCTGCCTACATGGCAGCCCCTCTGCTTTTTAGGTAAGACTTTATCCTGTTCGAGCCACAAAGCTCAAGTCTTTCAATGTTGATAAGCTACCCAATCCCCCGAACTTTCCCAAGCCAACCTGCGCGTAAACCGCTGGCTAGCACGTGCATTCAACAAGACCAAGAGAGCCACGGACTTAGAAACCCTGCAACTCAAACCCGCTTTCCTCCCCTTACTTCTCCATCACTTCGTTCGTCAGCTCCTTACCTTCGCTAAACTCCTTAATACTTTCTAGCGTAGTAAGCGCAATGTTGTGCATGGCCTCGGCTGTAAAGAAAGCCTGATGCGAAGTAAGAACCACGTTAGGCATCATCAACAAACGGGCAAGCACATCGTCGTCGATAATCTTATCGCTGCGGTCTTCGTAGAAGTAATTCTTCTCTTCTTCGTACACGTCTAGGCCTGCCGACCCCACTTGTTTCGTGCGCAAGCCCTCAATTAAGTCCTCGGTATGGATCAGCTTTCCACGTCCCGTGTTGATAATCATCACGCCCGGTTTCATCTTTGCAATGCTTTGGGCGTTGATAAGGAACGTTGTTTCGGGCGTAAGCGGACAATGCAACGAGATAATGTCGCTCTCGGCGTACAGCTCGTCCAGCGAAACCATCCGCACATCATACCGCTTGGCAAACTCCATATCGGGGTAAAGGTCGTATGCCAGCACCTTCATCCCAAAGCCATGTAATATCTTTATCAGTTCTTTTGCAATCCTGCCCATGCCCACAACGCCTGCCGTCTTGCCATACATGTCGAAACCCATCAAGCCTTTAAGGGCGAAATTGCCCTCGCGTGTGCGGTTAACGGCACGGAAAATCTTACGATTAAGGGCCAACATCAGCGAAACGGCATACTCAGCAACGGCATGCGGCGAGTAAGCAGGCACGCGAACAACCTTTATCCTGTCTTTTGCCGCCTTCAAATCTACGTTGTTAAAGCCCGCACAGCGCAGTGCAATAAGTTTCACGCCATTCTCAATCAGCTCGTCGATAACGGCTGCATTACATTCGGCGTTTACGAAAATGCACACCACATCGGCGCCCTTGGCCAGCGGAACGGTTTTAAGATTGAGGTGTTCTTGATAATAACGGATGTCAAAGCCATAGTCGGCGTTCGTCTTGTTGAACGAAACCTCGTCGTACGATTTGGCATCGAAGAATGCTACTTTAATCATGAAGTTGTGGATTTTTGAATGTTACTAATTACGTTTGTTTGGCCACATGCGGCGCATTTGTGCATACCGCCACTGGGCGAGAACCGCTCTGGTTGCTCGTCTTTGGTTATCCTGTCACGGCCAAACATCATTCTTACAGCCTGCAAAGTAAACACTTTTTTCCGAGATAACGGCCGTTCGCACCCACAATATGCGGCAACAAGGGCAAGTTTACCACTCAACACAAGCCATTGCCCATAAAAAACATCTGCCCCACACCAAACAAAACAACCCCAAAACAGCCCTAATCCCCCCATATTTTGCTAACTTTGCAAACGCAACAACATATTTAAGATGAAGCTTGTACGACCCAAAAAGCATCTTGGTCAGCATTTCTTGACCGACTTAGGCATTGCCCAACGCATTGCCGACACCGTAGACGCGTGCCCAGAGCTACCCATTCTCGAAGTGGGACCAGGCATGGGCGTGCTCACCCAGTATCTCGCAACCAAGAACAGGCCGCTGCGCGTGGTGGAAATAGACACCGAATCGGTGGCCTTCCTACACAAGAACTTCCCCCTTTTGGCAGAAAACGTATTGGGCGAAGACTTCCTGCGCATGGACCTCGCCAGCGTTTTCTCTGGTCAACCCTTTGTGTTGACGGGCAACTACCCCTACGACATCTCCTCGCAGATATTCTTTAAGATGCTCGACAACAAGCATCTCATCCCCTGTTGCACAGGAATGATACAGCGCGAAGTGGCCTTGCGCATCGCCTCGCAGCCAGGAACAAAGGCCTATGGCATCCTTTCGGTGCTTATTCAGGCCTGGTACGATGTGGAATATCTCTTTACCGTAGACGAAACGGTGTTTAATCCGCCGCCCAAAGTAAAGAGTGCCGTTATCCGCATGACGCGAAACAAAGTAGAAAACCTTGGTTGCAACGAGATATTGTTTAAGCGCGTGGTTAAAACGGTGTTCAATCAGCGGCGCAAGATGTTGCGCGTTAGCCTGCGCCAGCTATTTGCCGGCACGCCTGCCTCGCCCGAATTTTATGCACAAGAGATGTTTACACGCCGCCCCGAACAGCTTTCGGTGGCCGAGTTTGTGCAGCTAACCAACATGGTAGAACAAGAAATGAACGCCCAAAAACAATGAACAAGGAAACCACCTACACCGCCCTCTTGCCGCAGATAGCCGCTCTCATTAAGGGCGAGAGCAACGAAACCAGCGTGCTGGCCAATGTTGCCGCCGCCCTGCACCAGGCCTTCGACCAGTTTTTTTGGACGGGTTTCTACCTACTTCACCCCGATGGCATGTTGCGTTTAGGCCCCTTTCAAGGTCCGCCGGCCTGCTATGCCATCGCCATTGGTAAGGGCGTGTGTGGCCAAGCGTTCGAGTTGGGGCGCACCTTGGTTGTTCCCGACGTAGAACAATTCCCCGGACACATCGCTTGCAGCGCCCTTTCGCGGTCGGAAATCGTAGTGCCCGTCTTCTCAAAGGCCGGTAAACCCGTTGCCGTTCTCGACATCGACAGCAAACAACTCGCCACTTTCGACGATACCGACAAGCATTATTTGGAGCAAGTGGCACAATTGCTCACCAACACCCTGTACTAAACAGCACATCGCCTACGCTCCACCCTCTCTCCCTCTCACGTACACCTATTATTATAATACATACGCGAGGGAATAGAAACTAACCACAAGCAGAGTTGCTTGAATAGCAATACACAGGTTTAGAAGGCATCATCAGCCTCTTAAACACACCATACTTTGATTCTTTGTATGAGAAAATAAGATATAATAACTGGTTGACTTATATGAAAAGAAAATACTTCTTTATACTCTCGCCATTGCTCTGCCTATTCCTCACTGCATGTTCTGCCATATTGAGCACTTGGTATTACACCTCGGAATCTGAAGATTGGAAAAGGGTAGAACCCTTTTATGGGGTCGGAGTAGCATACCGTTATGAAACGATTCCCGACACAATCACCCTTGTTATGAGGGAACCAGACACGTTTCCTGTGATTATAGGACCGATATTTTTTCCTGTTGTTTTCCCTACATGTCTTGGATTCTGGGCAAAAGAAGAACCAAAATCCACAGTGGATGCCACGTTCAACACGTGCCAGCCCTTTACGCTTTATCCGCAAACCATTCGTTTTATAGACAACAAAGGGCAGGCAATGACTCCCACTATGATAGAATGTTTAAATGTGGAAGATGAACGAATTGCGTCTAAGCTAGACTCTACTGCCATTGAACAAGGAATAAATATAAGTAAGACAATAAAGATACGTTGGCATTTTAAAGACAAACAAGCAAAAGTTAAGGGCTTTAGTGTTCTTATGGATGTTCCACTTACCAACGAGAAAGATGGTAAACCGCTGTCTATTAAGTTTAGGCGCAGAACATATTACCAATACGTACCGCTGCTTGTTCATTGATTTAGCCCAAACCTGTTTATTAGAAAAATCCGCTTTCATACCGCCAAAAGAAACGCCGAGTAGACACCAATGATTAACTCTACGAGCGACTTAGGTTTGATAAAAGCCATGTGATGTTTGCTAGGATTGTTTGAACGAAAAGAATTAATCGCTATATTTGCAGCAACACGCTTAAACCACTTGCCTAACGCGATTTGTCAATCACCAAACGATTTGCCCTACAACTAAATCTTAAATTCTTCTTTTTTATTTTACAACTCCTCTCTAGTTTTCACTCCGTTCTAGCGAAAATATTGGTTAAAAAGTCGGCGTATATCCACTATTTCTAACCTACCACACCTTCCATCTTGTCTATTTTTAAGAAGAAGACCTGCATTTAGCATCATTTAGCCTTTCTATTTTGGCTGCCAACTCGTATTTTTTCAACTCCAATTTCCCCCTTTTTGCCCCTAAAACCCCACTTTTTAACGGCTATTTTTCCCTTTTTAGCCATGTTTTTCATGTCTCGAAAGGGTTTTATTTATACCATTGCAGTGGATATTTATGCTTATCGGCCCGCATTTAGCATCATTTTGCCCTGCGTTTTGCACCAAAACACCTTGCATTTAGCACCAAAACGCACTGCATTTTGCGGCAAAACGCACTGCATTTAGCACCAAAACGCACCGCATTTAGCACCAAAATGCAGTATATTTGGCAGTAAACAGCCCCCAAAAGGGTGTTAGTCGCGGTCAGTTTAAATAAAAATTCATTTTGCTGCATTCACAAACTAACCCCTATTTGCATCAAAACCAACCTTCGCGAGAATCGATTATTTGCGGCAAGGTGGGCGGTTGGTGGGCGAAAAGGGCACTCATAATGTTAAATTTCTTACTAAAAACTATACAAAAACAATTCTATCGCATACACGCGTATAGGCAACGGCACGGAAAGCACCTCGCTTACAACCGTCTTGCGATGATTTCCTCAACACCTTACATAGGCAACGGCACGGAAAGCACCTCGCTTACAACCACCAGCACGAACGGCTGCTAAGCATGCTGCTCATGCCCAACGAAGACAACATCATGCAAACGCAGAAGTAATCTGCCATTAACAGCCAGTTTTCTGGCTTGAAGAGAAGGCATTGAATCGCTTCCACCAGATCGATTTTTTGAGAATTACCACGCTTTATCACTATCACTTGGGAGCAGATTTTAAGATTTCATTGTACCTTTGTCCAGAACTTCGTACATGAGCGGGAATGCCTATCTTGGTTTTACAGCACAAAGAAACAAGCTCCTCGCAGTTTATAGAAAGATTAAAAGTCAAGACAACTTCTCTAAAAGGAGGTGGCAAACAAGGATAGGTTTGTAGAAATAGACAATGTTCTCTTCGGCAAGCTCCTTTAGTCCGCGTCCCACAGTGTCGGCACCGGGTAATAGCGTGTCAGGTCTCTGCTTGAACTGGCCCATAAGCGCATTGATGTCCTCAAGGCATTCTCCACCACAAAGGTAGCTGAAGAAGAGAGAGCCGCAAATACTTCCATGACTGAATGCTTTGCCGCTACTTCCACGTTTGCCCAATACAGATTCGGTAAGTTCTTCAAAGCTCAACTTTGAGAAAACGTCCATGATATGATAAATCCCTCCGAAAGGAGTGATGTTCTCGTTTTTAATTGCTACCTTTGTCATGTCAGATATTTTATTTGTTTTTTTGTTGGTAGCACTAAGATAGGTGAATTTTCTGACATATCCAAGTATTTTGAGAACTTTGTTTCTCAGACACTTGGAGTTTTCACAAGAATTTATGCTGCGGAATTGAGGTCTATTAAATCTTTTTAATCATAGATTTACAGCAACCTACTTAAAAAGTCTATAAATTTGTACTTTATTCTTGAATCATTAGTAAAAGATAATCGGATAACCCATTAGTTAGGTATGAAGAAAGAGATGCTGTTGATGGCTATCATCACGTTGATTGTAGTCACAGGATGCCGCAAAAACAAGGAAGACAGCGACCAAACGGTCTATGCAGTAACGTCTCCTTGGGTAACCAATACACAAGTTTCAAAAGACTATGTGGCCAATATTGAATCGCGAAAAAACATAGAAGTACGCGCACAGCAGGAGGGAATTCTGCAGCAAGTCTATGTCACTGAAGGGCAACAGGTGCGAGCCGGTCAGCCGCTTTTCCGTATT
>ERZ772766.307-NODE-307-length-29883-cov-13.790097_pt1 | contig 29883 bp, 27 predicted proteins | sample MGYA00511379_ERZ772766 | MGnify/ENA primary metagenome ERZ772766 (study PRJEB29015, sample SAMEA2737895) | human oral metagenome | biome: human oral; feature: human-associated habitat; material: dental | place: China | collected 2116 ...
AAAGCGGTACGCGAGCTGGGTTCAGAACGTCGTGAGACAGTTCGGTCCCTATCCGTCGTGGGCGTAGGAAATTTGAGAGGAGCTGTCCTTAGTACGAGAGGACCGGGATGGACGTATCAATGGTGTACCAGTTGTCACGCCAGTGGCATAGCTGGGTAGCTAAATACGGAAGGGATAAGAGCTGAAAGCATCTAAGCATGAAGCCCCCCTCGAGATGAGATTTCCCACGGAAATTAAGACCCCTTGAAGACGACAAGGAGAATAGGTTAGGAGTGTAAGTGTGGTAACACATGTAGCTGACTAAAACTAATAGGTCGAGGACTTAATCAAGTGAAGTTCTGAAAAATTTGTTGACAAGAGAAGAAAAGATGATATAATATATGTATGAAGTTTTCGTCTGGTGGCGATAGCGAAGAGGACACACCTGTACCCATACCGAACACAGAAGTTAAGCTCTTTAGCGTCGAATGTAGTTGGGTTTACGCCCTGCGAGACTAGAACGTTGCCAGGCTTTTGAAGTCTTTAGCAAATGCTTTAGACTTATTATTCCACAGTAGCTCAGTTGGTAGTAGCATCTGACTGTTAATCAGAGGGTCGCAGGTTCGAGTCCTGCCTGTGGAGCCATTTTTTGGCCCGTTGGTCAAGTGGTTAAGACACCGCCCTTTCACGGCGGTAACACGGGTTCGAATCCCGTACGGGTCACCATTTGAACGGAGGTTTAGCTCAGCTGGGAGAGCACTTGCCTTACAAGCAAGGGGTCAGCGGTTCGATCCCGTTAACCTCCACCATTTTAATAGCCGGGAAGATAGCGAAGAGGCTAAACGCGGCGGACTGTAAATCCGCTCCTTAGGGTTCAGTGGTTCGAATCCACTTCTTCCCACCATTCTTTTATAACATTGGGATATAGCCAAGCGGTAAGGCAACGGACTTTGACTCCGTCATTCCCCTGGTTCGAATCCAGGTATCCCAGCCATGAGCCATTAGCTCAGTTGGTAGAGCATTTGACTTTTAATCAAAGGGTCGAAGGTTCGAGTCCTTCATGGCTCATTTATTATATAAAAGGCTTAACAGCCTTTTATATTTTTTGGCCCGTTGGTCAAGTGGTTAAGACACCGCCCTTTCACGGCGGTAACACGGGTTCGAATCCCGTACGGGTCATCTTGACTTAAAAGCTACAATTAATTTTGTGGCTTTTTTATTATGATTAAAGTAAAATCCTGAACATATATTGGGTGTATAATAATTAGTGTGGAAAGATAAAAACCACGCTAATTATTTTTTTATTTTAATAAGAAAATAATTAGAAACAAATAATTGTACATTTAATTATTGAAAAAAGCCTAATCAATAAAAGATTAGACTTTTAAATAAAGATTATCTGATTATTAAAATAAAATGTTTATCAGTTTAGCGATTGGATAAAAATTGATTTTAAATTTAATAATATAGATAACTTATGTACTCTAGCATGAATACATATTATTAATATAACATTAGTAATAAGGAAAAGCAAGTAATCCTATATCAATCTTGCAGACGGAGAAGACGCTAGTTCTATAGTTTTAATTATTTGAATAGGTAGTATGACTTTAAAGTGCGTTAATCGGTCGAACGGTAGTTTATAATTAAGCGATAAAGTAATTCGCCGTGATGTTAAACTAGCGACAAAAATTACTCGCAAAGATGTTATAAAATATCAAATATGTATTAATAAAAAAACTCTTTTCTTTTTATCACTAATAAAATTAAGAATATCTTTTAAAATCCCTAAAATTAAAATTTTAGGCATTTTTTATTTGTGGTTAAAATAATGAAAAGAGAAATAATTTTAAAAATCAAGTTAGAAAAAATAAAATAAAATGAATAATAAAGGAGATTAAAAAATAATGAGATTTAATAAAATTGTAGTTGATGTAGAAAAGATGTTAGGTAATTTAAGATTTACAAAGGTTCGTACAAAAGATAGATACGGATTTCCAGGTCAAAAAGAGCATATTGTAACATTATATTCTGATAAAGTGGGGGAAACATTTGAAGTACCATTCTTAAAAGAAGTTAATTTTGAACCTGATACACCAGTTGAATTAGTTGGTGAAGTAACATTAAAAGTATCAGCAGTAGAATTAAAACAAGGTGAATTAGAAAGAATTGATATTATGCATAAAATTTCTGCTGAAGATATTAAACGTAAAGGTTCAGCAGTGGCTGGAAATGATAAAAAGTAATTGATTTTAAATAAGAGGTTATATAGTTAAAACAACAATATAGCTTCTTATTTAATAAATTATTATTAGTTGGTAAAAATATAAAACTGCCGAAAAGTAGCTTGCGAGTAAGTACGTGAGTACGGGCGTTAAGCCCGCACGCAACAAGGACGAAACAAGCAAAAGCTACTAGGCAGGCGTGCCTTTGGCACGCTTAACCCCCAACTAACTAATAAGGGGGGTTAAAATAAAAAAAGTATAAATGGTGAATGATTGAAACGTTGATATAAAGCGATTTTTACTTTAAAAGGATTATACTTTATGAAAAATTATATTACAATTTCTGAATGTGATGATTTTTGTAGTTTTATAAATTATAAAATTTCAAAAATCGGACTTAGAAAATTAATTGATAGGTCTAATCTATCAACTAAGAAAGAAAATAATATAATTTTTGTTGATAGATTAGAGTTTGTAGAATTAATACTAAAAAAAAGATATGAAAAAACTAAAAAAACAGTAAAATCTAAAGTAGTAGATATAACTGATAAAGTCAATGATAATCTTTTTATAGGTCTAGATTGGTTTCAATGTACATTTTATGCAATGAGAAAAAGTTATTTTGAAAAAAGAGATGTTATTAATATGTTTTCTACACTATTAAGAATAAATGAAAGTGATATAGTATATTCTGAAAAACGATTTTATAATTATAAGTTTTGTTTAGAATATAAAGGAATTAATTTATTTTTTGGTGATGAAACTTATAACCATTGTAATTTACAAATAACTGGTGAGGGTTGTAGACTTTTAGATGAATTATTATTTGAAAAGGAAGAAGATTATTTTGATTTCTTTGATACAGTAATAGCTTATAAAGGTAAAATAACTCGTTTAGATATTGCGATTGATGATTTTTCCCCTTTATTTGAATTAGAGGAATTAGAAAAAAAGATACGTGAACATAATGAGTTAATTGTTACAAAATTTCAAAGTTTTAATTTCATGCACGAAACCAAAAATGGAGTTTCAAAAGGAATGACTATTTATTGTGGTAGTAAGAAAAGTAATTTATTTTTACGTTTTTATAAAAAAGGAATACAATTACAGCAAGAAAACGAAGAAATAGATTTAAATTTCAATAGGTTTGAAATAGTAATGAGAGACGATAAAGCAAATTCATTTTTTAAGCAAATTTCAAAGTCAAAACGATTAAAAGAAAAGTCAGTATCAGTATTAAATAGTTATTTTTCAGTATTTGAAACAGAAGAAAAAATAAAATATTGGGATAAATGGGAGCAGTTGATTCAAGGTTCAATGAAATTTAAATTTGAGAATGTTAAGAAACAAAAAACTATAGAAAGAAAAAAATCATTTTTAATAACACAAGCCTCTACTTCTTTAGCGTTAGTTCTGCAAGCAGATCAAGAAGCTAAAGAAAAAGGATTGTTAAATAAAGATTATGACACAATAGGCGAAATAGTATCTTTCGCAAAAATTAATGAAAAGGAAAAGGAAAAGTTAATAGAAGATTACATAAACAAAAAACAAAAAGTTATAGAGAATTTATATTAAAAAAGCATTGGTACATAATATTAATGTTTTTTATTTTTGCAAAAATAAAAAAATAAAAATTAAAGTGAGGACAACAATTATGAATAAAACAACAAAAATTATTTTAACAACAGTTATTGCAAGTGCAGTTTTAGGTGGAGCAGGAGTAGTTAAGGCTTCTGATGATGAAGTAGTAAATAAACCAGTAGAAGATGTACAACCTCCAGTAGTTGATGATAAACCAGTAGTGCCAGAACAACCAAAAGAAGAAACTGAAAAACCTAAAGATGAGGTTAAACCAACAGAACCAACTACACCAGTACAACCTCCAGTAGTTGATGATAAACCGAAACCAGAAGAAAAAGACAAAGAAAAGGAAACTGAAAAACCTAAAGAAAAAGATTCTGTAGAAAAGGAAAAAGAGAAAGAAAAAGAAAATAAACCTGAATTAAAACCAGAGGAAGAAAAGAAAGCAGAAGAGAATAAAAAAGATATTCTTGAAAATAAGAAAGATAATACTAAAACATTAAAAGAATTTAATAATGTAGTAGATATTACAAAAGATAAAGATGAGTTAAAAGGTGTTATTGAAAATACAGATAGATTAACACCAGAACAAAAACAAGTTTTAGGACAAAAATTACAAAATGCTAATACATCAGCAGAAATTAAAGAAGTAAAAGAACTTGCTAAAACAGGAGAAGCAACAACAATTTTATCAAGTCTTTTAGGTGCTTTAGGGTTAGCGTTAGCAGGATTATTAAAAAAAGTTAGATAATAAAAATTTTATATAAAAAGATAGGAGTTAGAAAAAAATATTATGAGTACACAAAAATATACATTAAGAAAAAGCAAAAAATATAAAAATTTGGTATCGGTGGGATTAGGATTAGCAACAGCAGTAGCAATAGGAATGGCAACAGATAATGAAGCCTTTGCTAGTAATGAAGTAGTAAATAATTCTACAGTTGAGAGTATTAAACAAAATGTTGATAAAACTGAATCTAAAGTAGTAACTAAAGAAGAAGTATCTACAGCAAAATCTAATTTAGATAATGTAAAAGGTCAAGTAAAAGAACAATCAGGGGTAGTAGATAGTATTAGTAAAGAATTATCAAAAGTAACGAAAGAAAAAACTGAATTAGAGAAACTTTCAAAAGAATCTACACCAGAAAATATCGAAAAAACAAATAAAGATATACAAAATAAAAACGAAGAAATAAAATCAGAAAATGAAAAATTATCAGTTTTAAAAGGTCAAGAAACAGCAAAACAACAAGAAAAACAAGAAGCATTATCAAAAGTAGAAGAAGCTAAAAAAATATTAGAACAATCTAAATTAAAAACACAAGAAGCAGAATCTAAATTACAAAATGCTAAAGATATATTATCTGGAACTAATGCAGATAAAGTAATTAAAGCATTAGAAGAAGCTAATAGAAAATTAGCTTTAGCAAAAGAAAATGTTGTAAATAAAGAAAAAGCATTAGAAGAAGCTAAAAAGCTTGATAAAGAAAGACAAGATAAAATTGATAATTTAACTTCTGAAAGAGATAAATTAGAAAATCAAGTATCAGAACAAAAACAAGATTTATTAGTAAAAACACAAGAAGCAGAAGAAACTCAAAAAGCATTAGAAGAAGCTAAAAAAGAGTTAGTTAAGGCTCAAAATGATGTAGATAGTATTAATAATATTGTTTTAAGTGATGAATATGTGCAGGCTTTAAAAACTTATATGAATTATAGTTTACCTGAATCTGTAAGAGATAAAGCTAAAGAAGTATTAAAATCAGAAAATGAAAAATTATTAAAATTAAATACTTATAAGAAAAATAAAAATGATGATGATACATTGTTAGATGTAAATAATCTATCAGATGAAGTAAGAAAAGAATTATCATTATTTGCAAGTGATTTAGTTAATCAAATTAGAAAACAATTCGGTACTAAAAATACTGTAGTAACAAGTTCAGCTGTAGATTTTGCTAAAAAAGTTGCTGATGAATATGTTAATAGTAATTTTGGTGTGTATAAAGGTCATAATGAAGCTGGTATATCTAAAGTAGCTAGTGAATATGGAATGAGTCAAGGACAGTTTTATGAAAATCTTTATGGAATATCAAATACTGATAAAAAACTTTCAAAAGGTGCATTAAAAGAGTTATTGTATAATGCTGTTTTAAAATTTATGTTGAATGGTACAGAATGGTTGCACGCTCAAAGTATTGCAGGTATTAATTTTAATAATCCTCAAAAAGATTATTTAGGTATTGATTTTTCTGTTTCACAAGGTACAGGAGTTCATTTTATAACTGTAAGTGAAGAAGAAGTTAAAAATTCAACTAAAAATAATTTTGATGTAATAGAAATACCTCAAACTCGTACACCAGAACAATTAAAAGCAGTATTAGATACAGCAAAATCTGATTATGATATAAAAGATAATAATAATATTCAAAAACAACAAGCAAAAGAAAATGCAAAAAGTGTATTAAGTGTTACTCAAAATATTTTGAAAGAAGTTGTAAATAATTTAAATAATGTATTAGCAACAAAAGAATTAACTCAAGAAGCAGAATTAAATTTAAAAGAATCACAAAAAGAATTAGAGAAAAATACTAAAATTCAGGAACAAGCACAATTAAATTATGATAATTTAAGTGCAGATATAAAAGTAAAACAACAAGCAGTAGAATCAGCGAAAAAAGAATTAAAAGAAATTCAAGAGGAACAACAAGAAAAACAAGTAATTTATGATAATGTTGTTTCTGATTTTAATAGATTAGAAGCTGATATAAAAGTAAAACAACAAGAAATTAAAGAACAACAGCAAGTAATAAGTAATTTAGAAAATAAATTAGAGGAAACAAAAGTTTATTTAAATAAATTACAAAATGCTCCTGCATTGTTAGAAGAAGCAACAAAACAACAAGAAATGTTAGAAGCAAAATTGTTAGTAGAGAAAACTAAATTAGAACAATTAAAAGTTCAAGAAAAAGAATTACAAGATAAATATATGTTGTTGTTATCAGAATATAATAAACAACAAACATCATTAGAGTTAGAAAAATTATCAAAAGAATTAAAAAATAAAGGTAATTTAGAAAATAATAATGTTTTAAGTTCAGTTTCTCTTGCTAAAACAGGAGAAGCAACAACAATTTTATCAAGTCTTTTAGGTATGTTGTTATTAATTTTAACATTAGGAGTGTACAGAAGAAAAAGACTTTAGTATTTTTTAGAATAAGGGTAATAAAAGATTTTACCCTTTTTTTAAATTATTCATGAAAGTGATCAATTAAAAAAAGAAAGGATATAATATGATAAAAACAGAAGAAAAATATACATTAAGAAAGAGCAAAAAATATAAAAACTTGGTATCGGTGGGATTAGGATTAGCAACAGCAGTAGCAATAGGAATAGCAACAGATAATGAAGCTTTTGCTAGTGATGTAGATAAAACAGAAAATCCTGCTACAAATTCAGTTACTAAACAACCTGAATCTACACCAGAAGCAAATAATTCACAAGGTAAGGTGAATCAAAGTCAAGGTTCTGTAGAAGTGAATTTAAAATCTCCAGAATTAGAAAAAGCAGTAGAAAAAGCTGTTAATGGTGGAGTAAAGGTAGAAAAATCAGAAGTAGTAGACAAAGGTACAGTTAAATCTACTGAAGAATTGTCAAAAGTAACAAAAGAAGTACAAGAAGAATATAAAAAGAAAGCTGAAGAAATAAGTAATAAAACTGAAACTTATTTAAAAGATAAACAAAAAAATCAAGAAGAAATTTCAAAAGTAACAAAAGAAAATGAAGATAAAAAAATAGCTTATGAAAAAGCTTTATTAGAATATAATAAAAAGTTAGAAGAAGTAAAAAATAAAAATGAAGAAATAAAATCAGAAAATGAAAAGAAAACAACTGATTATAATAATGAAGTTGATAGAATAACAAAAGAAAATTTAGATATAGTAAAACGTAATCAAGAGAAAAAAGAAAAATATGAACGTGATTTAGCAATTTATAAAAAAATGCGTGAAGAACAAGAAAAGGAAAAAGATACTTTAATTAAAGGTAAACCTTTATTATTTTCAAAAGATGGAATTTCAGTTTATGGTACATTTAATGAAGCAGGTAAAGGAAGTTTAGCATATTATAAAGATATATTAGTTGTAAATGATACAGAAAAAACTAATACAGTAACTTTAAAAAATGGTTTAGATTGGAATTCAGATACACAATTAGAGAAAATAACTGATAGTTTAGTATTGGATAAAGATTATGGTTTACCTGATACAGAATCAGGTAAGTGGGTTAAATTTTCTAATGTAAAAACAGGAGATAAATTTAAAATAACTAATATGGGTGAAACTCTTGACGGAAGAAAAGTGCACGCTATTGTAACTGTAGAGGTAGGTGAGCCAATGGGTACAGTAAAAAATGGTAAGCCTACGATTAATCAAGATTTTAGTGTAAGTTATGCAACTGGTGGAGGTTTTTATTTTGATTATCAAAATATGAAAACTTTTAAATTAAAATTTGATTTTGTAGATGATAATGGAAATCCATTAAAAATAGGGTATGGAACAGTAGTAGGTGATGTCGATTGGGGCCAAGGTTCAAGAGTTGATTTTGATAAAAATGTAGGAACTGTAACGCCTCATTCATCTAATTTGAGAGAAAAAAACGGTGTTATTTATTCTAATTTAGATGCTTCATATAGGAATTTTCAATCTACACCAGAGGGAACATTTTTGACAGTAGGAATGGGAAGTAGTTTAACTTATACTCATTATTCTTATGATAAGGATAAAGAAAGTTTAATAACTGATTTAGGAAGTAATTATGACAATTCAGCTAGAAAACATTATAATTCAAGTAAAAATGCAGGTTTATATTCTATAGCATTTAATTTATTTGGTAAGAGTTCAGAATTGAAAAGTTTTGTTTATAATCAACCACCTAAAGCACCAGTTTATGAAAATGAAAAACCATTACCAGATAAACCAACTTTAGAAGAATTAAAAGTAGAACCACCAAAACCAGATGACCCAGTCTATAAAGAAGTTCCAAAAACTTTAGATGTAGTTACTGTTAAATATAATTATTATAAAGTAAATGTAGTACCTAATATTGAAAAACAAGTAAAAAATGTTGAAAATCAAGATATTAATAATCAGTATGTATCAAAATTAAGTACTGTTAAATGGGAGTTACGAACAAAAGAATTACCTGTAGGAAGAAAAGAAATTGACAAGTATGTAATAAAAGATAGTTTACCTAAAGGCTATGTTTTAGATGTTGAAAAAACAAAAGAAGAAAGTAAAGATTATGATTTATCTTATAATAAAGATACTCATACAGTTACTTTATCAGCAACAGCAAAATTATTAGAACAGTTAAATAAAGATTTAACTAATTCTGTTGTCGCTCCTGTACCAACATTGGTAGGAACAGTAGTAAATGATGGTGCAACTTATAAAAATAATTTTAGTTTAACAATTAATAATGATTATGAAGTATATTCTAATATTGTTAAGGTAAGTACACCAGGTAAACCTAATGATGAAGATAACCCTAATAATAATTTGATCAAACCTGAAAAACATAATTATAATAAAGATGGAGTTTTAATTGATGGAAAACAAGTAGAACGAGGTTCAGTAAATTATTATAAATTATTATGGGATTTAGACCAATACAAAGGTATTAAATCAACAAAAGAAGATATTAAAAAAGGATTTTATTATGTAGATGATTACCCAGAAGAAGCATTAGAATTATTAGAAAAAGATGTAAAAATTGTAGATTCTAATAATGATGAAGTAAAAGGAATTACAGTAAAATCTTATGAAAGTTTTGAAAAATCACCTAAAGAAGTACAAGAAATGCTTAAAAAAGCAGGAATAACTCCTAAAGGTGCTTATCAATTATTTACAGTTGATAATCCAGAAGAATTTTTTGAAAAATATGTAGTAAAAGGTAATAGTATTCATATAACATCACCTATGAAAGTAAAAGAAGATTTTAATGCTAATGGTGGTAAATATGAAAATAAAGCTTATCAAATTGATTTTGGTAATGGTTATGAATCAGAGGTAGTAGTAAATAATGTACCTAAAAAAGAACAACCACCAAAACCAGAACAACCAAAAGAAAAAGAGAAGCCAAAAGAAAAAACATTACCTAAAACATCAGCAGTAAAAGAAAATTCACAAGGATATAATAATATATTAGGTTATATTTTAATGACTTTACTGACATTTGTATTAGGTTTCTTTGGAATAAAAAGAAAAGTGAAATAAAAATTAAATAGAAATAAAGGTAGTTGGTTTAACTGACTATCTTTATTTTAGATATATTTAATTTGAGGAGTGATAAAAAGAAAAAGAAAAAGTATAAATGGAAGTGAACAATTTGAGAAAGAAAAGACCTACATTAAATGATTTTGAGCAATTTATAAAAGAATTTAAAGAATATAAAAATAAATGTAATGAAAAACATAAATATGAAGAAAGCAGTAAATATTATTTAGGAATAGTCAATAATACAGTATCAATAGAAATAGAAAATAAACAAACAAATACATTTGTTTTATTAGGATATTTTAATAATTTGGGAGATTGTCAAAAAGCAAGAGAAAAATATCAAAAGAAAATATTAGAATTAAATGAATATGGTTATTGGGACTAGGAGTTGAAAAGAATGAACATATTAGAACACATAAGACAAATAAGTAAAAAATTAAATTTAAAAAGTTCAGAAAAAGAATACAGATATTATATAGTAGTTCAAAGTAATAAATTAGATATGATATTAGTAAAATCAAATAAAAATTTAGTTAGTGAGTTAGGATATTTTCATAATGAAGATGACTGTAAAATGGTAATAAATAAATATCAAAGAGAGTTATTAGAGTGTATAGGTTAGTAAATAAAATTATGATTTTTCAAAGTAATAGAAAGATACAATTAATAATTTATTTTTTGATAATATTTAGTTTGGTTATAATATTTTATTATTTGAAAAAGAGTAATATAAATAATGTGGAACAATTTTTAAAATTTTTGAAAACTGGTAAAAAGCCATGAGTTTGATAAATATTCATTAGAAAATGAAAGGGGTATGATAAAAGATGAATCAGGTAAATTTAATGGGAAGAGTTACAAAAGATTTAGAGTTGATTTTTACTTCTGCAGGTAAAGAAATGTTAAGATTTTCTTTAGCAGTAGAAGAAACAAAAGAAAAAACTAATTTTATAGATGTAGTTGTTTTTGGAAATAGTGCGAAGTATTTATTTAATTATTTAAAATCAAAAGGTAGAGTAGTAATAACTGGTACATTACAAAATAATAACTATGAGAAAAACGGAATAAAAATATATAGTTATAATGTAGTAGCTGATAAAGTAAAAATAATTGATTTTAAAGAAAAACAAAATGAACAAATAGAAAATCCGTTTAAAGAACGATATGCGGAAGATTATATAAGGTATCAATAATGGCAAGTTTAGAGAAGTTACAAAAGAAAATAGAAAAACAACAAGAAAAACAGCGAATAAAATTAGAAAAGCAAGCATTAAAGCAAGCTAAAAAGCAAGAGAAGATTTTATCAAAACAAAGAAAAAAACAAGAGCCTAGTAAAATAATATCTACAGCTAAAGATGTTGTTATAGGTGAAAATAAAGAATATATAAAGCAAGAAGAATTTACAAGAAAATTAGAAGTAAATAAACGAAAAAACAAGTTTATAATATTTACAGTATGGTTTATAGTATTTTCTATATTATCTTCAAGTATTTTTCTTATAGTGACTAAAGGAATGGATAAAATAAAATTATCTAATAATATAAAAGCTATAGAAAAAATTGAAAATCAGATACAAGGAATACCTATATATAATGCAAGAACAGACAATTTTGCTAAAAATTTTGCTACATTATATATAAATTACGATAGAGAAAAACAGCAAGAGAGAAAAAAAGCATTAGAATTATTATCTTTAGAAAATTTAAAAGATAATATAGCTGATACATCAGATGTAGAGCGTTCTTTAAATTCTATAAGATTATATTCTGTAGAAGATAAAGAAAAAGATGTACAAGTTTATAAATATATTGTTAGTTATACTTTAAAGAATAAAGATAATAAAAAAAATAAACAAGAAATATTAAATGTACCAGTGAAGATAATTGATAACAATTATTTAGTTTGTGATTTTCCGTATTTTTCTGATATTCCTAGAGATACAGCGACAGGATCATATCAAGAAAAAGAAGTAAAATTAGAAGCAGAAAAAGATAAACGTCAGGAATTAGAAAGTTTTACAAAAGATTTCTTTAAAAAATATACAACTTATAAAAAAGAAGAAATGCAATATATAATGAAAAATCCTGAAAGTTTATCAGGAAAAGAATTTAATACTTTAGAAAATTTTGAAGTATATAAAGATAATGATAAATATTTAGTAATAACTACAGTAGTTATTCAAGAAAAAGATTTTAAATTATCGACTAGAGAAAAATTTAAATTAACTATAATACTAAAAGATGATAAGTATTTTGTTGAAAAATTAGAACACAATTAGAAAAGAGAGGTAAATAAAATGAATGATTTAATTTTAATGGCAATTAATGGAGAGTCTGCATTATCAGAGTTTAGGAGAATTGCAGGTCCAATTTTAATAATGGTAATAATTGTAATGGCTATTTATACTATGTCTAAAATAGGTTTAAAAGGAATGATAGGAACAGTAATAACTGGTGGATTTGTATATTTAGTAGTAATAGAAACAGAATTAGTATTAAAAGGTATTTCTGGATTCTGGAAGCTATTTTTCTAAGATTATGAAAAGTTTATATAATTACACAAAGGCATTAAAAGAACCTATGAAAATTCGACAAATAAAAGGATATACAATATCAAGGAATGGAATTAGGGTCGTAACAGTCGCTATATTTTTTGTAATAACTTTTCTTTTTTACATATTGGATAGAATAATTCCAATGGTAAAAGTAATGGGTTATGCTTACTATGGTTTTCCTGTTTTTATAACGTGGGCAATAATTAATATAAATGTTGATGGTAAAAGCATGGTGATATATTTATATGATTATTTGAAATGGAAAATAGGAATTAATATGAAAAATAAAAAATATAGTTTTGATGAAGAAATTAAATATAGAAGCAAGCATATAAAATTTAATTAAATAGACCCTAGATATTTTATTTTAAATATAAGTTTAGAATAATATATCAGGGTCTTTTTTTTATGAAAATAAAATTTTTTTCGTGAGAAATATATTTTATTACAAAAGAGAGGAGAAATTAAATGTTTAAATTTCCTTTAAAAAGGACATATCAGAATATACTATTGACAAAGTCAGGTAGTATATATTCATATTATAAAATAAGTCCTGAAATAATTTCAAGGGCAAACACAAATGAAAAACAAGAATATAAAAGTAGATTTACAAGTTTGTTAGATGATGTAATAAAATTTAAGGATATTCATTTAAAAATGTTACCTAAAAACATGAATTTAGATGAAAGACTTAATATTTTAGCTAATGATTATGATGATAGATACAGAGATGTAGCTGAATATTACGGAAAAGAAGCTATTAATCTTTTAGAAAGAGAATTAGGGCAAATAACAAAATATGAATTTTATATCGGAGTAAGAATAGATAGAATATATTCTGAAATGGAAGATATAAAAGATACAGTTAAAAATGCAGTAAGTGGTGTTACTGATAAATTAGCAAGTTCATTAGGGTTTGAAATAGAAGTAACAGACGAGTATTTTTATAAATTTACACAAGCAGAAGCAAGTGTATTTAATAGTTTAAGGGTACTTGATATAAGAAGATGTACAGAAGATGAATTGAATTATTTAATAAGGTATAACTTTTTAGGCAATGTATATCATAATGTAGATGAAGAAAGTATTTTAAGAGGTAGTAATCAAATAGCAAATGCAGAATTAGATACTACAGAAAAAAGACTTATAAAAATTGATACAGAAGATACAACCATTTATAAAAGTTATTTAGTATTAGAAAGTACAGATTATTTAATGAATAACTTACATATTTTTGAAAATTTACAGTCGCAAGGTTACCCTGTAGAAGTAGATTTAAAATTTAAGCCTGTAGATAAAACTACTTTTGATATGAAATTATCACATAAAATACGTTCAAAGGCTCATGAAGTAAAAGAAGAATTTATGAGTAATGAAAAATTAAAAGATGAAAGTATGAGAAATAATTTTTTAATGGATAGGATAGATAATGAACATTCACAATCTAAAAATTTTGTTGAGTGGTTATTAGTAATTACATTGTCAAATACTAGAAAAGAAGAATTATTAAGACAAGTTCGACTTGTAAAAAAAGAATTAAAAAGACAAAAAATAAATGTAATAGCTCCAGTTGCGGATCAATTACAATTATTTTATCTTATGCTGCAAGGTAGCGAACTTGGAATGTATAGAAATTGGATTCAAACAACTACAACAGAAGCATTATCAGAAGTATTATTTGGAGTAGGTCAAAGTTTAGGAATGGAAATAGGATTTTATCTTGGAAGAATTGATAGATTTACAAAATCAGCAAAATTATTAGAAGATAATATTCATGCTTCAAGAGATATAGTATTATTTCACCCTATGATAGCAAATAAAGGTATTGCAGGAACAAAAACAGATTCACCACATATAGCAATTACAGGAAAAACAGGAAAAGGAAAATCATTTTTAGCGAAATTAATATATATTCAAAGTTTAATGTTAGATGTAAAATCATTGTATTTTGACCCAAAAAGTGAAATGCAAAAGTGGTTTAGTAGAATAACTGAAAGTGAAGAAAATAACAGATTATATCCGTTGTTTGCAAAACTTTTAAGCAGTATAAAATATTTAACGATAGATTATACTAAAAAAGAAAATTGGGGAATTTTAGACCCAGTAACATTTTTAGATGGAGCAGAAGCAGTAGAATTAACAAAAGCTATGTTTGATGAAGTAGTAGACTTAACAAATGATAGAAAGATAGAAACAGCTTTATTAAAGGCAATTAGAAAAATAGTAGATTTAAAACAACAAGGTGAAACAGTTGGAAGTTTGCATATTATAAAAGAATTGCAGGAAAATGAAGATGTTGAGATAGTAGAGGCAGGAGATAATCTATACGAAAAAACTCAAAACGGAATGTTAAAATTACTATTTTTTGATGGTAGTAATAATACATTATCATTAAATAATAAAAGTACAATACTTCAAGTTTATGGATTAGATTTACCTGATGCTAAAGATAGTAAAGATACATATACGGATTCACAAGAAAAAAGTTTAGTAGTAATGCAAGTTTTAGGAAAATTTATGTCTTTATTTGGAAGTAATCCAGATGAAGAAACAATAATTTATGTAGATGAAGCATGGGCTTTTAATACAAGTAAAATAGGTAGAGCAACTAAAAAATCATTAGAACGTATAGGAAGAAGTATGAATAATGCTTTAGTATTTATTACTCAATCAGTATTTGATATAAAAGATGAAAATAATATCGCAGGTAACTATGGAAGTATATTTGCATTTGATGAAGAACAAGAAAGAGTACATATACTAGAACATTTAGGATTGGAAAATAACAGTGTAAATATGGATATATTATCAAACATGGTAAAAGGACAATGTTTATTTAAAGATATATACGGTCGAGTGGCAAAATTAAGTGTACATTCATTATTTAGTGAGTGGACACAAGCATTTAAGACTGTAGAAAAATCAGAAGTAGCTTATGCAGAAGAAAGGTACGCTTAATTATGAATAAAAAAGAAAAATTATTTATAAAATATTTCAAAAGACCTTTAGCATATAAAATAGATAAAAATGACGAAAAGATATATCAAAGAACAGTAGGAGAATTAATAACAATAATTTTCCTGCTGGTATTATCTGTAGTGATTTACAATTACTATATAGATATATCTAATTTAAAAGAAGATTGGTTGAAAATATTGTTATTAACAGTAGGTATATCAGTACCAGTAATATTAGTATCTTATATTTTATTGAACAATTTATTAGAGAGAGTGAGAAATATTCAAAAGCTAGCTGAATTAATATTCACATCGGGATATTTTATAAAACCTCAATTAGTTTCTAATACAAGTGCAAGCAAAGGATTAGAAGATATTTTCAATGTAAAAGGTTTAGTAAAAAGTCGAGAAAGTTACAAAGATTTATATTTTCCGAAGTTTTACATAAAGCAAAGTAAAAATGAAATTCAGATATATATTAGATTAGATGGTTCAAAATTTCAAAAAGAATTTTTAGAATTAGAAACAAAATTAGAATATACATTTAAAATAGAATTGAAAGATAAGCAAGTAATAGATGAATTTATAATATATACATTGGCAAAATTTTCATTAAAAGATAGATTAAATTTTAGTGATGATAATGTAGAAGATAATAAATTAAAATTAATGAAAAATGTAATATGGGAGTTTAGAAAAAGTCCTCACGCTTTAATAGTAGGTGGAACAGGAACAGGGAAATCTTATTTAATATTTTATTTGATAAAAGAAATATTAAAAAAAGGTTATTATTTAAATATAATAGACCCTAAAATATCCGATTTAACAAAATTAGGTTATGTATCTAAAAATAATTTAGTAGTATATGAAAAAGAAGATGTAATAAATTTATTAGATGATGTAACTTTAGAAATGGATAATAGATATAAAGAAATGTTATCTACAGGTGATAATTTTGGTGAAGATTATGTAGCTTATGGAATTAAACCATATTTCTTAATATTTGATGAATTATTAGCTTTTATTTCTGTATTGGATAATAAAGAAAAAAAAGAAGTAATGTCAAAACTTACTAACATTGTTGTAAAAGGTCGACAAGCAGGAGTATTTGTAATTTTTGCAACACAAAGACCTGATACTGATGTTCTCGACGGAAAAGTAAGAGATCAATTAGGATTAAGGATAGCGTTAGGAAGTTTATCGAATGATGGTTATAAAATGATATTTGGTGATACAAATACAGCATATAAAGAAATAGGATTAAAAGGAACAGGATATTATCAAATAAAAGAAATGGTTGATAAACCTAAAGTATTTTTATCGCCATATATAGTAAATGGAGATTTAGTAGGTCAGGAAATAATGGAATTGATACAAGAAAGAGGGTTGTAAAATGAATAAAGAGGGAAAAATAATTTTAACAATAGTAACTTTATTTTATGTTTTATCAGCAATGATAGGAATATCAAGAATAAAAATAGTATATGATATAGCAGGAAGTGGAATAGGATTATCATTATTATTTATTCTATTAGTAGTAATGTTTTTCATTTATATTTTATTAGTTTTTAGTATTTCTAAAAAATATCGAAAATATAAAGGTAGATAAGATGAAAAATTTAAAATTGTATTTAGTAAGTATATGTTATTTTTTATTTTTAATATGTGCAGTATTAGAAATAAAAAGAATTAATAATATATATAATATAGAATTAATAAATTTATTATTTTTATTAGTGTTAGCTTTAACTTTAGTATTTTATATAATATGGATAAAGGAACATTTAGATAAAAATGTATAGACTTGAAAATATTATTAATAATTGATATAATGGCATTATAAAGAGATTAGAGGTGTTTTTATAATGAAAAAATTTTTAATGGTATTAGCAACTATTATATTAAGTGTTAGTATAGTAGGTTGTTCAAGTTCAAGTAAAAAATATGATAGTGATATAAATAAAATTTTGGAATATATAAATAAAGATAGATTGGATAGTAAAAAACAATTAGAAAGAAAAAATGTTAATATTGAAGTATATGATGTGAATTATAATTTAGATAGAATTAAAGGTCAACATAATACTTATAAAATTACATTTCCTGATAAAAAAGATAAACCAGATACTGATGTTTATTTAATTAATAAAGAAAATAAAGTTGTTAGATTTTCTTCGGGAGATGAAAGTATAGTAGCTAATATGCTTCAGAAAAAAGTTTATGAAGAGAATAATAATAAAAATCTAAAAGCAGAGTTTTAGGGGTAAATTAAATAATAATGATAAAAAAGATAACGGAAAAATGTTATCTTTTTTTATTTGTGAAAGGAGTAAGAAATGACGAAAAAGAGGAAAATAATATATATAATGATAAGTTTGTTATTATTTATCTTTTCAACAATTAGTATAGCTTATGCTTCAAGTATTGATGATAAATATAATAATTTAGAGCAATACCAAAGTTATATATATGATGAAGCTAAATTGTTAAAAACAGCTAGTTTGTCAAATATGATAGCTAATTTTTTATTTGGAATAGCTAAAGTGATAGCGAGTATTACAGATTTTTTCTTAAAAATGTTGTATGATAGTGATGCTTTAAATAGTATAGTTAATTTATTAGGTGATACATCTTCTACAATTTATAATAATATTTTTGGTAGATATGGAGTATTATTATTTGTAATAGGTGGTACAGTAGCTGGGGTAAGATATATGATGTCTGCACATCGAGGAATAAAAGATATGTTACAATTAGTTCTTTTAATAGGGATATGTACTTTATGGGTTACTAATGCAAGTCCTATTATAAGTAGTGCTAATGAGTTTTCTAATGATGTACAGTCAACTATTGCGACAAGTGGAGATAAATTATTAGGAAGTGATGAAAAATTAGATAGTAAAGATGTTTTAAGAGAAAAGTTTTTCGCACAAGCTGTAGAACAACCTTTTTTACTTTTAAATTTTAATGAGTTAGATAAAGAAAAAGTAAATAGTAATTCTAATTTTAAAAGTGAAAGTGGAAATAGGGTAGATGATTTATTAAAATTTAGGGTTTCTGATGACCAAGATAAGCATATTAAAGAATATGAATTGAATGACAAAGATTATAAAGGTGAATCTAATCAAAATTATTGGGTTTCTACATATTCAGGAACACATAAACTTACAGTATCATTTTTATCGGTAATAATGAATTTTATATTAATGTTGCCTTTTAATGTAATTGCCTTTTTTAATTTTATAATTCAGATACAAATAGTTTTTTATATTTTAATAGTGCCATTTACATTGTTAGCTTCATATTTGCCATTTATGCGTATGAGTTATGTGAGTGTATTTAAAAATTTGTTTGGGTTGTATGTAATAAAAGCAATGTTAGGTTTAGTAATATTATTGGTATCATTAGTGATGAATTTAACTAGAAAAATAATGGAGAGTTCAAATGCTTCACCAGTAACCATATATACAACATCAACAATATTACTTGTAGTATCTTTAGTGGCTATGTGGAAGAATAGAAAACAGATTTTAGCAACTCTTTCAGCAGGTGGAGTAGGAAATATAGGAATGTCAACACTTAACGGAATGATGAAAAAACCTAGATTTAATGGTTCGATATTTAACAGCGGATCGAGTGGCGAAAATCAAGATATGAATAAGCAAGGAAATTCATATCAAGAAAATAAAGCACCAGAAGAAAATCTAGATTCACCACAAGTTCGAGAACGTTATAATTATGAAGAAGTAGAACGTACACCACAAGAAGTTACAAGTAATAATCAGAATAATGTAAATGGTAATTCTTTAAATAATCAGCCTGTTTTAGATGAAGAACAAAGAATAATGAATAAAGAAGTTATAAACGATTCAGTTCGCACACCACAAACAGAATATAATCAAAGTTTAAATATGACAAGAGGAAATAATTATAATTATGATGACTATAGAACAAGTCAATCTGATTATTTAAGTAATAGTTCAAATAATTTAGAGTGTTCAGAAAGTAATTTTATGAGAAATGATAATTTAGAAAGAAGTTCAGATAATTTTAGTCGTTATAATAATAGTTCTTTAGAAAGTAATATTAATAAAGAAAGATTTAATAATCAATTTGATTATTCAGGAAATGGTGATTTGTCTAATAGTCAAGTTGATATAAGTAATAGACAAGTTAATAATTCATCTGAACAGATTAATCATAGAACAGAACAAAGAAATAGTATAAGAAATGAGGTTAATAATTCAGTTCGTACATCACAAGCTGAATTTAGTGAAAAATTATCAAGAGAAGCAACAGAAATAAAAAAACAGGATAGCTAGAAATAGTTATCCTTTTTTTAGAAAGTAGGTTACATTATGGAGAAACAAGTATATAATTATACCCAATTATTTAATAATTTTAGCGAAAATTTGAAAAGTAAAAGAAAACAGCTAGGATTAACACAAAAAGAATTAGCTGAAATAGTAGGTATCACTCCTAAAACTATACAAAATTATGAAAAAAAGAAAACTATTCCTACTCCAGCCCTGATGGAAGCTATCTCTATAGCTTTAGATATAGGGTTTGAAGAAATGATTGATGATAATGAAAGTAATATTAAAGTATCTTTAGTAAAAAAGTTAGAAAAAATAGATATAGAAAAAATAAATTATTTAGTGATGAATATAAATTTTTCTATAGAAGAATTAAATAAAGAATTAAGTAAATTAAAGTTAATAGAATGATAGAGGAGTTGAAATAATGGAAGATGAAAAAAAGAATAAAGCAGGAAAAAAGGTAGCGTTAGGTTGTTTACCTTTTTTTATTTTGTTCTTATTATTACCTGTAGTTTTAATATTTGCAATAGGTGGAGCAATGACAAATAACAAAGATTGTAACGGAAGTTCAATAAATGCAGGTGGGCATATATTCGCAGAGGATTATGTGGTATTGCAAGGATTCGGTTTGACAGCTTGGGCAAGGCAAAATATAGGAACGTTATATGGAAATATTGGGCATACGGGAATAGATGTACAGCCTACTAATTTTAGAGATTTTAGTTCAGAAAAAGTAGGTGTACATACAATATCAGATGGAACAGTAGAAGCAGTAGCCTATACTGGTATAGGTGGAAATTATGTATTAATAGATATGGGAAATGGAAAACACGCTTATTATGGACATTTAAGAGAAGCTACAGTAAAACAAGGTGATACTGTGAAAAAAGGCGACCAGATAGGAATTTTAGGTAATACTGGAGCGACAACAGTATATCATGTTCATTTTGAGGTACAGGAAAATCCACCTAGTTTGGCTACAAAAGATAGTTCACCATATTTAGGTAAGGAAGTATTAAATAATGGAGATATAATAAGAGTAAGTGATAAGTTAGAAACTCATGTAGAAAGTTCAAGTAATAAAAATTGTAATGGAGTTAATGGAATTGATACAGAGTTAGTAGGAAGTGATAATGCAGAGAAAGTGTGGAATTTCTTTAAAAAGCAAGGTTTTAGTGCAGAAGCAACAGCAGGTATAATGGGTAATTTTCAACGTGAAAGTGGAATGAATCCTGCAATAACAGAAATAGGAAATGGGATAGGTTTTGGACTAGCTCAATGGAGTTTTGAAAGAAGAACAAAATTAGAAAATTGGTCTAAAGAAAATAATCTAGATGTAGCAAGTTTAACAGCACAACTTAATTTCACTATAGAAGAAATGAAAAATATTCAGTTTGGTTCGAAGTCTTTTGAAGATTTTAAAAATATTCGTGATGTATCAGAAGCAACAGAATTATTTGAAAGATATTTTGAAAGAGCAGGAGTAGTAGCATTAGCTGAAAGGTTACGTTTTGCAGAAGCATTTTATAGACAATATAAATAGGAGTGTAGAAAAATGAAAGATTTTATAAAGAAGAATAAAAAAACAATATTATTATTGATATTGTTTATAATATTATCAGTTTTTACTTTTTATAAATTTTATAATAAAGGAAAAGAAGAATCACAACAACAAAATAAAGTGCAATATATACCTGCACAAGAAAAATATGAGAAAGATAACAAAGGATTACAATTTTTGCCATATAGAATAATTAATGATAGAGATAATAAGAAAATAATGTTAGTATTTGCGAAAAGTGAAACAGATTATAGTAGTGATTTTAAATATTATATAATGTTTAAAAATGAAAAAAAAGAAATGAATCAATTTCAAAATGATGAACACATGTTAGTATTGGAAGCTGATTTATTGGTAGATGATAATTTCAAGGTGATAATGGAAAATAATCGAGATAGTAAAGATAAACGAGAAGTAGAATTAAATTTACAAGAAGCAAAAAAATATGATTTAACAAAAGCAACAAAAGATAAATTTAATGAACATGAAAAATTATCACATCATATTATATCTAATCAAGGTGCTATAAAATCAGCAGAAAAAACATTAAAAGAACAAGAAGAATTATTAAAATTTACAGATGAAAAAATAGAAGAATATAATAAACAAGGAAAAACTGAAAGTGTAGCGAGATATAAGAAAGCTAAAGAAGAAGTAATATCAGAAATAAGTAAACAAACAAAGATAAAAGAAGAAAAGAAAAAAGAATTAGATAAATTATTTAAAGAAAATGAGCAATTAGAACGAATGTTTGATGTATTATTTGGTGGATTGCATAAACATTAAATTTTGAATATATATTAATTTAGAGTAGATTAATTCTACTCTATTTTTTATTAGTGATAAAAAGGATAAGAGGTAGAAAAAGTGTATAAATATTTGGAGAGTTTGAACAATGAGCAGTTAGAAGCAGTATTAAGTAATGATAATGAAATAATGCTTGTAGCAGGTGCAGGAACAGGAAAGACAAATACAATAGTTAAGAAAATAATATATTTGATAAAAGAACAAAGGGTAATACCATATAATATATTGGCAGTTACATTTACAAATAAGGCAGTAAAAGAAATAAGAGAACGTGTAAATAATTCATTATGTACTAATTATTCAGGAGTAGTGGTAAATACATTTCATCAATTAGCGAAAAGTATTTTAGATAAAGATGATAATTATCAATTGTTAGGTTATAAAAGTTTAAAAATATTAGAAGATGAGGGTAGAGAAAAAATATTAGATAAAATAATAAAGTATAATGAGATGTACAATAGAGTGAATGAATATAATAAAACTATTAAAGGATTACTTATAGATTTTAACGCTAAAAAAAATAATAGGTATATAGAAAGTTCAAATAAAGAATATGAAGAATTATTTAAAGAGTTGTATCACGCTTATGTATTAGAAGTATTTGCCAATGGATATATAGAATTAGATGATTTAGTAAATTTAGTAATAGTTCTTTTAGAACGTTATCCAGAAATAAGAAAAGAAGTAAGTTCAGCATTTGATTATATATTTGTAGATGAATATCAAGATGTAAATAAAGAGCAATATAAACTAATTAAGTTATTAAAAAATAAAAATAAAGTATTAATAGTAGGAGATGAAGACCAAGCTATATATGGTTGGCGAGGAAGTAACTCAAAATATTTTAGAGATTTTCAATTAGAATATCCTGATTGTAGAGTTATAAAATTAGAAAGAAATTATAGGTCTACACAACAAATATTAGATTTATCAGATGGTTTTATTAAGCAAAATAAAAATAGGATTGATAAAACATTGAAATCTGATAAAATAGGTGTCATGCCAGATATACAAGAAATAGGCTCTAAAGAAAATCAGATAGAGTTTTTATTTGATCAAATACAAAAATTGGGTTCAAATAAAAATGATATAGCAATATTAATAAGAAATAGAGATTTTGACTATTTATCAGATTTAAAATTGAAATTTGTAAAAAATGATATAGGATATACAATGGTTGGAGAATTTCCATTATTAAAGAGAAAGATTATAAAAGATTTAATGGCAGTATTAAAATTTTTAATTACAGATACAGATAATATTTCTTTAAGTAGAATAATAAAAAATATGAAATTAGGATTAGGTGAACAATTTTATAATAAAATTGAAGAAATTTCAGTAGAGGAAAATATAAAAAGTTATTATCAGATAATGAAGAATTATGAAGAATATAAAGAATTAAAAAGGTATTCATCTAAAATAGAAAAATTTGTAGATAAGTTTAAAGATTATAATATGGAAAAATCATTTGTAATAATTATAGAAAAAGTTGTCGAAGAATTTTTTGACGAAGTAATATTATCAGAATATCATTACTTACAAGAATTTATTCGAGAAGCAAATAGATATTATGAAAAAAATGGTTATATGACTTTAAATGAATATTTAGATTATATTCAATATTTTAAAGATACAGGGAAGTCTGATAAAGTACAAATAATGACAATGCACGCAAGCAAAGGATTAGAATATAAAAATGTATTTGTAGTGAATCTTCATGAAAAATACCCTATGTTAAATAAAGCTAATTATGAAAAATTAGATAAAAATGACCTTGCAGGAATTCAAGTAATAGAAGAAGAACGAAGATTATTGTATGTAGCAATGACAAGAGCGAAAGAAAGATTATTTGTATTAGGAAGTGCTGATAATATGTTTATAAAGGAATTAAAAGAAATTCAGGAAAATGTTTAATATAATTGACAATTAAATATTTTAGTAGTAAAATAGAAAACAAATACGGTATTTTATTGTTTGATATTTATGTAAATTTTGAATCTATTATTTATAATATTATCAATAATTTATAAGGGTATTTAATAAAGAAACTTCATTTAAAAATGAGGTTTTTTTATTTTATATATATAAAAATAGTTGACAAAACAACGTAATTACGTTATAATTATATTAAGAGTTAAGATAAAATAAAAAGAAGAATCAGCTAAGCAACTACCAATTACAAGCTAATTCTTCTAGTTCAAAGGATTCAATTAAAAAATAATTGAATAACCTAATTTTAAATTATTTTTTCTAACTTGTCAATATTAATAAAAAAATAAGGAGAAAAACAATGTTAGTATTAAAATTTAAACATAGAGGTTATAATAAAAGAGAAGTAGAGATAGAGGCTGCAAATTTCAGAGGTATATATTATGATTTAGGAATGTTATTAAATCCTAATGAGCCTAGTTTTGAAGAAGACCGATATATATTATCTGATGAAGATTATGACAAAGATTTTTATATGTATTTATTAGAAACATCAGAAGATGAAGCATTAGATTATTACGATAGCTTTGTTGAAAAGATTTCAGATAGTAAATATAAAGATTTTATAGATTCATTAATGCAAGGTAAAAATTATAGAAGTTCAGATTATCAATTTTATTTTAAAGGGGTTCATTATTTTGATACTATAATTGAATATAGCAATTTAGGTCAAAAAGAGCGAGAGCAAATTAACCAAAATTTATTAGCAACAGGAAAAGTAGAAATAGATTTTAATGATAGATTATATACAGAAGATTATAATTTATATAAACAATTAGAAATAGAATTAGAAGATGAATAAGGGGTTAAATTTAATGAAACTATTTGATAAAATAAAAGATACTGATTTTATAGCGTTAGCTGTAGAAGATAAAGGAAATGTATTAGTGTTGAATGATAGATATGGAAATTTACAATTTGAGGGTCGATTAAAAAGCACTTCATTTGATTATATTTTAGAAATAAACGATAATTATTATAAAGAAAATAAAGTGTTGAGAGTTTCAAAAGTAGATAGTGAAATAATTTATCAAGAAATTTTACAATTAGAAAGTGAATTAAATCAAGTTAGAGAAGCAATTTCTAATTATCGACTTTTATTTTCTGAATAAAATAATACATGTAGTAGGCTTATAAGGGATAAGGTGTAAAAGCCTTATCCTTTTTTTAAATTTAAACACGAAAGTGATCAAGTGAAAAAAAGGAGAAGAATATGCAGGAAAAATATATAAGAAATTATAGAGATAGAGAGTTATATAATAATAATGAAGAAACTAAGAAAAAAAGAATATATACAAATTTAAAAAGTGGTTCAAAACGTTTTTTAAAAATAGCTACAGATGAACATTTATTGGAGTTAGAAAAATTATTAAACCAGGAAAAAAAGTCGAGAAAATTATAAAATATATGAAAGAATAGTTGACAAAAAACGTAATTACGTTATAATAAAAGTAAGTTAGTTAAGCAACTACCGAAAAATAAACTAACTTAAAATATAAGTTCAAAGGAGAAAAACTATGATAAATAAAGAGAGATTAGCAGTAGGAGAAATATTATCAAGTTCATGGGGTTATGAACAAACAAATTGTGATTTTTATCAAATAGTAAAAATGAGTGATAAAAGTATTTGGATACAAGAAATAGAATTAGAAAGTAAACCATGTAATTATATGAGTTATGAAGTTAAACCAATTAAAAATAATTTTAAAGAAGATTCAAAAGTAATTAGAAAGACAATTAAAGATTATATTAAGTTAAATGATTTTCAGTACTTAGACCACTATAACAATGAAGATGTTTTAATAGAAACTAAATATTATTAAGAGAGAGTGTAAAAACTCTCTTTTTTTTATTTGTAATGTATTTAAATAGTAATAATAAAAGTATCTAATATGTTAAAATAAAATAAAAAAAGTGTTAGGATATTATTTATGATAGATGTATTAGAACTTTTAAATTTTAAAGATAAAAGATTGAAATTATATCATTCAGAAAAGATTAAAGAAGATGATAAACAAGTAAATTATATATACGGTAGTATAAGTTATGTTCCTAGAAAATGTCCGAAATGTAAAAATCAGGAATTATTAAAAAATGGTATAGATATAGTTAAGTTACAAATATTAAATATTTGTGGTGTAAAATCGTATTTAGTATTAGAAAAACAAAGAATACTTTGTACAAAATGTAATTATTGTTTTAGTGTAATGTTTAAAGATTGTAAAAAACATTGTAGAAAATTAAATGCAGTATCAAATGTGGTAGATTATCAATTAGCAAAAACAAAAAATTCATTAAATGATATAGCTAATAGTAATGAAATATCAATATCCTATGTACAAAAACAAGTATCAAGATATAAGAAAAATATAAAAGTAAGAAAAGATACATTACCAAAAGTATTAGGGATAGATGAAGTAAACGGAGTTAGAACATATCAAGGCAAGTATAATTGTTTAATATATGATATAGAAAATAAAAGGGTAAAAGATTTTTTAGTAACTAGAAGAAAGCAATATTTAGATGATTATTTTTCAAGCTATACAAAAGAAGCTAAAGACCAAGTAGAGTATTTTGTAACTGATATGTGGGATACATATATAAGTTTAGCTAGAAAGCATTTTAAGAGGTCTAAAATAATAATAGATAGATTTCATATAATTAAATTAGCAGCAGAAACATTAAATAGAATAAGAATAGAATTGATGAATAAATATAAAGTTACTGATTTTAATTATAGAGTTCTCTACAGGTTTAGGGATCTCATAAAATTAAAATCAGAAAATGTAACAACACATTACAAAAAATATAGGGGTTATAACTTTTATTCTGATTATGATGTAATAAAATATATATTATCATTATCAGAAGAATTAGAAGAAGCATATTATTTAATGCAAGCTGTATTTGAAATGTTCGATAAGAAAGATGTATCAAAATTAGATGATATATTTAGAGATACAAATATTAATCATTGGAAAATAAAATCAACTTTAAGAACGTATTTAAAATATAAAGAATATATTATTAATTCTATAATTTATCCATATTCAAATGGAGTAGTAGAAGCTGCAAACAGAAATATAAAGAGATTAAAAAATAATGCTTGTGGGTATCGAAATTTTCAAAATTTTAGAACAAGGGTATTTATGATATTTAATTATTTATCGAAGAATAATAAACAACAAGAAAGAATTAGAACAGGATAATTAGTAGAAAAGAAAATAGAATATAATAATAAACCTATGTAAGAATAGTAGAGATAATAAAAATCAAAATTTTCTATTCGGTAGGTTTATTTGTTGTAAAAAAATTTAAAAAAGTGTAAAAAATATAGAAAAAACTCATAAAAAAAGTTGAATTAAGCTAGTAATATCAATGTTTTATGAGCTAAATATTTTTTTATCATTTTTTTTATCAACATCTATTGACAAAGAACCCATATATTCTATGTTCAGGTTTTTTCTACTTATTAAGTTCTTTAGCAGTAAAGCTAAGTGGAAGTACTTCTTCAAAGAAGTTATAAACCTCGTATGAATTGTTAGCTGTACCTAGTATTAGCTCGAAGTCATTATCAGCGAATTCAGCTATTACTTGACGACATACTCCACATGGTGGGCAATAATTTTCTAGATTGCCATTTGGGCCACCTACTACTGCTATTTTCTTGAATTTTGTCACACCTTCACTTACTGCTTTGAATATAGCTGTACGCTCAGCGCAGTTAGTAGGGGAGTAACTAGCATTTTCTATATTACAACCTGTGTATATTTTTCCATTATCAGCTAAGATAGCAGCCCCAACTTTAAAGTTAGAATAAGGAACATAAGCAAAATTAGTGGCTTCAATAGCGGCTTCAACTAATTTTGTATTTATATCTTTATGAAGATGTAGATTTTCTTCTTGTAGAATTTTCGTTACTGTATCAGCAACACCACTTTCTGAATTTGGCTTATCAGTAATATATCTTGATATTTTTTTTAACTCAGGAACAGCATTCTCCATGGCAACGCTATATTTTACTAGTTTAAGCATTGATTCATCGTTAAGATTATCGCCTATAGCAAGTATATTATCGAGTGGTATATTGTATATCTCAGATATTTGTTTAAGAGCATGCCCTTTTGTAGCATTTTTATCCATAATTTCTATGTTGTTTGGCCCAGATGAGGTTACAGTTATATTTGTATTATCTGCTAATAATTCTTTTGCTTTTTTTAGTTTTTCTAAGTCGTTAGAAATTCCTATAACTTTAATAGGTGGGTTATCTTTTTTATTGAAGAATAATTCAATATCATCTACTTCAGTAACATGGCCTGCTTTTAGTTTTTCATCCGCTACCTTTTGTAGATACTCGATGTTAGGTGTTTGCCCTGTAGCTCTAATTAAATCAGCATAACCTTGAATATCAGTCTTGATGCTGTTTGTATAAATAGTATTTTTTGTATATAGTTGAAAGTTTATATCTAAGCTTTTAAGTACAGATGTAGTGTAGTATAAATCCTTTAGTGCGATTGGAGTTATACTAATAAGGTTACCATTTTTATCATAAACTATACCACCATTAAAACTAATAACATCACAATCTATATTTTTTTCATTTAATGAAGGAAGAGCCTCATAGTAAGCACGTCCCGTAGCGACTATAAATATAATATTATTTTCTTGAGCGTATTTTATTAAGTCAACATTTTCTTGAGAAATTCTATGTTCATTATCTAGCAGTGTTCCATCCATATCGCTAGCAATTAGTTTTATCATATATTGTATTAGAAATGATAATAGCCATTTCTATCTCCTTTCATAATGTGTAATTAGATTATATCATAACCATAGATTTATTGTAAGAGTAATTGAAAATATTTACTTAGAGATTAATTTCTATTATAATTGAAAGTTTTGTGATAATATAAAGAGTAGTTAGATTATTTATAGAAAGTGATATAGTATGAAAATAAAAGAAATTATAAAAGAAAATAATTTAGAAGAATTATTCTCTAAAGTAAAAATCGGCTTGGAAAAAGAGGGACAAAGAGTTCTTAAAGACGGAACTATATCGAAAACTCCTCATCCGAAGATTTTTGGTCACAGACATGATCATCCATATATTCAAACTGATTTTGCAGAATCACAATTAGAGTTGATTACAACACCAGAAAATAGTGAAAAAGATGTTGTGAGAATTTTGAATGCAATTCATGAAGTTGTATTAAAAAATCTTCCAGAAGATGAATATATTTGGCCACTAAGTATACCTAGTATTTTGCCGAATGAAGAAGATATCCAAGTAGCTCAGTTTGTTAATGAATGGGATGTAAGATATAGGGAATATCTTGTAGAAAAGTATGGAAAATACAAGCAAATGGTTTCAGGAATTCACTACAATTTTCAATTGGACGATGGACTTATAGAAAAACTCTCTGAAGCAACTAGTATATCTTTAGTTGAGGTGAAAAATAGTGTTTATATGAAACTTGCCAGACAATTTCTCCGCTACCAATGGCTATTAGTCTATTTATATGGAGCTTCTCCTATGGCGGAGTCTAAGTACTTTTCAGATGATAAGAAACCTGGAGAGTTTGTTCGTAGTTTAAGAACGAGCCAATATGGTTATGTAAATGAACAGGATATTG
>ERZ772766.309-NODE-309-length-29831-cov-6.013937_pt1 | contig 29831 bp, 25 predicted proteins | sample MGYA00511379_ERZ772766 | MGnify/ENA primary metagenome ERZ772766 (study PRJEB29015, sample SAMEA2737895) | human oral metagenome | biome: human oral; feature: human-associated habitat; material: dental | place: China | collected 2116 ...
GGCGGTCGAGCTGCACGGCATCGAGATGACCGACGCCCTGGCCCGCGACCGCTACCCCGCCAAGGCCCACCGGACCTCCGCCTCGCTGGCGCGCCTGGAGGAGGTGATCGCCCGCATCCCCACCTGGCGGTGGCCGGACCTCGTGGGGATCTCCGCCGCCGAGCTGGCGAGGGCGCGAGTGCGCTGCGACGGGCAGAAGGCGGACCTGATCGCCCCGCTTATCCGGGCCGCCGTCGCCTGGCGCGACGGCGAGCTCGCCGCCGCCCTCGCGGACCTGGGCCCCTCCCCCGCCCCCGCCGGCCTGTTCGGCCTGCTCGACGAGCCGCGCCGCGAGGCCCTCCTGCACCGGCTCATCACCGCCAAGCGCTACAGCGCCGTCGTCACCTGCACCCTCAGCTGGCCGTCCGAGCTCACCGCGGAGCAGTCCAGGGTCTTCGCCCGCTCCCTGATCGCCGTGACCAGGCCGGGCTCGTACATCTCCGACTCCCGGTGGTGGGGCGTGCTGCCGGCGCGCTGCGCGCCCGACGCCCTCGACGAGGTCCTCGCCATTCTCCGGGGCGCCCCGCCCGACACCCTGAGCGACCTGCGCGCGCAGACCGTCATCACCGCCCTCGAGCTGCGCCGCGAGCTGCTCGAGCTGACCGACCGGACCGACCAGGAGGCATCGTGACCACCGCAGACACCGCCGACGACACCACGGGGCTCCTGCGCCCCCACGCCGAGCAGCGCTACGCCGAGGAGCTGGCCGCCCTAGAGCGCTGTGACGAGCGCACCCGACCCGCAAACTGGAGGCTCTCACCCTGGGCGGTGGTGACCTACCTCATGGGCGGCACCCTGGAGGACGGCACCGTCATCACCCCCAAGTACGTGGGGAGCCGCCGCCTCATGGAGATCGCGGTGGCCACCCTGGCCACCGACCGGGCGCTGCTGCTGCTCGGGGTGCCCGGCACGGCCAAGTCCTGGGTCAGCGAGCACCTGGCCGCCGCGGTCTGCGGCACCTCCACCCTGCTGGTGCAGGGCACGGCCGGCACCGCCGAGGAGGCCGTGCGCTACGGCTGGAACTACGCCCGGCTCCTGGCGCAGGGCCCCTCCCAGGAGGCCCTGGTCCCCTCCCCGGTCATGGAGGCCATGCGCTCGGGGCGCATCGCCCGCGTCGAGGAGCTCACCCGCATGCCCTCCGACGTCCAGGACGCCCTCATCACCGTGCTCAGCGAGAAGACGCTGCCCGTGCCCGAGCTGGGCACGGAGGTCCAGGCCCACAGCGGCTTCAACCTCATTGCCACCGCCAACGACCGTGACCGCGGCGTCAACGACCTCTCCTCCGCGCTGCGGCGCCGCTTCAACACGGTGGTCCTGCCCCTGCCGGCCACCGCCGAGGAGGAGGTGCGGATCGTGGCCCGCCGGGTGGAGGACCTGGGCACGTCCCTCCGGCTGCCGCCCGCCCAGGGCGCCCTGGAGGAGATCCGCCGGGTGGTCACGGTCTTCCGCGAGCTGCGCCAGGGGGTGACGGAGGACGGCCTGACCAGCCTGAAGTCGCCGTCGGGCACCCTGTCCACGGCGGAGGCGATCTCCGTGGTCACCAACGGACTGGCCATGAGCGCGCACTTCGGCGACGGCGTCTTGCACCCCGCGGACGTGGCCGCCGGGATCCTGGGCGCCGTGGTGAGCGACCCGGTGGCCGACCGGGTGGTGTGGTCGGAGTACCTGGAGGCCGTGGTGCGTGAGCGCCGCGACTGGGATGACTTCTACCGGGCCTGCCGCGAGGTGACGGCGTGACCGGCGACACCCTGGCGCCCGGTGGCGTGACAGCGCCAGCTGCCAGCGCGACAGCCTCGGCTGCTGGCGTGACAGCGCCGGCCGCCAGCGCGACGGCGCCCGGTGACACGACGGCCTCGGGCGCGCCCTCGCTGGTGGCGTCTGAGCGGCCGCAGGCCCCCTCCCCGGACGCGCCGGGGGTGCGGGTCCTGGGGATCCGCCACCACGGCCCGGGCTCCAGCCGGGCCCTGGTGGGGGCGCTGGAGGACTACCAGCCCGACTGCGTGCTCGTGGAGGGGCCCGCGGACGCCGACGACCTCATTGAGTGGGTGGGGCCGCAGATGACGCCGCCTGTGGCGCTGCTGGCCTGGCAGACCGACGCCCCGTCCCACTCGGCCTTCTGGCCCATGGCGGTGTTCTCCCCGGAGTGGCAGGCCCTGTCCTGGGCGGTCGCCCACGGGGTGAGGGCCCAGTTCATGGACCTGCCGGCCGCCGTGCAGCTGGCCGAGCGACAGGACCAGGAGGAGGACCGCGCCCCTGGCCCCGGTGCCGCCCCGGCAGCCGGGGAGCGGGCTCCGAGCGGTCCCCGGGATCCGGGCGGTCCCCGGGAGCCCGCAGCCACCGGGGGGACCGGCACGGGTGCCGGGGCGCAGGGCGCCGAGGAGCCGGGTGGGTCCGCCAGCCAGCAGGCCCGCGGCACGGACACGGCCCCCGAGCCACCGGCCGACGGGCTGCCGGCCCCCGAGTCCCCAGCCCACGAGCCACCGGCTGAGCCGCCGGCCGACGAACTGCCTGACGACCCGTCATCTGACGGGCACCCCGGCCCTGAGTCCCCCGACACCCCCCAGGTGAGGACCGACCCCATTGCCGAGCTGGCGCGCCTGGCCGGGTACGAGGACCCGGAGGCCTGGTGGGAGGACACCATCGAGCTGCGCCTGGCCGGGGACCCCTTTGACGCCCTGACCGAGGCCATTGGCCTGCTGCGCCAGGCGGCCCCGGAGTCCGACCCGTACACCCTGCGCCGTGAGGCCCACATGCGCCGGGTCCTGCGGGCGGCCAGGCGGGCCGGCTACCGGCGTATCGCCGTGGTCTGCGGTGCCTGGCACGCCCCGGCCCTGGCCGGCAGGCCTCCCAAGGTGAGTGAGGACAACGCCCTGCTCAAGGGGATGCGCAAGGTCAGAACGCGTACCACCTGGGTGCCCTGGACCCACCGCCGCCTGGCCACCAGCTCCGGCTACGGCGCCGGGGTGGCCTCCCCCGGCTGGTACCACCACCTGTTCACCGCCCCCGACCAGCCCGTCATCCGCTGGCTGACCCTGGTGGCCGCCTCCCTGCGCCGCCAGGACCTGCCGGTCTCCTCGGCCCACATTATCGAGGCCGCCCGCCTGGCCCAGGCCCTGGCGGCCATGCGCGGCCGTCCCCTGCCCGGCTCCGACGAGCTGGGGGAGGCGGTCCTGTCGGTCATGTGCGAGGGCAGTGCCACCCGGGCCGCCCTGGCCACCCGTGAGGTCCTCGTCGGCGAGGCCCTGGGGGTGGTGCCCGAGGGCGTGCCCATGGTGCCCCTGGACGCGGACCTGCGCTCCAGGGCCAGGAGCCTGCGCCTGCCCCTGAGCGCCTCGCCCAGGAAGCTCACGCTGGACCTGCGCAGGCCCCTGGACCTGGAGCGGTCCCGGTTCCTGTACCGGATAGGCATCCTGGGCGTGGACTGGGCGAGCCGGCAGCAGGCCTCCTCCAAGGGCACCTTCAAGGAGGTGTGGTCCCTGGAGTGGGTGCCCGAGCTGTCGGTGAAGGTCATTGAGGCGGCCGCGTTCGGCAACACGGTCGCCGAGGCCGCTGGCAACGCCCTCCTGGCGGACTCGACCTCGCTGCCGCAGGTCACCCGGGCCGTGGAGGAGGCGCTGGCCGCCGATCTGACAAACGTCATGCCCGAGCTGCTGCGGATCCTGGACGACCAGGCCGTCAGGGAGTCCGACATCACCCACCTGCTGACCTCCCTGCCGGCGCTGGCCCGCGCCCAGCGCTACGGGGACGTGCGTGGTACCGACGCCTCCAGCCTGGCGGCGGTGACCTGGGCCGTCCTGGTGCGCGCCTGTGCCGGGCTCCCCGCTGCCGCGGCCAACGTGGACCAGCAGGTGGCCCGCTCCCTGAGGACGGCGATCAACGAGGTCCAGGCGGTCATCGGCCTGCTGGACGAGCAGTGTGCGGACCTGTGGCGCGAGACCCTCCTGCGCGCCCTGGGCGGGCACTGCCTGCCGGGGATCCTGGCGGGACGTCTGACCCGCCTGCTCCTGGACGCCGGTCACCTGGAGCGCGCCGACGCCGCCGCCCGCCTGGCACGGGCCCTGTCACCGGGCACCGAGCCCACGGAGCAGGCCGAGTGGATCGAGGGCTTCCTCTCCGGGGAGATCCTGCTGCTGAGCTACGACCCCCAGCTGCTGCGGATCCTGGACCAGTGGGTACGGCGCATCGGGGACCGGGCCTTCGTGGACGTCCTGCCGGCCCTGCGGAGGGCCTTCAGCCAGTGGCCTGGCCCCCAGCTCCAGGACCTGGCCAGGCAGGTTGCCACCCTGGGTGAGGACGAGGAGCCCCAGGACACCGTGGACGACCTGGCTGACGCCGGACCGATCCTCAAGACCGTGAGCACCATCCTGGGAGGAGCCTCATGACCAGCAGCGACGACGTCCGGCAGGCGCCCGGGGGCACCGCAGGGGCGAGCCCGGAGGAGATCGAGCCCATCGGGGCCGAGCAGCGGTGGCGGCTGGTGCTGGGGCTGGACGCCCAGGGCCGCCGCACGCCGCTGAGCCGCCAGCAGGCGGGCATGGACCAGGCCCTGAGGACCCTGTACGACGAGGAGGCGCGGAGCGCGCTCCAGGGCCGTAGGGCCCGCGGCGGCCTGGGCGAGTCCTCCCCGCGGGTGGCCCGCTGGCTGGGTGACATCCGCACCTACTTCCCCACCCGGGTGGTCCAGGTCATGCAGGTGGACGCCCTGGAGCGCTTCGGCCTGACCTCTATGCTGCTGGAGCCGGAGGTCCTGGAGATGGTGGAGCCGGACATCCACCTGGCGGCCACCCTGGCCAGCCTGTCGCAGGCGGTCCCGGAGCAGTCCAAGGCCACCGCCCGGGCCGTGGTGGCCAAGGTCGCCAGGCAGGTGGAGGAGCGGCTCGCCGACAACCTGCAGCAGGCGGTCCGCGGCGCCCTGGACCGCGCCACGCGCACCTCCCGCCCCGCCCTGGCGGATATCAACTGGGGCCGGACGATCACCGCGAACCTGAGGAACTACGTCCCGGAGCTGGGCACGGTCATCCCTGAGCGGATCATCGGGTACGGCCGACGCCACCGGGGCATCCAGCGGGAGTTCACCATCTGCCTGGACCAGTCCGGCTCCATGGCGACCTCGGTGGTGTACGCCTCCATCCTGGCCGCCGTCATGTCCACGATCCGCTCGCTGCGCACCACGCTGGTGGCCTACGACACGGCGGTCATCGACCTGACGCCCCTGCTCACGGACCCGGTGGACGTCATCTTCGGCACCCAGCTCGGCGGGGGCACGGACACCACGCCCGCCCTGGAGTACTGCCAGCAGACCATTACCAGGCCCGCGGACTCGGTCCTCATCCTCATTAGCGACCTCTATGACGCCCACCCGGAGCGCATGCTGGAGCGCCTGGCCCAGGTGGAGGCCAGCGGCACCCAGGTGGTGGTGCTCCTGGCACTGAGCGACGACGGCGCCCCCTTCTACAACCACGACGTCGCCAAGCGTCTGGCCCAGATGGGGATCCCGGCCTTCGGCTGCACGCCGGACGCCTTCCCCGAGCTCCTGGCGGCGGCCGTCCAGGGGGACGACCTGGCCCACTGGGCCGACGAGCAGGCCGCCCACGCCAACTAGAGGACCCGCCCACATCCTCCCGCCCTCCCCTCCCCTCCTCTCGCGAGAACGGTACTTATTGCTCGCGAGAACGGTACTTGTTTGCCGTGAGAACGGTACTTATTGCTCGTGAGAACGGTACTTATTGCTCGTGAGAACGGGGGGTTGTCCGGAGCGCTGGCACGTGGCAGTCCCAGACCGCACTAGTTCTTGCAGCCAACGCCCCCGGGGCGGGCCCGCACTGCCGTCATTACCACCGTGTCATGCTCTGTCACCAGGCACCCCGGGGCAGGCCCGCACCCTGCCAGCGCCCTGCTCGCACCCTGGGGCAACCCTTGGCGGCACCCCCTGGCAGGCCAGTACCCTGCCCGCACCCCCGGCACCCCGGGGCACCCCCGCATCCCTACCAGCGCCCTACCAAGCGCCCCGGGCCGGTCCTAGGCGCACAGGTGCTCGTGCTCGCGGTGCCTGGTGGACTCGATCTGGAAGGTCGAGTGCTCAATGCGCACCGGGAAGTGCTCGGCGACGCACTCCTGGAGGGCGTGCAGGATCTCGGAGGCGTGCCCGTCACGCAGGCACTCGTCACGCACGGCGACGTGGGCGGTGAGCACGGGCAGCCCGGAGGCGACCTGGGTGACGTGCAGGTCGTGGACGGCCTCGACGTGGTCCAGGGCCAGCATGTGGCGGCGCACCTCGGCCACGTCCAGCCCGTCGGGGGACTCCTCCATGAGGACCCGCCCCGCCGAGCGCAGCAGCACCAGCGCGCGCGGCACAATGAGGGCGGCAATGGCCAGGGAGGCGACGGCGTCGGCCTGCTCCCAGCCAGTGGTCCACACCACCACCGCGGCCACAATGACGCCCACGCTGCCCAGGGCGTCACTGGTCACCTCCAGGAAGGCGGCGCGCATATTGAGGCTGGTGCCCCGCCCCCCGGCCAGGACCAGCAGGGAGACCACGTTGGCCACCAGGCCGACCACGCCCATGACGAGCATGCCGCCCCCGGCGACGTCGGGCGGGTCGAACAGGTCCAGGACGGCCCGCACCCCCACGCTCAGGCCGACCACGCCGAGCATCCCGGCCTGGAGGGCAGCGCCGATCACCTCGGCCCGGCGCAGCCCCCAGGTGCGCTGGTCGGTGGCCGGGCGGGTGGCCAGGTGGGCGGCGGTGAGCGCCATGACCAGGCCGGCGACGTCGGTGAGCATGTGCCCGGCGTCGGCCAGCAGGGCCAGGGAGTTGGTGATCAGGGCGGTGACGACCTCGGCCACGAGGACCAGGACCGTCAGCCCCAGCGCGACGGCCAGGCGGGAGCGGGAGGCGGTCAGGTCCTGCGACCCGTGGGAGTGGGAGTGGTCGTGGGCGCTCATTGTGCGGCCTCGTTCCCTGTCACGGCCGACAGCACAGCTCCCGCCCCGGAGGGCGTTACCGTCCCGGGCGCCGCCGTCGCGGGTACCGGCGCGTCCGGGCCCTTTGCCGGGGACGCCGGGGACAGGCAGGTGGCGGCGTGCAGGCCCACCGTGGGAACGGCCGACCCGGCCTGGGCCCCGGGGCTCAGGGTCTCCAGCAGCACCCGGGCGGCGTCCAGCAGGGCCCTGGTCTGGTGGGGGCGGGCCAGGTGGCTGACCGAGGTCCGCCCGTGGCTGTGGGTGGCGACCAGGCCGGCGTCCCGCAGTACGCCCAGGTGCTGGGAGACCGTGGACTGGGCCAGGCCGAGGTGCTCGCGCAGCTGGGTCACCGTGTGCTCCCCGCCCTCCAGGTGCGCCAGGATGGCCAGGCGGGTCGGGTCGGCCAGGGCCCGCAGGACGGCAGCCAGGGCCCCGGCGCGGACGACGGCGTCCAGGTCGTCGCTGCGGTCCTCCGGGAGGAGGCCATGAATCATCGTCATAGAACGATGGTATCGTCACTTACCGATACATTCAAGAGGTAGTCCGGACCAATTGGCCGACGCCGCCAGCAGCCTTCTCCCAGCCGGGCGCCTGACCGGCGTCCTAACTCCCGGCCGGCGGCCATGTCCTGGCCAGTCGCGTCCTGCCTGGCCGCCTCACCTTGGCCAGATACCGAGCCCAGTGCGCGGTCCCTGCCCGGCCCGGCCGCGTCCTGGTCAACCGCCTCGCCCAGCCGCCTCAGCCCGGCTGGTCACCCCCGTCCTGCCCAGCCGCCTCACCGTCAGCCGCCTCGCCCGGCCTCTCAGGCTTGTCCCGCCCCTCAGACTCACCGTGGGGAGCCACCGTGGGGCTGACGACCTCGCCGGCCCTGGCCCCCCAGGGCCCCCGGTCAGCGACCTGGTCCCGGCTGGACCTCCGGCCGGCCACCCCACCAGGCCCAGCCACCCCGCCAGGCCCAGCCGCCGAGTCCCGGCCGGCCGCCCCGCCAGGCCCAGCCGCCTGCCCCGCCTGCCCCTCGGACCCGTGCGAGGCCGCGTACCGGTTCACGTCCGCCCCCTCGGGCAGGCGCACCCCGAAGCGGGGCTGCTCATCGGGCCGGGAGCCGAAGGCCGTAGGCCCGGCACCCGCCGCCTCGCGGGCGGCACGCCGCTGGGCAGCACGCTGCGCCGCCGCCCCGCCAGGAGTGAGGTTGCCCGGGGCCTGGGCCAGCGCCCGGGCCGCCTCGGCGGCGTACTGCCCGGCGATAATGGAGTAGCGGGAGGCCACGACCTGGCTGACGCTGGTGAAGTCGCGCCGCCCCCGGCTCATGGCGTAGCCGACCACCTGGAAGCCGATCCCCCAGATGACCCCCAGGAGCATCGCCCCGGTGAAGGTCACCCCCCGGTTCTGCGAGCCCGGGCCCAGCAGCGTCATGACGGCCGCGAAGAACATGCCGATCCACAGCCCGCTCAACGACCCGGCCAGCACGGCCCTGCCCCAGCTCATGCGGCCGGTAATACGCTCCACCTGACGCAGGTCGGTGCCGATAATGGCCAGGACCTGGACGGGGAACCCGTCGTCGCTCAGGGAGTCCACGGCGGCCTGGGCCTCGGGGTATGTGGCGAAGGAGGCGATCTCCTCACCACGCGGCAGGACGGCGGCCCCCGGACGCAAGGAGATCCCGGGCTGCGGAGGGACAGGGCTGGACTGGCTCATGCCCCTCATGCTCGCACGCACGGTGCCACCGGCGGCCCCCAGGGCGCGGGATCACGCCCAGGGCGCATAAGGTTACCCCGTGGAGAGCAATCGGACACGCAGCACGAACAGGGTCTTTGTGGCCAGACTCGTCGGCACCACCGTCTTCGACCCCCTGGGGGACCGGGTCGGTAAGGTGCACGACGTCATTGTGCTCCTGCAGATGCGCGGCGAGGCGCGCGCGGTGGGCCTCATTATCGAGGTCGCCGGACGACGTCGCGTCTTCCTGCCCCTGTCCCGGGTGACCGCGATGCAGCCGGGGGCCGTCATCACCACCGGCCTGCTCAATATGCGCCGTTTCGAGCAGCGTCACGTGGAGACCCTGGTGGTGGGCGAGCTCTTTGACCGGGTGGTCACCCTCAAGGACGGCTCGGGCAAGGTCACCGTGCGTGACGTGGGCATCGAGCGGGACCGCGGCATGGACTGGAAGGTGACCCGCCTGTTCGTCCAGCGCGCCTCCTCCGGCGCCTTCGGGCTGCGCCGCGGTGAGACCTTCACGGTACGCCCCGAGGAGGTCAGCGGCCTGGCCGGCAGCGCGGACCAGCAGGGGGCCACGGCCCTGCTGGCCACCCTGGAGGACCTCAAGCCCGCCGACCTGGCCGACGTCCTGCGCGACCTGCCCCCGGCCCGCCGCCAGGACGTGGCCGCCGAGCTGTCCGACGAGCGCCTGGCCGACGCCCTGGAGGAGCTCGGTGACGAGGACGCGGTGGCCATGCTCTCGGCCCTGGAGTCGGCCCGTGCCGCCGACGTCCTGGACGCCATGCAGCCCGACGACGCCGCCGACCTGGTCTCCGAGCTGCCCAGCCCCAAGGCCGCCGAGCTCCTGGCCCTCATGGAGCCCGAGGAGGCCGAGGACGTGCGTCGGCTCATGGCCTACGACGAGTACACCGCCGGCGGCCTCATGACCACCGAGCCCGTCATCCTGCCGCCCGAGGCCACCGTGGCCACCTTCCTGGCCCAGGCGCGCAAGGCGGAGGTCACCCCGGCCCTGGCGGCGGTGGCCTTCGTGGTGCGCCCGCCCCTGGAGAGCCCCACCGGCAGGTACCTGGGCATCGTGCACCTCCAGCGCGCGCTGCGCGAGCGGCCCCAGCGTATGCTCGGCTCCGTCCTGGACAGGGACGTGGGGACGGTCCATGCCGAGGACTCCATTGGCACGGTCACCCGTCTCCTGGCCACCTACAACCTCACGGCCCTGGCGGTGCTGGACGACGCCGGGCGCCTGCTGGGGGCGGTAAGCGTCGACGACGTGCTGGACCACCTCATGCCCGACGACTGGCGCGAGGCTGACGAGGCCGTCACCGACGAGATGATTGAGAGGAGCGCAAATGGCTGAGTCCCTTGACACCCCCCTGGAGACCACGCGACGACCCCGCTGGCTCTGGCAGCGCTCCAACGAGCAGTCCGACGGCTTCGGCCGGTTCGCCGAGGCCACCGCCCGTTTTATGGGCTCCCCGAAGTTCATCCTCTACATGACGATCTTCGTGGTGACCTGGATCGTCCTGAACGTGGTGCTGGTGCAGTACGCCAGGAAGTACGCCTGGGACGCCTACCCCTTCATCCTGCTCAACCTGGCCTTCTCCACGCAGGCCTCCTACTCGGCCCCCCTCATCATGCTGGCCCAGAACCGGCAGGACGACCGCGACCGCGTCACCGCCGAGCAGGACCGCCAGCGCGCCCAGCGCAACCTGGAGGACACCGAGTTCCTCACCCGGGAGATCGCCTCCCTGCGCCTGGCCATGAACGACGTCGCCACCCGTGACTTCGTGCGCTCCGAGCTGCGCGACGTGCTCAGCGAGATCCTGGCCGAGGAGCGGCGCACCCGTGAGGAGATCGCGGAGCTGGAGCGGGCCGAGGAGGACGTCCCCCAGGCCCGCTGAGCCCGGCGGTGGCGGCCCGGACGCCGGGACCCCGCCAGCGGACACCCCCCAGGCCCGCTGAGCCCGGCTGGCGGGGCGGGAGCCAGCCCGCCCCGCAGGCCCGCGCCGCCACGCAGGGTCACCGCCACCAGCTGGCGGGAGCCAGCCCGTCCCGCCGCCGCCACGCAGGGCCGGCCGCGGGCGGTTCAGACATTGAGGGCGTTGAGGGCGTCGACCACCACCTGGGCGTAGACGTCGCACCCCTCCGCGGTGGGGTGGACCTGGTCCTGGGCCAGGAGCTCCATGCGCTCGGCAATGGCCCGGTCCCAGCCCGCCACGTCCACCTGGTCGGGGTGGGCGGCGGCGAAGTCGCGGATGGTCTGGTTGGCCCCGGGGATCCAGGTGGTGCGGGCGGGCCCGAACCCCGTGACCAGGACGAGCTTGCGCCCCGGCCCCAGGTAGTCCAGGAGCGCCTGGATCTGGTCGCCCAGGACCTCCCCGTTGGTGGCCAGGGCGACCACCACGTAGGGGCGGGGCCCGTACTCGGCGTCCATGGCCTGGAGCGTCTCCAGGCCCGCGTAGAAGGAGCGGGAGACCTGGGCGTCGATCGCGATCCCGGGCAGGGAGGCCTCCAGCGCCGGGGCCGAGGCCAGGCTGACGGAGTCCCCCACGAGGGAGACCTGGTCCCCGGTCAGGGGCTCGGGCGCGGCCGTGGTGGGGGTCGGCTCGGGCGTGGGCGTCTCGGTGGGCCGCGAGGCCGTCGGGGTGGCGGAGGCCAGCGCCTGGGCCCCGCGCTGGATGGCGGCCTCGGCGGTGGACTGGGCGGGCTGGAGGGCCAGGGCCGCCCCCAGCAGCAGGACGCTGGCCACACCCAGGCCACCGGACAGGCTCAGACGCAGGCGCGTCCGGGTGACCGAACGCACCCAGGCCCGTACCCCCATACGTCGGATCGGGGTCTCGAAGTACCGGAAGGACAGCTCGGCGAAGAACACGCTCACCACCGTCACGCCCAGGGCCACCAGGGCCTGGGGGGCGGTGGGCGGCACCACGTAGAAGGCCAGCACCCACAGGGGCCAGTGCCACAGGTACAGGCCGTAGGAGCGGGTCCCCAGCCAGCGCAGCGGGGCGGTCTCCAGCAGGGCGGGCAGCCAGGAGCCGGGGCTGAGGGCCAGCGCCGGGCCGGCGACCTCCGGGGTCAGGCCCTGGAGGAGAGCCACGGTGCAGGCCGAGGCCCCCACCAGGACCCAGGTGGTGGTCCGGGTCCCGCCGGGCATCTGGTCGGAGGTGAGCGCGGCAATGAGGACCAGGCCCACCAGCCCCGCCCAGGACACCACCGCGCGCGTCCGCTCCAGCAGGGGCGTGGTCACCCGGGTGGGGTCCAGGACGTGCCCGTGGAGCAGGGCCAGGGCCGAGCCCGCCATGAGCCCGTAGGCGTGGGTGTCGGTACCCAGGTAGAGCCGTGAGGGGTCGGCGCCGCGGGCCGCCAGGGTCAGGGAGAGCCACACCGAGGCCGCGGTGAGCACGACGGCCGCCCCGCAGGCCAGGTACCGACGCCACCGGGAGTCCGCCCTGCCCAGGAGCAGCAGCAGGAGGAGCGGCCACACCAGGTAGAACTGCTCCTCCACCGCCAGGGACCACACGTTGGTCAGCAGACTGGGCTGGGCCTGGTCGAAGTAGGAGGATCCGGCGAATATCTCGACCCAGTTGTAGACCAGGCCGATGGCGCCCAGGACCTGTCGGCGTATGCCCAGCAGGACGTCGCCCCCCGGCCAGGCCGCCAGCGACACCGTCACCACGATGGTGCTCAGCAGGGCCGGGACGATCCGGCGCAGGCGCCTGACCCAGAAGCGCCGCAGGTTGGTGGACCCGGTACGACGCCGCTCGTCCACCAGCAGGCTGGTGATGAGGAAGCCGGAGATGACGAAGAAGGCGTCCACGCCGACCTTCCCGCCGGGCAGCGCCCCGGGCAGGAGGTGGTAGGCCAGGACCATAAAGACAGCGAGCGCGCGCACGCCGTCGAGCCCCCGAACCCGGGCCCGGGGAGGAAGAGAACGGGGGGTGGAGGAGGTAGAGACAGACGGGTTCACGGACTGTGCTGAGATGCTCATGGTGTCACAGGTGTTACGTGGACGGGAACGGGGCCCAGCCTAGCGTTAGTTCGTCCTGAGACCAGGGTGTGACAACGTCTGACGGCCCTCACAGGCGTGCTCCCCGCCACGGTGAGGGCCGGTGGCCGGGCTCCTAGGATGGACGCATGCCACAGCCCACACCAGCGGCCGTCCGCGAGGCCCTGTCCCGCGTCATCGATCCCGAGCTCCGCCGTCCGATCACCGACCTGGGCATGGTGGGGTCCGTCGAGATCGGTGACGACGGCCTCGTCACCGTCTTGATCCTGCTGACCGTCGCCGGGTGCCCCCTGAAGGACACCCTCAGCCAGGACGCGCGCCGTGAGGTGGGCTCCGTGGAGGGGGTCATCGGCGTCGAGGTGCGTATGGGGGTCATGAACGACGAGCAGCGCGCCGAGCTGCGCGCCCGTCTGCGCGGGGGAGCCGCCGAGCCGGTGATCCCCTTCACCAAACCCGGCAGCCTGACCCGCGTCTACGCGGTGACCTCCGGGAAGGGCGGGGTGGGCAAGTCCTCGGTCACGGCCGCCCTGGCCGCCGCCCTGGCCGCCCAGGGCCTGAGCGTGGGGGTGGTGGACGCCGACATCTACGGCTTCTCCATCCCCCGCATGATGGGTGCGGACTACCCGCCCACCCAGCTCGACGGCATGATCGTCCCCCCGGTGTCCCACGGGGTCAAGGTCATGAGCATCGGCATGTTCGTGGACGACAAGCAGCCGGTGATCTGGCGCGGGCCCATGCTCCACCGGGCCGTCCAGCAGTTCCTCTCCGACGTCTTCTGGGGGGACCTGGACGTGCTCCTACTGGACCTGCCCCCCGGTACCGGTGACGTGACCATCTCCGTGGCCCAGCTCCTGCCCAACGCGGAGATCCTGGTGGTCACCACCCCCCAGGCCGCCGCCGCGGAGGTGGCCGAGCGCACCGGCCTCATTGCCGCCCAGACCCACCAGAAGGTCCTGGGGGTCATTGAGAACATGTCCTACCTGCTCCAGGACGACGGCTCCAGGCTGGAGATATTCGGGTCCGGCGGCGGCCAGGCGGTCTCCGACTCCCTGACCCAGGTCCTGGGCTACCAGGTGCCGCTGATGGCCCAGCTGCCCCTGGACATCCGCCTGCGGGAGGGCTCGGACCTCGGCGTGCCGGTGACCGTCAGCGACCACGGCAGGCCCCCGGCAGACTCCCCCGCCGCGCTGGAGCTGGCGCGGGTGGCCTCCAGTATTGGGCACCGGGCCCGCGGGCTGGCCCGTCACCCCCTGGGCGTGAGCCCCGTCAACACCTGAGTGCCCGGCTGGCCGGTGCTAAGTGCCTGGCTGGTCCGGACCAGTTCGTGCTGAACTCGCCTGAACGCAGGTGAACGCGCTTGAGGGCGCCTGAACGCGCTCTCAAGCATATGAACTCCTCTTAGAGCGGCGTTCACCCACACAAGAGGGCGTTCACCCGAGCAAGACGGCGTTCACCTGCGTGACAGCACGTTCAGGTGTCCACGGTCAGGGTCGCCGCCTCCGGGCGGGTCCTCACGGCGGCCTTGGCGGCCCGGACAATGTCACGTGGGGAGAGCGGCCTGGGGGGCAGGTCGCCCGACGCCTCAGTGAGACTGGTGGGAATGGCGGCCGCCTCCGAGGTCGCGGTCGTCTGCCCGTCCTGGGACCCAGTCACGACGGCGTCCTGCTCCCGGTTATCGGGAACGGCAGCCCGCTGTTCCCTGGACGTGGCGTCCTGCTGCTCCCCAGACACGGCGTCCTGCTGCTCCCGGAGCGCGTCAGGACGCTGTTCCCCAGGCGTGGCATCCCGCCCCTGGACTACCGGCTGAGCGGCAGCAGTCTGCTCCTGGTCGTCGGGCGTGGCATCCTGCTTCTGGAGCACCTCGGCCTGCGGCCCTGAGGCTGTCTCCGCAGACCCCGACTGCGGGGTGGTGTCGTTCATAGGTTCCTCCCCGGTGCCCGACTCAGACCCCCGGGTTACGTCAGCCGCCTCGGCCCGCGTTTCCTTGGCCGCCTCGGCCTCCTGGGCGGCTTCAGCCCCCCGGGCCTCCTCGGCCCCGGCCTGCGCCGCCTCACTCTCAGTCCTAGTCCCCTGGGCCTCCTTAGCCTGGGCACTAGTCGCTCCGGCCTCCTCGGCATCAGCCTCGGCACCCTGGGCGGCCTCGGTCCCGGCCTGCGCCGTCTCGCTCTCAGCCCCGGCCCGCGCCGCCTCGGCCTGCGCCTCAATCCGCTTGCCCAGGGAGTCCGAACGCTCCTGGGCGGCCAGGGCCCGCACGTCAGCGGCCACGGCGTCCGAGGCCTCCTTGGCGGTAGAGGCCACCGCGGCCAGGGGGTTGGCCAGGTCGCGCTTAATGGCGTCGAGGTCCTCACCCAGGGCGTCGCGCACGATCTTGCGCGGGTCGTAGTTGCGGGGATTGAGGTCGGCGAGGTTGAGGTCGCCGAGCTCAGGGCCCACCTCCTCGGCGATCTGCGCCTTGGCCTGCTCCAGGAAGACACGCAGCTGACGGATGAGCTGGGTGAGCTTGCGGGTGTACTCAGGCAGACGCCGGGGACCCACCACGATCACCGCCACCAGGAGGATGACGATGAACTCGTTGCCGTTGATGCCGAACACGCGCCCAGTATAGGGAGCCGCCCGGGGCACGTGCCGCCGCGGGCACCGGTAGGCTCTGCCTGTGGCGATACCCGGCATCGTCCGCAAGACCAGGAACAAGCCTGTTCACCGGTACCTGAAACAATAGGAGCTGGCGCGTCCGTACCCGGGCGCAGGACGTGATCATGTGAGGAAGGCAGCGCGGTGAGTGCCGACAAGACCTTGACCTGGACCTACACCGAGGAGTTCCCTCTGGAGGAAGAGGCCGCCACCCAGGCCCGCCTGCGTGGGATGGGCCTCGGGGTGGAGCCGGTCAGCGTGGCCACCGGGGCCGCGCTGCGGGTCCTGGCCGCCTCCGTCGGCGCCAAGAGCATTGCCGAGATCGGTACCGGCACCGGCGTGTCCGGCCTGTGGCTGCTGGGCGGCATGGGCCGCGACGGGGTCCTGACCACCATCGACGTCGAGAGCGAGCTCCAGCGTGAGGCCCGCCGCGCATTCGACGCCGCCGGGTACCCCTCCTCCCGGATCCGTCTCATCCAGGGCCGGGCCAGTGCCGTCATGCCGCGCATGGCGGCCCGCTCCTACGACATGGTGGTCCTGGACGTCGACCCCGTGGAGGCGGCCAACCTCGCCGAGGGCGCCCTGCGCATGCTGCGCGTGGGCGGGGTGCTCGCCGTCACCCACGCCCTGTGGGCGGACCACGTGGCCGACCCCGCCCGCCGCGACCCGGCCACCGTGGCGGCCCGCGAGCTGGCCAAGGCCGTACGCGCCTCCGACCTGCTGGTCTGCACGCTCCTGCCGGTGGGTGACGGCCTGCTGGTGGCGGTGCGCCGGGGCTGAGCCCACGCGCACCCCGCACCCCAGGGCTCGCCGGGGCACGCCCCAGGGAGCCGAGGCGGGCCCGCCGCGCACCCGGGGTCCGCGCCCCCGCCCACGCGCCCAGGACGTGACGGAGGACGTGACAGAAGACGTGACGGGTGCTACTGTACCCCTATAACCAAAGCCGGTTTTGAAACCCTCTTTCACACTGGTGAGGACGCCAGTCGACTCTGATCCCACACCCCCACAGGAGCGGACAATGCCAGGACACCCCGGGACCTCCACCCGCGCCGCCAACGCCGCCGCGCTGTGGGACCAGCTGCGTCGGGCCCGGGTCAGCAGCGTCACCGACCTGGCGCGGGCCGCGGGGACCTCGCGCCCCACGGCGAGCGCCGTCCTGGCCGACCTGGAGGACCAGGGCCTGGTGGTCTCCCAGGACCTGGTGGGCCCCACCCCGGGCCGCCCGGCGACCGGCTGGTCCCTCTCCCCGTGCGCGGGCTACGTCCTGGGCGCCGACGTCCTGGTCTCCTCCGTCCTGGTCAGCGCCGCCACCCTGGACGGCACCGTCGTGGCGGCCCGGACCTCGCCGCTGAGCGGGGAGCGGCGTTACCCGGACCTCCTGGCCGCCCTCACCCGGGAGGTGGACAGGCTGTCCGGCTACGGCCCCCTGCGGCACCTGTCCGTCTCCACCACCGGGATCCCCGACGACGCCGGTGTCGTCCTCCACGCGGACCTGGTCCCCCAGTGGGACGGCTTCGACCTGGCGGGCAACCTCCGCCACGACCTGGGCGTGGCGGTGGACGTGGACAACGACATCAACATGGCCGCGCTGGGGGAGTTCCGCCTGAGGGTCCAGGACGGGCAGATCGCCGCCCAGGGGGACCTGCTCTACATCCTGGTGGCCCGGGGGATCCACTCCGGCCTCGTCCTGTCGGGCAGGGTGCACCGGGGCAGCCGCTTCACCGCCGGCGAGATCTCCGCCGCCCTGGACCTGCGCCTGGAGGACGCCCAGGCCCCGGACGAGGACTGGGTGGAGCGCGTGGCCCTGACGATCTCCTCGGTGGGGCTCGTCGTGGACCCCGACCTCATTGTCATCTCGACGCCGACGGCGCGCGCCCGCTCCATAGTCCTGCCCCTCATGTCCCTCATGCGCGCCAAGGGGACGCAGTGGTCCCCCCGGCTCCGGGCGGAGAGCGCGCACCTGGGGTGGGCGGCGGCGGCCGTCGGCGCCCTGTCCCTCGCCCTGGACCACGCCAACCAGGCCGTCACGGGGGCCGACGAGGTCCCCGTCACCCCCCTGCAGGGCGTGGAGACCGTCAGCAACGCCGCAACCACAGGAGAGCACAGCACCATGACCGCCACCGCCGCCACGTCCCGGCCCTCTGACACCCTGCGCGTCGGGGTGGTCGGGGTCGGCGCCCGGGCCAAGTTCACCCTGGCCGCCGAGAGGCCCGAGAACAACGGCCGGATCACCGCCGTCTGCGAGACCCACCCCCGGGCCCGCGAGCGCGTGGCCTCCCGCCTCCAGCGGGACCCCGACTCGGTGTCCATCACCACCAGCGTGACCGACCTGGTGGGGACCGGGATCGACGTCGCCTTCGTGACCTCCCCCGACGACACCCACGCGGACGTGACCTGCGAGCTCCTGCGGGCGGGGGTCCCCGTCTACCTGGAGAAGCCCCTGGCCATCACCATGGAGGGGGCCACGCGCGTCCTGCGCACCGCCTACGAGACGGGCACCCGCCTGTACGTGGGGCACAATATGCGCCACATGCACGTGGTGCGCTCCATGCGCGAGCTCATCCGCTCGGGGCGGATCGGCGAGGTCAAGGCCATCTGGTGTCGGCACTTCGTGGGCTCCGGCGGGGACTTCTACTTCAAGGACTGGCACGCCACCCGGGAGCACGGCACGGGCCTGCTGCTGCAGAAGGCGGCGCACGACATCGACGTCATGCACTGGCTGGCGGACTCCCACACCACCAGCGTGGTGGCCATGGGCGGGCAGACCCTCTACCACCAGGTCACGGACCGGGCGGACCGCTCCGACGAGCTCATGCACAGCTGGTACTCCCTGGACAACTGGCCGCCCCTGAGCCAGAAGGGCCTGAGCCCGGTCATTGACGTCGAGGACCTGTCCATGGTGCTCATGCGCATGGACTCGGGGGTCTACGCCTCCTACGAGCAGTGCCACTACACCCCCGACTACTGGCGCAACTACACGGTCATCGGCACCGAGGGACGTATTGAGAACTTCGGTGACGGCGAGGGCGGGCTCATCCGCCTGTGGAACCGGCGCACCCACTACAACGCCGAGGGCGACGAGGTCTTCCCCATTGTCGGGGACGCGGGCGGCCACGGGGACGCCGACGTGCTGACCATCACCGAGTTCATGCGCTTCGTCCGTGAGGGCACGCCCACGGACACCTCACCGCTGGGGGCGTGGTACGCCGTCGCCGCCGGCATCCAGGCCACCGAGTCCCTGCGCGACGGCTCGACCCCGCGCACCATCCCCGACCTCCCCCCCGAGGTCGTCGACTACTTCACGCGAAACCAGGTGCGCTGAGCACCCTCAGCCCCACCCGACCACGAGACAAAGGAGCCTCCCATGCACACCCTCACCCGGCGCAGCGTCCTGACGGGCACGCTCGCCACCTCGATCGCCCTGGCCCTGGCCGCCTGCTCCGACGACGGGGGTGGCGCGGACACCTCGGCGACCATCGCCCCGGACACGAAGGCGGAGCTGACCCTGGCCTACTGGGACAAGAGCCAGACGCCCACGATCGACGCCAATATCAAGAGCTTCAACGAGACCTACCCCAATATCACGGTCACCACGAACCTGACGGCGTACGCGGACTACTGGAAGAAGCTGCGCACCCAGGCCGAGGGCAGGACGCTGCCGGACGTCATGTGGATGAACGGCCCCAATATCCAGCTGTACGCGGGCAACGACATGCTCGAGCCCCTGGACGACGTCACCGCCGCGGGCATCGCCTGGAGCGACTACCCCACCTCCCTGGTGGACCTGTACACCTACCAGGGCGTCCACTACGCCATCCCCAAGGACTACGACACGATCGGCGTCTTCTACAACAAGACGCTCTTCGCCTCCGCGGGGGCCGCCCTGCCCACCGAGGACTGGACCTGGGAGGACTTCCACACCGCGGCCAGGACCATCTCCGCCTGGGGCAAGGACCAGGGGATCTGGGGCTGCGCCACCACGGTCAACGGCGACGGCCAGGGCACCTACTACAACACGATCGCCCAGGCGGGCGGCTACGTCATCAAGGACGGCAGGAGCGGCTTCGACGACCCCGCCAGCGTCAAGGGCCTGCAGTGCTGGGCGGACTGGATCGCCGACGGCTCAGTGGCCCCGCCCGCCGTCGTGGCGGACACCAAGCCCGAGTCCATGTTCACCTCCGGCAAGTCCGCCATGCTCTGGGCCGGTGACTGGCAGTGCGCCCCCATCGCGGAGGCCTTCGCCGGCAGGCTCGAGGAGGTCGACGTCGCCCCGCTGCCCCAGGGCGAGAAGAGGGGGAGCATTATCCACGGCCTGGGCTGGGCGGTGGCCAGGACCTCCGGGAACAAGGCCGCCGCCAAGGCCCTGGCCGCCCACATGGCCTCCCGGGCCTCCCAGGAGACCGAGGCCCGCAACGGCACGGCCATCCCGGCCTTCAACGGCACCCAGGCCCCCTGGCTCGAGACCTACTCGTCCTGGAGCTGCCGTATCTTCACCGAGGCCGCCTCCACCTACGCGGTGACCTACCCCGTCTCGAAGAACACCAGCGCCTGGGCCGACCACGAGGGGGACTACCTCACCCCGGCCTTCGCCGGGCAGACCACCGTCACCGACGCCGCCTCCCAGCTCGCCACGTTCATGAACGGCGAGCTGGCCAAGGAGGGCTGACATGACCCCCTCCCCCTCCCCCCGGGGCGCGTCCGCCACCGCCCCGGGGGCCGGTGGACGACGGCGCCGCCGCCCCACCAGCGTCGGCGCGTGGCCGGTGCTGTTCATCGGGCCGCTCATGGCCGGGGTGGCCGTCTTCTACTACTGGCCCATTGTCAAGAACCTCGTCGTCTCCCTCCAGCAGCGCAACGCCTTCGGCGGCAGCCCCAGGTGGGTGGGGCTCCAGAACTACCAGGACGTCCTGTCCAGCCCCGACCTGGGCTCGGCGATGGCGAACACGCTCCTGTACACCGGCGTCGTCCTCCTGGGCATCCCGCTGTCAGTGGCCGTGGCCGCCATGATCGAGCTACCCGGCCTGCGGGGCAGGGGCCTGTACCGCACGCTGTACTTCATGCCCTACCTGGCCATGCCCATGGCGGTGGCCCAGGTCTGGAAGCTCGTCTACAACGGCAACTTCGGCCTGCTCAACCAGCTCCTCAGGGCCCTGGGGGTCTCGCCGACCCGCCCTACTGGCTGGTCACCCCCGGCTGGGCGCTCCTGGCCGTCGCCCTGTTCGGCGTCTGGGGGTCGGTCGGCTTCAACGTCATTATCCTGTCCGCCGGGCTGAGGTCCATCCCCCGGGAGCTCTACGAGGCCGCGAGCATCGACGGCGCCTCCGCCTGGCGCCAGTTCCGCTCCATCACCGTGCCCCTGCTCAGCCCCTCGATCTTCTTCCTGACGATTATGACGACCATCGGGGGCTTCCAGCTCTTTGACGCCCTCTTCGCCATGATCGGCACGAACAACCCCGCGGAGCCCAGGACGCGCTCCCTGGTGTACCTCTTCTACCGCGAGGCCTTCGTCAACTCCGACCAGGGGATGGGCGCGGCCGTGGCCGTCGTCATCTTCGCCTGCGTCGCCGTGGTCACCTTCGTCCAGTTCCTGGGGCAGAGGAGGTGGGTGAACTATGTCTGAGACGCGCACCCGCGGCTGGCGCGCCGCCCTCGCCTCCCAGCGCCGCTACCTGCCCGTCCACGTCCTGCTGCTGGCCGGTGGGGTGGTCATGGTCTTCCCCTTCGTGTACCAGGTCCTCATGAGCCTGTCGACCAACACCGAGATCCAGGCGGCTCCCCCGCGCCTGGTCCCCGAGCACTGGATGTGGTCCAACTACGCGGAGGTCTTCCGCAGGATCCCCTTCATGAGCCAGTTCTGGGTCTCGGTGTCCATCACGGTGCTACGCACCGGCGTCCAGCTCGTCCTGTGCTCCCTGGGCGGCTACGCCTTCGCCCGCATGCCCTTCCGGGGGCGGGGGCTCCTCTTCGGGCTGCTCCTGGCCATCCTCATGGTGCCCGGCCAGTCCTACCTCATCGGCCAGTACCAGCTCGTCCGGGACCTGGGGCTCCTGGAGACCGTGTGGGGCATCGTCCTGCCGGGCTTCTTCTCCGCCTTCGGGGTCTTCCTCATGCGCCAGTCCTTCATGAGCCTGCCCGTGGAGCTGGAGGAGGCCGCGCGCCTGGACGGCTGCAACCCGTGGCAGGCCTTCTGGAGGGTCATGTTCCCGCTGGTGCGCCCGGGGCTGTCGGCGGTCACGATCGTCACGGTCCTGTGGTCCTGGAACGACCTGCTGTGGCCGCTGATCGTCACCACCCGGGAGGAGACCATGCCCCTGAGCGTGGGCATCGCCACCATGGCGGGCCAGCACTCCAGCGAGTACGCCCTCATGATGGCCGCCTCCGTCATGTCCATGGCCCCGATCTTCCTCATCTTCTTCACCATGCAGAAGCGTGTCATCGAGGGCCTGGCCACCTCCGGCCTCAAGGGCTGAGCGGGACGGGCCGGGCGGCAGGGGCGGGTAGCGGGGCTGAGTGGCAGGGACGGCCGCGGCAGCGCACCGCCCCTGCTCCCCTGCCGGCTCAGCCCAGCTCGGGGAACCAGATGGCGATCTCCCTCTCGGCGGAGGCCTGGCCGTCCGAGCCGTGGACCAGGTTCTCCATGGCCTCACCGCCCTGGTCACGGGCCAGGTCGCCCCGGATGCTGCCGGGGGCGGCCGTGGTGGGGTCGGTGGCGCCCATGAGGGAGCGCACCCCCTGGACCACCCGGTGGCCCTCGACGAGGGCCGCGACCACCGGACCGCGCGTCATGTACTCCACCAGACCGGGGTAGAAGGGCCTGTCCACGTGCTCGGCGTAGTGCTCAGCGAGCAGCTCGGGCGTGGGGACCACCGTCTTCAGGGCGGTGACGTCGTAGCCCTTGGCCTCGATACGGCGCAGGATCTCGCCGACCAGGCGGCGCTCGACGCCGTCGGGCTTAATCAGGACGAGGATACGGTCAGTCATGACGGGGTCCTTTCATCGGGGTGGCCCCGAGCCTATAGGGGCCCTGCGCGGGCCGCCAGGGGCGCCTGCCAGCTCGCTGGCCCCGGCAGCGCCGAGGGCCCGGGGGCCGGGGAACCGTCGGCCCGGGCTCCCAGGCGGCGCAGGTCCCGCCGAGGGCCCGGGGGCCGGGGAAGCGGGTCTTAGGGGCGTCCCAGGAGCTCACGGGCCTGGGCGGCCAGGACCACGGAGCCCACAATGAGCACCCCGGAGGCGGTCAGGGGGGCGTCGTGGCCCTCCGAGAGGGTCACCGCCTGCTCCACGCCCTGGGCCAGGGTCTCGGCGGTACGCACCCGCTCGGGCCCGAAGACCTCCCGGGCCACGGCCGCCAGGTCCTCCACGTCCAGGGCGCGCGGGGAGTCCATGGGCACGCAGACCACGGCGTCGCAGGCGGGCTCCAGCTCGGCCAGGACGCCTTCGACGTCCTTGTCCGCCATGACGGCCGTCACGGCCACCAGGTGGCGCAGGCCGAAGACCTCCTCCACCGCCTCCACCAGGGCGGCCACGCCGTGGGGGTTGTGCGCGGCGTCCACCAGGACGGTGGGCGAGGAGCGCAGCACCTCCAGGCGCCCGGGGCTGGTGGCCGAGGCGAGGCCGTCCTGGACGACCGCGGCCGGCAGGGCCCTGCCCCCCATGACGGCCTCGGCGGCCGCCAGCGCTAGGAGCGCGTTGTGGGCCTGGTAGCTCCCGTGCAGGGGGATGAAGACGTCCTCGTAGACGGCCGCGGCCGTGGCCAGGGTCACCAGCTGGCCGCCCACCGCCAGCTGGCGGCTGACCACGGACAGCTCCCCGGCACCGGGCTGTCCGGCGTACTCCGACTCCGGGTCGAGCTCGCGGCGCCAGACGACGTCGTGGGCGGCGGCGGCGCGGGCAATGGCCTCCTGGGCGGCCCGGGGCTGGAGGGAGGTGACCAGGGTGGCCCCGTCCTTGACGATACCGGCCTTGGTGGTGGCGATCTCCTCAATGGTGTCGCCCAGCCAGGCCTTGTGGTCCAGGCCGATGGGGGTGATGACCTCCACCTGGGAGCGCACCACGTTGGTGGCGTCCCACTGCCCGCCCATGCCGACCTCGACCACGGCCACGTCCACCGGGTAGTCGGCGAAGGCGGCCAGGGCCATGACGGTCAGGACCTCGAAGAAGCTCATCCGCACCCCCCCGGTGGCGGCGGAGCGCTCATCGACCATCTCCACGTAGGGGCGCACGTCCTCCCAGGCGGCGATAAAGCCCTCCTCGCTCACCGGCTCCCCGTCCAGGGCGATGCGCTCGCGGACGGTGGCCAGGTGCGGGGAGGTGAAGCGTCCGGTGCGCAGGCCGGTGGCGGCCAGGAGCCGCTCGGTCATGCGGGCGGTCGAGGTCTTGCCGTTCGTTCCTGTGATATGCACCACTTTATAGGAGCGTTCGGGGTGGCCGATGAGGTCCAGGACCGCCTCGACGCGCTCCAGGCTCGGCTGGACCCTGTGCTCGGGGGCGCGGGAGAGGATCTCGGCCTCGACGGCGCGCATACGGGCGGAGACCTCCACCTGGGCGGCGGCCGCGCGCAGGGCGGCGGCGTGGGCCTCGGGGGAGGCGTCGAGGGTGTCGCGCGGCCCCGCGCCGGGGGCGCCGGGGGGCGTGTCGGGTAGGATGGGCTCCCAGTCGTCCTCGTCCCCGGCCTCCTCGTCGACCTCCGCCAGGAGGGCGTCAAGGTGTTCCGGGTCGCCGCCGGACAGCAGGCTCGCGGCGACGAGCGCGCGCAGGGCGGCCAGGTTCTCGGCCTGCGCGTCGGCGGCGGCCTGCTCCCGGGCCCGGTCGGCCTCACGGACGTCGGCGAGGGACACGCCCTCGGGTGCGTCGGCGGCCTGGAGGTAGGGCAGGAGGTCGGGGTCGATGCCCGCGTCGGACTCCTCGCCCCGGTCCTGCGCATGCAGCCTCTCCAGGCCCCCGCGGTCCACGCCGTCACCGAAGACGGCGTCCACGACCTCCTCCCCGCTCGCCCCGGAGGGGATCCCGAAGGCCGCGCCGGGGTGCGGACGCTCTGACTGGTCGTTAGGCACCATGCCACCCTTCTCTCAGCGCCCCGGCCCACCTGCCCCCAGTGGGCGGCGGCCAGGGCCCAGGCGCTAATCTAGCCGCCCTGTCGGGCACGCCCCGTCGGTCACGCCCCGGCCCAGGCACAAGGCCGCCATGAGCGCCGCCCGCCCGGACGCCGACGGAGGCGCCTGCGTGAACCGTCCCAGCCTGCCCGTCTTCCGCCGCCCGCGCCGACGCCGATGGAGGTGGTACCCAGGCAGTCGTGCCACCATGGGTCCATGAGCACCGACCAGCGCATTGTCCCGACCCCCCAGAACTCCGTGTGGGCCGAGCGCACCGGGACCCGCCAGTACCTGGGGCACAACGCCCGCGGCGCCGAGGTACGCATTGGCACCGGCCCCGGCGAGTTCACCCCCGGCGAGCTGATCAAGATGGCCCTGGCCACCTGCAACTCCCTGTCCGCGGACCACCGTCTGGCCAAGGCGCTCGGGGAGGACTTCGAGGCCAATGTCATCGCGGCCACCACCAAGAACGAGGCGGAGGAACGCTACGACGCCTTTGACGTCCAGCTGGTAGCCGACCTCTCACACCTGACCCCCGAGCAGCTGGACACCCTGCGTCAGCGGGTCGACGCCGCCGTTGACCGCTCCTGCACCGTGGGGCACACGATCGACAAGGGCGCGCGCACCAGCCTCCACCTCCTGGACGACTCGGCCTCCGAGTAGGGCCGCACGGGCCACGGCGGCAGTACCGGGGGGTCCGGTGGCGGGCCGTCCCCTGGCCCGTACTCTTAATTCTGACCGCGCCCCGCGGGCAGCCCGCACGAAACGGAGGCCCTATGGATTCCAGGCACCTGGAGCAGGCGCTCGACGCCGCTATTACGCTACCCGCCTCACGGGTCGAGGAGCGGGTGGCCCGCATGCGCAGGGACCGTCCCGACGCCGATGTCAGTGAGCTCGTCGTCCTGGCCGGTAACCGCTTCCGCCACGAGTCGGGCCTGACCTCCGGCGCGGTGGGGGCCTCGGCGGCCCTGCCCGTGGTGGGCACGGGCACGTCCGTGGCCCTGACGGTGGGGCAGACCGCGGTCTTTATGGCCTCCGCCGTCACCTACGTCCTGACCGTCGCCGAGCTCCAGGGCCTGCACGTGGCCGACGCCGAGCGACGTCGGACCCTGGTCCTGTCCGCCCTCCTGGGTGAGGAGGGCAGCCGCGCGGTCCAGGGGGAGCTGGGCCTGTCCACCCTGTTCTGGGCGGCGCAGCTGCTCACCCAGATGCCCATCCCCACGGTCCGCTCCGTCAACGTCGAGCTGACCAGGCGCCTGACCCGCCGCGTTGCGGCCCGGGGCGGGGCGCTGGCCCTGGGACGGCTCATCCCCTTCGGGATCGGCGCGTTCATCGGCTACACCGGCGGCCGGGCCCTGGCCAGCCAGGTCATTGAGGGGGCCCAGGCGGCGCTGGGGCCCACGGACGCCCTCCCGGCCACCGCGGACCCGCAGGCCCTGGTGCCCACCGCCCCGATGCCCACGGCCCTGTAGGCCACCGCGGTGCCTGCTACCAGCGGCGGCTAGGCACCGCCTTCGCACACCACCCGTCCCACCCCGTAAGGAGGCCACCGCCCATGACCGAGGCGACGCCGTCGAGCACCTACCCGGCCCTGGCCGAGGCGGGCCTGACCCCTCCGGCGGGGGTGGACGTGGCCTACGAGAACCTCCTGGCGGAGGTCCTGGCCCACGGCGCCCCCAAGGGCGACCGCACCGGCACCGGCACCCGCTCGGTGTTCGCCCGCCAGCTGCGCTACGACCTGACCCGCGGCTTCCCCCGCGTCACCACCAAGTTCGTGGCCATGAAGGCCGTCAAGGGCGAGCTGCTGTGGTTCCTCCAGGGGACGGGCAGCACGCGCTGGCTGGCCGGGCAGGGGATCACCATCTGGGACGAGTGGGCGGACGACGGCGAGCTCGGGCCGGTCTACGGCGTCCAGTGGCGGTCCTGGCCCAGCCGTGAGGGGGGCGCCATCGACCAGATAGCCGGGCTCATCAACACCCTGCGCACCGACCCCGACTCCCGGCGCATGCTGGTCAGCGCCTGGAACGTCTCCGACCTGGACCGTATGGCGCTGGCCCCCTGCCACGTCCTCTTCCAGTGCTACGTGGTCCGCGGGCGCCTGAGCCTGCAGGTCTACCAGCGCAGCGCGGACCTCTTCCTGGGTGTGCCCTTCAATATCGCCTCCTACGCGCTGCTGACTCACATGCTGGCCCAGCAGTCGGGGCTGGATGTGGGGGAGCTCATCTGGACCGGCGGGGACTGCCACGTCTATGACAACCACGTCGAGCAGGTCCGCACCCAGCTCTCGCGCGTGCCCCGGGCCTACCCCTTCCCCCGCCTGCGCCTGGGGGCGGCACCGTCCATCGACGCCTACACCATGGACGACATTGACGCCTCGGAGGGCTACCGCCACCACCCCGCCATCCCCGCCCCCGTGGCGGTGTGAGAATCCCTCCGTAGTCCACCTATGACCAGATGTGAAACAATGCCACTGTGAGTCCTCCGTCGAAACGCGGTTCCAGCAGCTGCCAACATCCCGCACAGGTGGGGATTATCTGGGCCTCTGATCACGGTAGCATACTTGGTGGTAACGGCAACATGCTTTGGCGTGTTCCCGCAGATTCCAAGTTTTTTAGAGCCTCTACGATGGGAGGCAGTGTCATTATGGGCCGCACCACCTGGGACTCGCTCAAGGGAGCGCTGGTGGGACGCCGGAACGTGGTCATGACGCGCTCTGAGGACTGGACCGCCCCGGGGGCCCACCGCGCCAGCAGCCTGGAGCAGGCCCTGGCACTGGCCGCGGACGGCCTAGAGGAGGAGCTGGGGGCGGACCCGCGAACGGGCCGGGCCGCCTCCTGGCCGCGCACCTGGGTAATGGGCGGGGGCAGCGTCTACCGCCAGGCCATGGAGGCCGGGGTCGCGGACCTGCTGGTGGTGAGCACCATTGACCTGAACGTGGCCGCCAGGCCGGAGGGGGCGGTGGCACCTGTGCTCGTGCGCGCCCCGAGCATTGACCTCGCCCAGTGGGAGCGTGACGAGGAGGACAGCGACGTCCTCGGTACCTGGCGCCCCCGCTCAGGCGACGCGGGCTGGCGGGTGGACGTCTGGCGCCGTCGGGCTTAAGGCCTCTCCCGGACCAGCCGGGTCACCAGCCGGGCCGCTCGGCAGCCGCAGGGCGGCCGGACCACTACGGGGACCTGTGCCCGGCCCCCGGTCTCAGGCCTCCCACCGGATCACCACAGGGACCTGCGGCATGCCCTCCTGTGGCACGCTCTTCTGCACCGCCGCCCTGAGGGCGCCTCCGCCCGCCCCCGGTCGCCCCGGGCCTGCGTCCCGGCCACCACGGACGCCGTTCAGGAGGCCGGCGCGTAGTCCCCGGCCACGACCTCGACCCGGTTGCCCTCGGGGTCGAGCAGCGCGACCTCGTAGTAGCCGTCCCCGGTGCGTCGGGGGCCGTCCACCACCTGGACCCCCACCTCACGCGCCCGCCGGGCCAGGGCGTCCACGGCGGGCGGGTCCGCCAGGGCGAAGGAGATGTGCGCCCACCCCAGGCGGTCCCCCGCCCCCGGGACCGTCACGTCCGGGCGGGTCATGAGCTCCAGGCGGGCGCCGGTCCCGAAGGTGAGGATGTAGGTGGACAGGCCCGTGCGGGGGTTGTGGTAGAGCTCACCTGCAACTCCCCCGAACCAGGTGGTGTAGAAGTCGCGGGCGGCCTCCAGGTCGGCCACCCAGACGGCGGCGTGGTCAATGCGGGTCATGGTGCCTCCGTACAGCAGCATAGGTGATGAGAAGCACATACTACCTGCGTGGGCGGGGTCGTGGGGCGACGCCGCGCCCGCCCCGGCCCGACAGGCCCGCCCGTCGCGGCCCCGCCGAGCCGCCCGCTCAGGCAAGGGGCTGGTACCTGGTCCACCTCCCAGAAGGTCCAGGTCCTGGCCGCGTTCTCCCTGCCCGCCCTGGTCGCGCCTGGCCCGCCTCCCAGAAGGCCCAGGGGCCGCCCGCCTGCTCAGGCAAGGGGCTGGTAGTCGTCCTGGTCGCTACCCAGGAGGACGTCGTGGAGGTAGTGGCTCTTGGCGGTGGTGCCGTAGACCTCGGCGGTGGTGCGGCTGAACCAGGCGTTGAAGATCCTGGTGACCGAGGCGGCCAGGCGGGTGACAGTGGTGTTCATGGTGGAGACCTTTCGTATCGGTTCCGGGGTGGGGCTCATGCCCCGTCCGGCTGACACCATGAACGATAAGAGCCCACATGATCGCTGCCAATGATCATATCTAACTAAAATGATCATTTATCTACCTCCCTGCCCAGAGCCCGCCACCACCTGCCACTGACCGAGGCGGGCCCGGGCCCTACCGGCGTCCCGGTGGGCAGGCCAAGGGCTGAGGAGCCCGAGCCGCTCCCCGCCGCCCGCGGCCGACCACGTCTGCCCGCTAGGCCCGCCCGCGGCCGTGGGGTGCCCGGGTGGCCGTGGGGTGCCCGGGGTCAGACGATCCCCTGGCTGGCCAGCCACTGGGAGGCGATGTCCGCGCTGGGAAGGTGGTCCACGGCGCTGGCCCGGTTGAGCCGGGGCAGCTCCTGCGCGCTCAGCCGGGCGTTGACGGCACCGATCGCCTCACGCGCCTCAGGGGCCAGGGTGGCCGACACCAGCGGCGTGACCCGCTGGGGGACGATCAGGCCCTGCGGGTCGGTCAGGACCACCAGGTCGGGGCCGGTAGCCGCGGGGCTGGCCGTGTAGATGTCGGCCACGTCCACGTCGCCGTCGGTCAGGGCCTTGAGGGTGAGCGGCCCGCCGGAGTCCTCCACGGGTTCCACCACGGCCCTGACCCCGTAGACGCTCTCCAGGCCCGTGGGCCCGTAGGGGCGGGTGGCGAGCTCGCTGTTGGCGGCGATGGTGACGGCGCGTCCCAGCGCCCTCAGGTCGGCGATGGAGGTCAGCTGGTACCTCTCGGCGGTGGCCCGGGTGACCACGTAGGAGTCCTGGTCGGTAGCCTGGGCCGGTTCCAGGACGGTCAGGTTCGCCGGGAGGGCCTCCAGCAGCGCGGCCTGGATCCCCTCGGCGTCGCGGGCGGTGGCCTCCTTGTCCAGGAAGCTCAGGAGGTTGCCCCCGTACTCGGGGATGACGTCGATGTTCCCGGCACGCAGCTCGGGGACGTAGACCTCGCGCTGGCCGATCTGGTACTGGCGGCTGACCGTCAGGCCGACGGCCTCCATGGCCTGGGCGTAGAGCTCGGCAATGACCTCGTTGGAGTAGTACTGCTGGCTGCCCACGATGACCCCCTCGCCCTGGCGCTCCCGCCTGGTCCCCAGGGGGTCGTCCGAGGCGCAGGCACCCAGGACCCAGGCCGCGCCCAGGACCCCGGAGGCTGCCAGGAGCCGACGCCGTCCCAGGCGCGCGGCCCCGTCCCCGCCCGGTGCAC
>ERZ772766.311-NODE-311-length-29815-cov-5.925202_pt1 | contig 29815 bp, 30 predicted proteins | sample MGYA00511379_ERZ772766 | MGnify/ENA primary metagenome ERZ772766 (study PRJEB29015, sample SAMEA2737895) | human oral metagenome | biome: human oral; feature: human-associated habitat; material: dental | place: China | collected 2116 ...
AAATGACGAACAAATGACGAACAAATGACGAACAAATGACGGTGCGAGCCGCACGGGCAGATAAAGAAATGACGAAGGAAAAGTGGGGGTAAGTTAAAGCTAAGATAAAAATAAAAAAAGGTTTATTAGTAGATTTCAACTTTGGCAAATTTTGAAACTTTAGCAAAGTTCGTACATATAAACGGATAAATGACGGTGCGAGCCACACGGCAGATAGACAATAAACAAAGGAAAAGTAGAGACAAGGTGGTGAAAAAGCGGAGAGCAAACGGAGGAAAACGACTGGAAAAATTAATTAGAAAATAATTTTGGGTAAATGAAAATAAATTCCTATCTTTGCCAAATTAAGACATAAATAAGATTAAAGATTATGAAGAAATTACTAGCCTTAATAGCTTTTTTATGGGTAATGACTGCCTGTGAAAAATCAGGGGAAGATACGCCCCAAAATACGCAAACTCAAATACCTTATGATTGGGATTTTTATTTGAAGCCTTCTCGGTTGTATGCAGTAAAAAATGAAAAAAATGCCGAGTTGAAAAAACTGTATTACCAAGTGTATGGTACGCCCTGCGGAGATTGGTATGATGGAATTAACCCCAACAGTAAGGATAGCGACCGCTACCTAAAGAATTTTGTTGAAGGTGCTGAACACGCTCGCAAAACGCCTATTGTGGTGATTTACGGTATCCCCAATCGCGATTGTGGGTCGTTCTCAGGAGGCGGACACCCTAATGCTGCTTCTTACAGAGCGTGGATAGACCGCGTAAGTGCCATTATTGGACAACGCCGTGCAGTAGTAATTATAGAACCAGATGCTATTAACTACTGCGGACATAAAAAGGGATCAGCTGAGTACAAAGAACGCGCTGATTTGCTTACTTATTGTGCAAGAAAGCTAAAAGAGAATAACCCTAATGTAGCGAGCTATATTCACGCTGGGAATTCTGATTTGGTCACAAAACACCCTGAAGCTGTTGCCAATGCCATTATAGATGGAGGCTTACAATATATGCGTGGTTTCGCACTGAATGTTTCGGGCTTAGGAGGCACTGCTGAAGAACAAGCAGGAGCAGAAAGATTTGTAACTTACTTAGCTTCTAAAGGTTTTAAAGATGTGCATTACGTGATTGACACAGGGCGCAGTGGTATCAATAGACCTAAACACCAGAATGCAAATGCTCCTTATAACTCTTGCAATAACTTTAATGCAGCTTTAGGCCCACGTAGCACTACCAAAACCACAGGTGCACACGCCGATGCTTATTTGTGGATTAACGGAGGAGGTGGCTCTGATGGTGAATGTAATATGGGAGCCCCAAAAGCGGGAAAGCCTTATCCGGAATATACGAGACACTTGGTGCAAAACGCTATGAGAGTGAAAAGTATAGAGATTTTGGAAGTACCCCAAAACTTAAAATAGTCGTAGCACGACAGGCAATTATAAAATAACCTTTATCATTGCAAAGATAAGAATAATACAGATAAATAAAATTAAAGATTATGAATAAATTACTAGCCTTAGTAGCTTTTTTATGGGTAATGACCGCCTGTGAAAAATCAGGGGAAGAGAGCGCCCCCTCTACACAGACTCCAACAACGCAAACCTCTACTACACAAACTCCTACTACTCAGACCCCTACTACACCTCCTATTACGCCTCCGGTTACTCCTCCTATTCCACCTAACCCACCACAAGGTAAAAAGCCGGTAGCTTATGACTGGGATTTTTACTTGGAGCCTTCTCGGTTAAATACAGTAAAAAATGAAAAAAATGCCGAGTTGAAAAAGCTGTATTACCAAGTGTATGGTACGCCCTGCGGAGGTTGGTATGACGGTGGTGTTAGTCCTGGTAGTGGTGGTAAAGAGAAAAATGACCGTTGGCTTAAAAACTTCGTTGAGGGAGCAGAACGCGCTCGCAAAACACCTATTGTGGTGCTTTACGGTATTCCCAATCGCGATTGTGGGTCGTTTTCAAAAGGTGGACACCCTAATGCTGCTTCTTACAAAGAGTGGATAGACCGTGTAAGTGCCATTATTGGACAACGCCGGGCGGTGGTTATTATTGAGCCTGATGCCATTAACTACTGCGGTCACCCAAGAGGCTCAGCTAAATACAATGAGCGTGCTGAACTGCTTAGTTACGCCGCTGAAAAACTAAATAAGAACAACCCTAATGTAGCGAGCTATATTCACGCTGGGAATTCTGATTTGGTCACAAAACACCCTGAAGCTGTTGCCAATGCCATTATAGATGGAGGCTTACAATATATGCGTGGTTTCGCACTGAATGTTTCGGGCTTAGGAGGCACTGCTGAAGAACAAGCAGGAGCAGAAAGATTTGTAACTTACTTAGCTTCTAAAGGTTTTAAAGATGTGCATTACGTGATTGACACAGGGCGCAGTGGTATCAATAGACCTAAACACCAGAATGCAAATGCTCCTTATAACTCTTGCAATAACTTTAATGCAGCTTTAGGCCCACGTAGCACTACCAAAACCACAGGTGCACACGCCGATGCTTATTTGTGGATTAACGGAGGAGGTGGCTCTGATGGTGAATGTAATATGGGAGCCCCAAAAGCGGGAAAGCCTTATCCGGAATATACGAGACACTTGGTGCAAAACGCTATGAGAGTGAAAAGTATAGAGATTTTGGAAGTACCTCAAAACTTAAAATAGTCGTAACACGACAAGCAATTAGAAACTTTGGCAAAGTGTGTGAAGAGTCGTATCACGACAGAAGAGACATTTTATTTACATTGCCATTGGAAGTCTTCGACTTTAGATTGCATTTCGGGACGGTACTCATAGTGCCACCACTCTGAGAAAATAGATTTAAAGTTATATTTGTTGAGTACATCCTTCAACAACTTGCGATTCTCAAGTACCTTTTTAGGGAGGGTCGTGCAAGTGTGATGTGCTTTTTTACCAAAGAAATCAAAAGGAGTACCCATATCTAATTCCTTGCCTTGTGCATCTACAAGGGTAAGATCGACAGCAGCCCCGCGATTGTGTTTAGAACCTTTCGCGGGGTTTGCTACGTAGTGGGTACCTGGAAGTATCTTCCACATCTTTTTCTGTACCGAAAGCGGTCGGTAGCAGTCGAACAATTTAATGCGGTATCCCAACGATTTAAACTCTTCATTAGCTTTTACCAAAGCCTTTGCAGTACTCTTACGGAGATAACACTCACCACAATCATATACTGCTTGTTTGAGGAAATTATCGGGTGTGGCATATTTCATATCGAATACAAAGTCATTAGAAAGGCTTCTGAGAAGCACAAAATCATTCTGCTGCGCTAAAAGTGAGGACACTGATAATAATATAAAAAGTTGTAAGAGGTATTTCATAAGAGTGATTTTTGGCAAAAGTACAAAAAAACTTAAAAAAGGCTTGCTATATGTAACAAATTTACTACTTTTGTGCTATGATTCAGGAAACAGTACAAATACTCAACAAACGGGCGAAATTTGAATATGAAATCCTCGACAAATACACGGCGGGGATTGTGCTCGTGGGTACCGAGATAAAGTCTATCAGGTTAGGAAAGGCTTCTATAGCTGAGAGTTTTTGCGAGTTTAACGATAAAGGAGAGCTTTTCGTAATCAACTCTACCATTGAAGCATATGACTTTGGCACCTATTACAACCACCGCCCCAAAAGCGAACGCAAACTGCTTTTGCAGAAAAAAGAACTACGCAAACTCAATAAAGAAGTGAAAAATAGCGGGCTTACTATTGTACCACTTAAACTCTTTATTAACGAAAAAGGTTTGGCTAAAATGGATATAGCCTTAGTACGCGGTAAGAAATTGTACGATAAACGCGAAACTATTAAAGATCGTGATAACAAGAGAAACTTGGATAGGCTAATGAAGAAGTAAGTCCTCACCCCGTTCCCCTCTCCCAAGGAGAGGGACAAACTGTGAATTAATTATTAACAATTAATCATTAGATAAGTGTATAGAGATTTTAAAGAACTCCCCGATGATGCCCGTGTGTGGGTATACCAATGCAACCGTAGCTTTACAGAAGAAGAGCAAAAGCAACTGCATACACAATTAGAAGAATTTATAAACCACTGGATGGTGCACGGTAAGGATTTGCTATCATCATTTGAATTGCGCTATAACCGATTTATAGTTATAGGAGCATTACCCGATGCCCACGGTGTAGGAGGTTGTTCTCTTGATGCTTTAGCGCACTTTATTCAAGAGCTTGAAGCCCAATACAACGTTACATTGCTTGACCGTATGAATGTGAGTTACCGTCAAGGTGAACACATCGCCTATAAAAACCTTGCCGATTTCAAAAAAATGGTAAAAGAAAAAGCAGTATCGGCACAGACTATAGTGTTCAACAATTTGGTGAATACTAAAATAGAATACGAAGAGAATTGGGAAGTGCCTTTGGAAGACAGCTGGCACAACCGATTTTTATAGCGCGAGTTGTACAGGCAATAGAAGAAGTATGAACTTTGCCAAAGTTTCAGACTTTGGCAAAGTGTAGCGACGCAAATGCGATTTTAAGACTTTTCGGACAGCCTTTTTTATTGTTAATATATCTGTCCTCTTAGTAAGTCTTCCAAGGTTTCTGCCTTTCTGATAAGTTTAGCTTCCCCATTCTGCCACAATACTTCTGCTGGGCGCAAACGTGAATTGTAGTTGCTCGCCATAGTGTAGCAATAGGCACCTGCATTGTGAAAGCACAATATATCGCCCTCAGTAATCTCAGCTATTTGTCGGTTAGAGGCAAAAGTATCGGTCTCGCATATATACCCGACTACTGAATAGAAACGCTTCTTACCTTCGGGGTTAGAAATGTTTTCGATATAATGATTAGCCCCGTAGAACATTGGTCGGATAAGATGATTAAAACCAGAGTCGATGCCTGCAAATACGGTAGAAGTGGTTTGCTTTACTACATTTACCTTTACTAAAAAGTAGCCTGCTTCACTTACTAAAAACTTACCAGGTTCGAAAGCTAATATAAGGTCGCGACCGTACTCCTTGCAGAAATCAGCAAAGCGACTGCTGAGACGTTCGCCCAACTCTTCTATATTGGTTTGTATATCTCCCTCTTTATAAGGCACTTTAAAGCCACTACCAAAGTCGATAAATTGTAAATCCTTAAAGTGTTTAGCGGTTTCAAAGAGTATTTCGGCAGCGTATAGGAACACATCAATATCTAAAATATCACTACCTGTGTGCATATGAATACCGTTGATGTGCATTTTTGTATTCTCGACGATGCGCAAGATATGCGGTATTTGGTGAATGCTAATACCAAACTTACTATCGATATGTCCTACCGAAATATTGCTATTACCGCCTGCCATCACGTGTGGATTGATACGAATACACACGGGTATCTCAGGGTGTTGTGTGCCAAACTGTTCCAAGAACGAAAGATTATCGATGTTGAGCTGTACTCCTAAGCGCATAGCCTCCTCAATTTCGTCCATTGAGACACCATTAGGCGTAAAAATAATTTGCTGAGGGTCAAAACCTGCCAGCAATCCCAACTGTACTTCCTGAATAGAAACGGTATCGAGACCAGCACCTAAATCCTTCATCAATTTCAAAATAGAGATATTAGAAAGGGCTTTCATTGCATAGTTGATGCGCAACTTGGGTACTGAGGCAAAGGCATTGGTAAGTCGGTTATATTGAGAAGCAATCTTCTGGGCATCATATACATATACAGGGCTACCGTAAGTATGTGCTATGTTTAGTAAATCGTTTATTTTCATTGAATATACTGTTGTTTAAATGATTATAGGGCACAAAAGTACAAATAATTAGCAAAATGGCAAATAATACTAATAATACCAGGAATACCAGGAATGCCAATAATACCAAATTAATGACAAATGATGGTGTGAGCCACACAGGCGGGTGTGAGCCACACGGGCAGATAAAATTAGTAAATGAGTCAATTAGCAAATTAGCAAATGGGGGCGGGAGAATAAAATAATGTAGATGAAAGCCTTATTTAATGGTTAATGGTTAATGATTAATGGTTAATTTGGGAGAAGCTTATAGAGAGCTTATAGGAAAGACAAACAAAAGACGGTGCGAGCCGCACGGGCAAAGGAACGAATGACGAACAATGAACGAACAAAAGACGAACAAAAGACGAACAATGAACGAAGAAAAGACGAACAAATGACGAACAATGAACGAAGAAAAGATAAAGCTAAGGTGGAAATAAGAAGAAGGTTATTAGTAGAATTCATACTGCAACGGCGAAGGGTATATGAATATGGGGTTGTTTTATGACTAAAAAGCAGTAGTTTTCAGATATATAAATAATAATCTCAACTTGATTAAACACCTGGAATACAGTATATAATAAATTAGTATACACAAAAACAGTCTGAAAAAAGAGAAAAAAGTTTTGCTGTTTCAAAAAATAGTTATACCTTTGCGCCCTGAATATAAATAACACATTAATAAATAGAGAAAAAATGGCAAGAGTTTGTGACTTAACAGGCAAAAAAGCATTGGTGGGCAATAACGTGTCACACGCAATGAACAAAACTAAACGTAAATTCAATGTAAACCTCCGTACAAAACGTTTCTTCATTCCAGAAGAGAATCGTTGGATTACCCTAAAAGTATCGGCAACTGCAATTAAAACTATTGACAAGAAAGGTATCTATGCAGTGCTTAAAGAAGTAGAACGTAACGGATATATTAACTAATTTAAAAGAATACTAAAATGGCTAAAAAAGGTAATAGAATTCAGGTTATTTTGGAGTGCACTGAGCACAAAGAGTCTGGTTTACCAGGAACTTCACGTTACATCACTACCAAAAACAAAAAAAATACTCCAGATAGATTAGAGCTTAAGAAGTTCAACCCTATCCTCAAGAAAGTAACTGTTCATAAAGAAATTAAATAATTAAAACGTTATGGCAAAGAAAACAGTAGCAACCCTACAAGGTAAATCTAAGAAGCATACTAAAGCTATCAAAATGGTGAAATCACCTAAAACAGGTGCTTATACTTTCGTAGAAAGCGTAATGGCTCCTGAGCTCGTTGATGAATTTTTGAAGAAGAAATAATTAAATTTTCTCTATTTTTATCATATTTAAAAAAAGCTGTCGTGAGACGGCTTTTTTGCATATATAAACTTTTTTACTACCTTTGCACTCATATCCTAAAATATACAATAAGCTATGGCATTGCAATTTCTGAAAAATATCTTTTCAAAAGAAAAGAAAGAAACCTTAGATAAAGGCTTAGAGAAATCTAAAAACAGCTTCTTTGACCGCTTAGGAAAAGCTCTCGTTGGGAAATCGAAAGTAGATGAAGAGGTGCTCGATGACCTTGAAGAAGTGCTTATTGCCAGTGACGTAGGGGTGAATACTACTCTTAAAATCATTGACCGTATAGAGGCTCGTGTGGCTAAAGACAAGTACTTAAATACTTCTGAACTGAATACTATCCTTCGTGAAGAAATAGCAGGACTTCTATCAGAAACCCATACAGGAGAAGCAACAGACTTTACTTTACCTACTGACAAAAAACCTTATGTGATGATGGTAGTAGGAGTAAACGGAGCTGGAAAGACCACTACTATCGGCAAGCTAGCAAGTCAGTTTACTAAAAAAGGCTTGAAAGTAGTATTAGGTGCTGCTGATACTTTCCGCGCCGCTGCGATTGACCAGCTACAAGTGTGGGCAGACCGTACCGGAGTACCAATGATTAAACAGCAGTTAGGTAGTGACCCTGCTTCGGTAGCCTATGATACCCTTAGTTCAGCGGTAAAACAAAATGCTGATGTAGTAATTATTGATACAGCAGGACGCTTGCACAATAAAATCAATCTAATGAACGAGCTTTCTAAAATCAAGCGCGTAATGCAAAAAGTGATTCCTGATGCTCCTCACGAAGTGCTGTTAGTACTCGATGGTTCTACTGGACAAAATGCCTTTGAGCAAGCTAAAGAATTTACCAAAGCTACTGAAGTAACCGCTTTGGCTGTTACTAAATTGGACGGTACCGCCAAGGGGGGTGTGGTAATAGGCATCTCTGACCAATTTCAGATTCCTGTAAAATACATAGGAGTAGGAGAAGGTATAGACGACTTACAAATTTTTAACAAATATGAGTTCGTAGATTCTTTCTTTAAAGAATAACAACTTCAAAACTAAAATGAGTAATTGATTAACATTGTACTAAAAGCGAACCTTTATTGTATCGGTCATCGCATAAGCTTGGCAGGTGAGAATATAGCCTTGCGATACTTCTTCTTCGCTGAGGGTTTCATTCTTCGCCATTTTGGCTTCTCCCTCCTCTACCCTACCGATACAGCTACTACACACGCCATTCAAGCAAGAGTAAGGTGCATCGTAGCCACGTAAGAGTGCCGAACTGAGAAGGGTTTGGTTGCGCGCACTCTCAAAGCAGTGCGTCTGTCCGTTAAGTTCAAGAGTAATGGCAACATTGCCTTGTAGGGTGCTGTAATCTATCTCAGCTGGCGATGCCTCAAAAAGCTCCGTAAAAATGCGGTCTTTATCTATCCCTCTTAACAAGAGTATCTCACGGAGGTTTTTCACCAATTCCGTAGGACCACAAGCATAGTAACGCCCCCAGTTAAGATCTTTGTATTTAGCAAAAATCTCGTTTACTATCCTATCGTTGATGCGCCCCGTATAGTGGTCGCCCCAAGGTTGCTGACTGAATGCGTAGTGGACTAAAAAGCGTTCGGGATACTGAATGCGGAGGGCTTCTATCTCATCAAAAAACAAAGCTTCCTCTTTAGACTTATTACCATAGACGAATACTACCTTGATGTTCGTTTTTGACAAGGCTGTTTTAGCAATGCTCATCATAGGGGTTACACCACTTCCTGCCGAGAAGAGCATAATATCGCGATTGCCAAAGATGTCGTAGAAGAATACGAAAGAACCCTTAGGCGGCATCACTTCTAATACATCACCTGCTTTGAGTTGGGTCGTCGCATAGGTAGAGAACACACCATTAGGCACGCGCTTTACGGCTACGCTGAGTTCACTTTCGTTCACTCCAGAGCAAATAGAATAAGCACGACGCACCTTTTCTCCACCAATCGTTTGCTGGAGAGTAAGGTATTCGCCAGCTTCGAAGTGAAATACTTTCTTCAATAACTTAGGTACTTCAAAGGTAATCATTACCGATGAAGTAGTAAGTTGTGTGATTTTAGATATGGTTAGTTCGTAAAACCGATTCATTTGTACATTTCATTCAAGCCAAAATAGCCAGAGGTAGAAGTACCAAGCTTCTCAAAGTAAAAAGTTTCTTTCGACGCTGATCTCGAAGCTCTTCCGGCAACATTCCCTGTAATCTCTTGTAAAGTGCGAGCCAAAAGAGGTTCAGTTTCGTCGCCTAATACCCCTAAATCATTTACAATCTCACTAATCTGGATATTAGGTTCTAAGCCATTTACGTAATCGCCTATGCCTTTGGCGTTTTCTATCTTCATTACCAAGGGTTGCATCGCCCATTTGTGCTTAGGGTTTTTAACTTTTCGTTGCTTATCGGTAAAGTCGTAAACAGTCACCGAGCCTTGGTTTTTACCCACTGTGGTTTCACCCACTTGCACTACATCTATATAGGCTTTAAGACCATTGATAACCAATTCACTGGCTGAAGCTGTCTCGTCCGAAGTAATTACATACACTTTATTAAGGCGCAAACTATTGATAGCTACCTGTCGGCTACCTTTTACCATATTAGATGTAAAATACTCACGTTCATTCCCTTTAAAAGGTTGCAACTTGCTATTCCATTTTTCTATCGCAAACACCTGACCGTTAAACTGACCTGTAATCATCGATGCTAAGTAAGTAGCCGAATCGACACTTCCTCCTCCATTGTAGCGCAAATCAAGAATTAAGTCAGTAGCTCCCTGTGCTTTAAAATCTGCAAAGGCATTGTTCAGTGCCTCATCAAAATCAGCTGTAAAGGCATTGTACATCAGGTAAGCTATTTTCTTTCCTCCCTTATTGAATACTTTATGAATGAGTACAGGGTTTTCAGGTGTTTGAGCTTGGTGCAAAGTAAACGATTTTTCAGTAGGAGTTGCTTTGCCATTTACAATTCTATAGGTTGAAAACGAAATAGTAGTCGTATTTTGCAACAGTTGAAGATAATTAGAACGGTTAAGTGATTGCCCGTTGATAGTGGTTATCAAATCCCCCCGTTGCAAACCTTGTTGTTCTGCCTCCGATTTAGGCACTACATAACGCACTACAGCATAAACTCTAGTTTTTGTTTCGTCTACAAAACCAAAAGCGTAGTTTATACCCACACTGGCAGTAATCCCCTTAAAATGATTTTCGAGCTCAGTGTAATCATCTGTTATATAACTAAAACGGTCTATTTGTTTATATTTATTAAGCAACCCATTATAGAAAAGGTCTTCAGGATCGCTAAAACTCTTTAAGAATTGAGTATAACTCTTATTTTTATCGGCTTTGGTATCAGCCAAAGTACCAAAACGGTTGTTTTGCAAGTTAGGCACATCGGCTTGCCACAAATAATACGTGTTAAGCCCCTTCCAAATAAAATCGCGTACGCGCAAATCGGTATCGTTACCGGTATAGTCAGAGCCCGTAAAAGACACCTCATTGCCATTAGTAACAGGTTCTTTAGCACAAGATAACAAGCTGACAGCTATGAATATAGAGATAAACAAGTGTTTCATATTGAAAATAATTTTCCACAAAAGTAATACTTTTTTTATATTTGCACAAATTTTGTACCAGATAAGAAGTAAAACTAAATACCGATGCGTGAAGTGTGAAAAACAAAATTTTCTGTTTTACAGCATAAAAAGTAGCTCTTTTTTTCAACTAAAATAGAAGATTCCTTCGGTTTTCATACGCTTATTGTTCGTTCATCGTTCGTCATTCGTTCATTTGCCCGTGCGGCTCGCACCGTCTTTTGTTCGTCTTTTGTTCGTCTTTTGTTCGTCTTTTGTTCGTCTTTTGTTCGTCTTTTCATTATCTGCCTGTCGTGCTACGACTGTCCGCGTGGCTCGCACCTGCCTGTGCGGCTCACACTGCCCGTCGTGCTACGACCTCGCACTTTTTACCTTTTATCTTTTACCTTTTACCTAAATAGATAGAATGTCAGATATTATAAAATTACTCCCCGATCACGTAGCCAACCAGATAGCCGCTGGTGAAGTGATTCAGCGTCCCGCCTCAGCAGTCAAAGAGCTGATGGAAAATGCTATCGATGCCGGTGCTACCGAAATAAAACTGCTCATCAAAGACGCAGGCAAGACCCTCGTGCAGGTGATTGACAACGGCGTGGGAATGAGTACTACCGATGCGCGTATGGCTTTCGAGCGTCACGCCACCTCCAAAATACAAAAAGCAGAAGACCTTTTCCATTTGCAAACTAAAGGTTTCCGCGGGGAAGCCCTTGCCTCCATAGTGGCAATTGCGCACGTAGAGATGCAAACCAAGCGCCCAGAAGACGAGTTGGGTACCGAAATACACATCGAAGGCAGTAAGATTACGCGCCAAGAACCCTGCGTATGCCCTACCGGTACGAGTATTGCGATGAAGAACCTCTTTTTCAACATTCCAGCGCGTCGCAACTTTCTAAAATCGGATACGGTGGAATTCCGTCATATACTCGATGAGTTTCACCGTGTTGCCTTGGCACACCCTGCAATTCATTTCTTTTTGTACAACAATGGCAACGAGCTATTCAACCTGCCAGCTACCAATTTCCGCCAACGCATTGTACATCTTTTTGGAAGCAAAACCAATGAAAAGTTAGTGCCTATCATCGCCGAAAACACACCTTTGGTGCAAATCAGCGGATTTATCGTAAAACCTGAGTATTTAGCAAAGACTAAAAACTTGCAGTTTTTGATGGTCAATCATAGGTTTGTGAAAAATCAATACCTCAACCACGCAATTGCTTCGGCTTACGAAGGTCTTATCCACACCGACCAGAAGGCGGAGTATTTCATCAGTTTAGAAGTAGACCCCACAACTATCGACATCAATATTCACCCTACGAAAACCGAAATTAAGTTTGAAGAAGAGCATAGTATTTATGCCCTACTGAAGTCGGCAGTAAAACACAGTTTGGGTCAGTTTAATATTGCTCCTACGCTCGATTTTAGCAAAGACCCTACTTTCGATATTCCTTATAACTACAAGGACAAAACCCCAGAGTTCCCTAAGATAGAAGTAGACCCCAATTTCAACCCATTTAAAGAAGAATATGTAAGCCGAAGCAGTGGAAGCGATAGCCATAGTAATTTCGGCTCTTACAGCAAAAAAGCACCTACGTGGGAGAGTTTGTACACGGGCATTGAATCTTCCATCAATACCTCAAACCCTGAAACTATCGTGAGTTCTCTCTTTGAAACCGAACCTACACGAAGCCAAGGTAAGAAAATCATTGCTTTGGCAAAGAAATACCTCATAACTACTTTGGAAGGAGGGCTTATCATCATCAATATCAACAGGGCACACCAACGTATCTTGTACGAAGATTTTATGAAGCATCTGCAATCCACCCATAGTGCAAGTCAGCAACTGATGTTCCCCTACGAACTGCCTTTTGCACCACACGAATTGGAAGTGATTGCACAACTGCGCGAGCTCTTTGAGTACAGTGGCTTTATGTTTACCATAGAAACCGACAAGATTGTAGTAAGTGGGATTCCTCTGCACCTTACCGATAGTGAGATTCCTAATATTTTCAACGAACTCTTGCAACAGCATATCGAGGCATTACCCTCTACCGAAAACACTCAGAAAGAAGCCTTTGCTAAAGCTTTATGCAAGAGCTTAGCTGTAAAAACCGGACAGGTACTCAGTGAGGAAGAACAAGAAACTTTGATAAATAATTTGTTTAGTTGTCAAGAAGTATTAATTTCGCCTTTTGGAAAGCGAATTTATTACAACCTTTCAGTAAATGAAATAGAAAATCTATTTTAAATGCGAGTTGGATAGGCAATATAAGCATTATGAACATTGCTAATTAACCAATCTCTAACAACTAATAACTAAAGACTAAAATGGACAGAATATCTAAAACAGTACTACACCTGATTATTATCAATACGATAGTATTAATACTTACCGTATTGAATGAAAAAGGACTATTTTTACCTCAAATAAATATAGTCGGTACTTTTGCCTTACACCATTTTGAAACTCCTTCTTTTCACTGGTGGCAATATATCAGCTATATGTTTATGCACGCTGATTTTACACACTTACTCTTTAATATGTACGCCTTATGGGCATTCGGGACTCCCTTAGAGAATATATGGGGGCGCAATAAGTTTCTATTCTTCTATTTCTCTTGTGGCGTAGGAGCGGCTTTGCTTCATACGGGAGTAAATTACTACTATGTACATCATACCCTCGATGCTCTTGGCAGTATGGGAGTTACTATGGAAGATTTAATAAACACTGTCAATACTAATTCTTATCCTCGCGTGTGGACTGAAGTAGCTTCAGTCAATGCTATTAATAATATGGGATCTTCTTTCGCAAGTACAACCGTAGGCGCTTCAGGTGCTATTTATGGTATATTAGTAGCTTTTGGAATGTTCTTCCCCGATGCCAAACTGATGTTGTTCTTTATCCCCTACCCTATAGCGGCTCGTTATTTTATCCCTTTACTTGTAGCCTTAGACTTAATAATGGGATTTGTGGGAGGAATTACTATTTTCGGTGGTAATATCGCTCACTTTGCACACGTAGGAGGGGCTCTCATAGGCTTCCTAATTATGTTGTACTGGAAAAAGCACAACTTTGATAAGAATAGATGGGATAGAAGAATGTAAAGAGCCTTTAAATCCTATTTTTTAATAACAAATGATATGCAAAATATTCAAATTCCAGAAAACTGGACTGTCTATATCGGCAGACTAGAAGATAACCCCGCTGTATTCCGCCTCAATTTAGGATTAGAGGAAATTGCTCCTATCACCCAATACCCTCAAAGCGTACGCCTTACTTTTGAGCTAAAAGAACCTGATGAAAACGGTTTTTCAAATAACCGAGAACGTGACTTCCTCTATACGATAGAAGATGAAGAAATAATGCCTTTGCTTAATGAAAGTGATATCTTAGCGGGTATTGTCACTTATCAAGGCACTATCACGTGGTATTTTTATACCGAAAATACTTCTGATTTAGAAAAACGCTTGCAATCAGTAGTAACCAAACACCCTGATTATAGCACTCAAATCAAAACTACTGACGATACTGATTGGAAGATTTACTTTGAATTTCTTTTCCCTAATATCTACGAAATGCAAAGCATTCACAATAGTAATTTGCAAGAACATTGTGAAGAAGCAGGCGACCACACCGACCAAGAGCGCTCTATTGAACACTGGTTGTATTTCCAAACTGAAAAGGATATGAATAGCGCTATTGCAAAAGCTGAAACCTTAGGTTTTTCAGTATATAACAGAGGTAAAATAGAGCCCGAAGAGGGTGAAGACCCTAATGAAGATTTAGGTTACCGTATTATCCTCAGTAAAGTAAATAGTGTAGACAACATCGACCCCGATACGTGGGACTTGATAGACCTCGCTCTCGATACTCACGGCGAATACGACGGCTGGGAAACAGTTTTAGTTAAGTAAAAATAATTAACCATTTATCATTAAACATTAATCATTATTTTGAACTTAGAAAGTAAAAAAACAATTGTAGAGAAAAGTGCTAAAGACCTCTTTGTACTTTTAGAAAATGTAGCTAATTTTGAACGACTGATGCCCGATAATATTAGTAAGTTCCAAATGCTCAGCGAGCAATCCTTTGTGTTTGCTCTAAAAGGAATGCCTGAAATTTCTTTAGAAAAGAAAAGTAGTACCCCCAGCAGTCAGTTGGTATTAGGTGAAGCAAAAGGTAAGATTCCTTTTCAGCTTACTGCCAATATTACCGAAGTATCGAACAATGAGAGTGAGGTACAACTACTCTTCGAGGGTAACTTCAACCCCGTAATGGCAATGATGGTAAAGACACCTATCAGTAAGTTTATGGAAACCTTAGTAACCAAAATGAAAGAATTATAATGGCTGGGAATAGTATAGGTACACTCTTTAGGCTCACCACCTTTGGCGAATCGCACGGCGAAGCCTTAGGAGGAATTATAGACGGCTGTCCACCTAATATAACCTTAGACTTTGAAGCCATACAGCACGAACTTGACCGTCGAAAACCAGGGCAGTCAGCGATTGTTACGCAACGCAAAGAGGGAGATAAGGTACGCTTTCTTTCGGGTATTTTAAACGGGAAAACCACGGGTACACCTATTGGTTTTATCATTGAGAACGAAAACCAGCATTCAGCTGACTATGCCCATATTGCTGAAGTGTATCGTCCCAGCCACGCCGATTATGTATATCAACAGAAATATGGTATACGTGACTATCGTGGAGGCGGTCGCTCATCAGCGCGTGAAACAGCTTGTCGGGTAGTAGCAGGAGCTATTGCAAAACAGGTACTGAAAGGTGTACAAATTACCGCTTATGTATCAAGTGTAGGTGAGCTTACCCTTACCAAGCCCTATACCGAACTCAATTTGGCAATAACCGAAACTAATGCCGTACGCTGTCCCGACCCTACCTTAGCGGAACAAATGGAAGCCTACATCAAAGCTATTCGTAAGGAGGGTGACACCATAGGTGGGGTAGTAAGTTGTGTAGTAAAAGGAGTACCCGTAGGTTTAGGTGAACCTGTATTCGATAAGCTCCACGCACAGCTTGGCAAAGCAATGCTCTCTATCAATGCGGTTAAAGGCTTTGAATACGGCAGTGGTTTTGCAGGTACTGCAATGCGCGGTAGCCAGCACAACGACCTTTTTAACCCCGATGGCACTACCCAAACCAACTATTCAGGTGGGATACAAGGCGGTATCAGCAATGGTATGGATATTTATTTTAGAGTAGCTTTTAAGCCTGTAGCTACCCTTATGCAAGAGCAACCCGCACTCGATACACACGGCAACATCGTAACAATGCAAGGTAAAGGAAGACACGACCCTTGTGTAGTACCTCGTGCAGTACCTATCGTCGAGGCTATGACTGCAATCGTATTATTAGATTTTTACTTGTTAAATAATAGTTATCAGTAGTTGAACTTGTCAGATAAGTCTAACTTATCTGAAAATTAATCATTAAAAAATGAACTCAAAAGAAATAGCAAATGGTATATTGCGTGCCGTAGGGATTATTGTATTGGTAGCGTTAGGGCTCTACACCCTTTACTTACTGCAATCTATTATCATTTACCTCATTGTATCGCTGGTACTGACATTGATGGGCAAACCTCTTATACAGTTTTTTTACAAAAAGCTGAAAATAAAAAACCGAACCTTATGTGTGATTCTTACAATGTTATTGTTCGTGATTTTGAGCCTTGGGGTATTCAGTTTGTTTATCCCTTTGCTTATTTCGCAAGGTAAGAACCTCTCAAGTCTTAATATAGACTTGCTAAAGGACAACCTCGATGCCCTCCTCCACCAAACTCTTAGCAAGGTCGGACTTCAGAGAGAAGATTACTCTTTTGGAGTACAAGAGATGTTGAATTTTATCGATATTCCTAACTTCCTAAACTCTTTTATCTCGTTTATCAGTAGTTTTGGGATAGGATTCTTCTCGGTACTTTTTATTACCTTCTTCTTTATGAAAGACGGTGACAGAATACTTATCGCATTACTTTCAATTTTCTCTTCTAAACGCAAACGCAAACTTAAAACCTCTATTTTTAAAATAAACAACCTATTGTCGCGTTATTTTGTAGGATTAATACTACAGCTTACTATTCTTTTTATAATTTACACCATAGTATTGCTTATTTTCGGGGTAGAAAATGCTTTTATCATAGCCCTTTTATGTGCTTTACTGAACCTTATTCCTTATATAGGTCCGATGATAGGTTTTATACTAATGGCTTTGCTTACAATGAGTAGCAACCTACAAAACGATTTTATGACGGTAAGTCTGCCTACTACTATCTATGTGTTGATAGGGTTCATAATAGGTCAGTTTATTGATAATTTCTTTTCTCAACCGCTCATTTTCTCTAATTCAGTAAAATCTACTGCCTTAGAGATTTTCCTCATTACCCTTATCAGTGGTACGCTTTTCGGGATAACAGGAATGGTAGTGGCTATTCCCGCCTATACGGTACTGAAAGTAGTGTTAAAAGAATTTTTCCCGAACAACAAGATTGTAGAACTTCTCACTAAAAACATATAGCTATGAACCCTCTTGCTCTCTTCGCTCTGAATTAGACAAATGGTGAAAAACTCCGATTTTTAGGAAAAGAATGAACGAACAAAACCTCCCCCTTACACATACCCAGCTTTCGCTGGCTTCCTCCAAAGGGGGAAGTAAAGTGACATAAAGACGAACAAATGACGAACAAATGACGAACAAATGACGAACAATGAACGAACAAAAGACGAACAATGAACGAACAAAAGACGAACAATGAACGAAGCTAAACTGAAGCTAAGACAAAGCTATAATCTTAGAAAACTGAATACTAATTGCTTTTTTAAGGTAATAAAACTTTGGAAAAAACGCAATGATTTTAGAGTTTTTATGATTTTTAGACTTCAATAAAGTAAATGAGATTTACTTCGGACAATCAGGATTTAAATAGCTATTATTCAAACATATAAAATTACATATAAATAAAAAAGTGATTAAAATAGTTTTTATTCAAAATATTATTCGTAACTTTGTAGCCTAATATCAAACTTGATAAATTTTAAAAGAAATGAGTAAATACGACGTTATTGTATTAGGAAGTGGTCCTGGTGGGTATGTTACTGCCATTCGCGCTTCTCAATTAGGGTTTAAAACCGCTGTTATTGAAAAAGAAAACCTCGGTGGTATTTGTTTGAACTGGGGTTGTATTCCTACGAAAGCTTTGTTAAAATCAGCGCAAGTGTTTGAATACCTAAAGCACGCTGAGAACTATGGTATCACCGTAAAAAAAGAGTCTTTTGACAAAGATTTTTATGCGGTTATCAAACGTAGCCGCGAGGTAGCTGCTACAATGAGTAAAGGGGTGCAGTTCTTGATGAAAAAGAACAAAATAGATGTGATAATGGGCTATGGTACCCTAAAAGCTGGCAAAAAAGTAGACGTAAAAGATAAAGATGGCAAAGTAACTGAATACAGTGCTGACCACATTATTATTGCTACTGGAGCACGTTCACGCGAGTTGCCTGCTTTACCTCAAGACGGCAAGAAAATTATCGGTTACCGCCAAGCACTTACGCTCCCTGAGCAACCTAAGAAAATGATTGTAGTAGGTAGTGGGGCTATCGGTATTGAGTTTGCTTACTTCTATAACGCTATGGGTACTGAAGTAACCATCGTAGAGTTTATGCCTAACATTGTTCCTGTGGAAGATGAGGATATCTCTAAACAATTAGAAAAGAGCCTTACAAAATCAGGTATCAATATTATGACTTCGGCTGAGGTAACCAAAGTAGATACTTCTGGCAAAGGTGTAAAAGCATTTGTGAAAACAGCCAAAGGCGAAGAAGTTTTAGAAGCTGATATCTTGCTTTCAGCAGTAGGTATCAAAACAAATATTGAAAATATCGGTTTGGAAGCGGTAGGTATCAAAACTGAACGCGATAAAATCCTCGTGAATGAATTCTACCAAACTAATGTTCCTGGTTATTACGCTATTGGTGACGTAGTTCCTGGTCAAGCCTTAGCACACGTAGCTTCAGCAGAAGGTATTATTTGCGTTGAAAAGATTAAAGGAATGCACGTAGAACCACTTAACTATGGTAATATCCCTGGTTGTACTTACTGCACTCCTGAAATTGCTTCAGTAGGTCTGACCGAAAAACAAGCTAAAGAAAAAGGCTATGAAATAAAAGTAGGTAAGTTCCCATTCACTGCCTCAGGAAAAGCAAATGCAGCGGGTACTACTGAAGGCTTCATAAAAGTAATCTTTGATGCTAAATATGGCGAATGGTTAGGTTGCCATATGATTGGCGCCGGCGTTACTGATATGATTGCTGAAGCGGTAGTAGCTCGTAAATTGGAAACTACAGGACACGAAATCATCAAAGCGGTACACCCACACCCTACAATGAGCGAAGGTGTAAAAGAAGCAGTAGCAGCTGCTTATGGTGAAGCTATCGATATTTAATATTTTTGTTCCAATAAATTCATAAACGCAAGAAACTCCAAGTAAAAAAGATTTTACTTGGAGTTTTTTTTTATTAGTATAAGTTTGAGATAAGAAATCTAACAGACTGTTAGTTATGATTAACTTTGGCTAAGTTTAAAACTTTAGCTAAGTGTGGAAGCAAAAAACAGTATTGTATTATGTTAAAATAGTGCTAAAAGAGCGTTTGTAGCACCTCTAATGATTTTATTTGTCTAAAATTGGGGAAGTGCCATTCGTAGTATTTAAGCAGTTGAAAAAGCAATGCATTACGCTCGTTCTTATTGCTTTTAACGGTTGATAACTGAGGATAATCGGTGTGTAGGAGGTTTTTGAATAGCAACAAGGTAGCGCCTGTAATGGTGTATTTGCTTTCATCGGTAGTACTGAAAATGCCGTCTTCCAACGAAAAGGAGGGCAAATGCTCGTGAGTGGTATCGGGGTAAAAGCCGAGATAGCGAGTGATATCAAGCAGAAACTTTAAGTGAAAATTGGCTGAGAAGTCGTTTCTATCGAAAAAGAGGAGCTTCTGCTCTAAAAACAAAAACATTTCTTCATCGGGAGCTTCAGATGTGCAAACAAAAGCACATACTTCGGAAAGAAACATACTTACAGCACTCTTATACATATCAGTATGTAACGAGTAATAAGGGACGGCTATCTTAGCTTCCTTTACACGTCCTAACGTACCGTTATTTTTATGGGTAGCCACCAGTTCTAACAGCATAAAAGGCTGAAAAAGGGCTGTTTTCAAGTTCCCTTTCTTCTGTGCTAAAACGCCTTGTAACAAATAACTACGAGTACCCATCGTTTGAGTGAAACACTTCACTATAAGACTGTTATCACTGTATTTGAGACTTGAAATAACTATGGCTCGGACTTTATCGTACATATTTCTTCTATAAATAGTGTTGCAAAAATACAAAAAAGACTTCAATAGGACGTAATTGATGATATAAATGAAAGGTAATGCCAATAATACCAATAAGAAAATGAGAGAATGAGAAAATTAGAAAATTAGAAAATTAGAAAATTAGAAAATTAGAGAATTAGTAAATGGGGTACGAGCTTGAGTTAGAGGAATGAGGCTGTGCCTTGTGAAGTAACTTTTTGGAACATTAACTTTGGCAAAGGTCGTAGCACGACGGGCAATAGAAAATTAGAGAATTAGAAAATTAGCAAATGGGTAGTGATAAAAAAGGTTTTTTGACGGGTCTGACTTGTCGGACAAATTGGACTGGTCTGAGTTATCGGAGGAAAACGAAAAATATAAAAAGTGAGTTGGAAGGATTTTTGGTGAAAAAAGGCTATGAGGAGGGTGGGGTTAGCTTATAGAGAGCTTATAAGAAGCTTATACGAATCTTGGACGATTGGTATAGAAAGGGTATATAAATGATTGATTCACATCATAATACGACAACATCAAAAATGCTAAAAACGGGGTTTCGAGGCGAAAGAAAGAGGAAGAGGCACTAGGCCTTAGGCCATAGGCAATAGAGGGAAGTATGACGGAAAGAAGAAGGAATAATTAGGAAATTAGTAGGTTAGTGGGAATATTGGAAAATCTTGGAGGGAGTTTGAATATAATGAGAGCATTTGTAATTCGCAATTATTTTGTACCTTTGCACCCATAATGAGCAAAAATAAGCATTTAACCATTGAAAATGTAACCGTGATTGATGCAGGAGCCAAAGGCAAAAGCATTGCTAAAGCCCCTGACGGACGTGTGATATTTATAAGTAACGCTATTCCTGGTGATGTAGTAGATGTGCAGACCACCAAGAAGAAATCGGCTTATTATGAAGGTTTTGTAACTAAATATCACCAACTATCAGAGCAACGAGTAACGCCCGTATGTTCTCACTTTGGCTATTGTGGCGGTTGCAAATGGCAAGATATGAACTACCAAAGTCAGCTATTTTACAAGCAGAAAGAAGTAGAAAACAACTTAGTACGGTTGGGCAGGATAGAAATTCCTGCTGTGATGCCTATCATAGGCTCTGACGAGACTTATTACTACCGCAACAAAATGGAGTTTTCTTTTTCGGATATGCGCTGGCTTACTCCCGATGAAATTAAGAAAGCCGACGAAATAGACAATCGGAATGCCTTAGGTTTTCACATAGCAGGAGCTTGGGACAAGATTTTAGACATAGACAAATGTTACTTGCAAGCCGACCCTTCTAACGCGATACGGTTGGAGATAAAGCGTTTTGCCTTGGCGAACGAAATGCCTTTTTACAGTCCGAGGCAACAAACAGGCTTATTGCGTACTATGATGATACGCATTAGCTCCATTGGGCAAATAATGGTAGTGATACAGTTCTTCCGCAACGACCCTAAAATTACACTGCTCCTCGACCATATTGCAGAGACATTCCCGATGATTACCTCTTTGCAATACTGTATCAATAGCAAAGGCAACGATGCTATTTATGACCAAGAACTTATTTGCTATAAAGGTACTGACTGTATTTATGAGGAAATGGAAGGGTTGCGATTTAAAATCAATGCCAAGTCGTTTTACCAAACAAACTCGGCACAAGCGTACAAGCTGTACCAAGTAGCTCGTAACTTTGCCGATTTAAAGGGCGATGAATTAGTGTACGACCTTTATACGGGGACGGGCACTATTGCGCAGTTTGTAGCCAAAAAAGCGAAAAAAGTGATAGGGGTAGAAGCTGTACCAGAGGCTATAGCAGATGCCAAAGACAATGCTTTTGCCAATGGTATTGAGAATGTTACTTTTTACGTGGGAGATATGAAAAACATTTTCAACGATACTTTTATAGAAGAAAACGGCACCCCTGATGTGATTATCACCGACCCTCCTCGCGATGGTATGCACAAAGATGTAGTAGCTAAAATTCTTCAAATAGCCCCCAAAAAGATAGTATATGTAAGTTGCAATAGTGCAACGCAAGCGCGAGACCTTTCCTTGCTTGATGTAACTTATAAAGTGACCAAAGTTCAGCCCGTGGATATGTTCCCACAAACCTACCACGTAGAGAATGTTGTATTATTAGAAAAGAGAAATGAAAAAATCTGAAAAAGTAAACTTTATCATCGATACACTGGAAAGTATCTATCCTGAAATTACTATACCCCTGCAACACAAAGACCCTTATACGCTACTGATAGCTGTACTCTTATCGGCACAAACTACCGATGCACGGGTGAACCAAATCACGCCTATTCTATTTAGCAAGGCGGACAATCCGTATGATATGGTACTACTTTCGGTAGACGAAATACAGGAAATTATCAAACCCTTAGGGCTTGCCCCTATGAAATCTAAAGGTATTCACGGGCTTTCCCAAATACTCATAGACAAATACAACGGCGAAGTTCCTCAAACCTTTGAGGCTTTAGAGGCTCTCCCCTCAGTAGGACATAAAACTGCCAGCGTTGTTCTTGCACAAGCCTTTGGCATTCCGACCTTCCCCGTTGATACCCATATACACCGACTGATGCACCGCTGGAAACTTTCCGACGGTAGTTCGGTAGTGCAAACGGAGAAAGATGCCAAACGACTCTTCCCCAAAGAAAAATGGAACAAACTGCACGTGCAAATCATCTTGTACGGGCGCGAATACAGTCCGGCGAGAGGCTGGAATATAGAAAAAGATATTATAACCAAAACCATTATACAATCGAAAAAATGAATTTACAACAGCGAGACGAAAAACATTTGTGGCACCCGTATACCCAACATCAAACGGCTGCCAAACCTATCGGAATTGTGAAAGGAAAAGATGCTCTCCTTTGGGACGAGGACGGCAAAGAATACATAGATGCCATTGCCAGTTGGTGGGTGAACCCCTATGGGCATAGCAACGAGCGATTAGCCCAAGCTGCCTACAAACAACTCACCCAATTAGAGCACGTGCTCTTTGGTGGCTTTACACACCGACCTGCGGTAGAGCTTGCTGAAAAGCTCATCAGTATCCTGCCTAAAAACCAACAGAAAGTATTCTTCTCGGACAACGGTTCGACGGCTGTGGAAGTAGGTATCAAGATGGCGTTACAGTACTTTTTCAATAAAGGCGAGAAACGCTTTACGGTAGTTGCTTTTGAAGATGCATTTCACGGAGATACCTTTGCCGCTATGGCAGCTTCGGGTATTTCATTCTTTACTGATGCTTTTAAAGAACACTTGTTGAAAGTAGTGCGCATACCGTTACCCAAAAAAGGAAGCGATGAAGCTACTAAAAAACTAAAAGAAGTGATTGCTGAACATCACCCTGCCGCCTTTATATTTGAAGCCTTAGTACAAGGAGCCTCAGGAATGCAAATCTATGAACCAGAAGCCTTAGACAAGCTAATTCATATCGCGCAAGAAAATGGTGTGATTACCATTGCCGATGAGGTAATGACAGGCTTCGGGCGTACAGGACGCACTTTTGCTTCGGACTATCTCACTCATAAACCCGATATTATGTGCTTATCGAAAGCTCTTACAGGAGGAACAATTCCGCTTGCAGTAACTACTGCTACCCAAGAGATATTCGACGGTTTTTACAGTGAAGACGTGAACAAAGCTCTTTTCCACGGACATACCTTTACGGCAAACCCCACGGGCTGTGCGATTGCCTTAGAAGCTATTCGCATATTGGAAAGTGACGAAATGCAAGCCAACTTAAAACGTATTGCACGTCGTCATCAGGAGTTTTTAGCCCGTATTGCGAAATATCCATCGGTAGAGAATGCACGTACCTTAGGTGTTATTTTGGCATTCGACCTCAAAACCTCTCAAAATACTGACTACTACGGCTCATTCAGGGATAAACTGTACAACTTCTTTATCTCAGAAGGCGTAATACTGCGTCCGGTGGGAAATATTATCTACATTTTGCCCCCTTACATCATTACAGATGCTCAATTAGACCGAGTGTACGATGTTTTAGAAGAAGCGATACAGAAGTTCTCTAATCAGTAAGAGAAAAGAAAAACACATTTAAGAGACTATTTTCATAAGAGAATAGTCTCTTTTTTATTTAGTAACACAAGAGAAAAGTTAAAATAATTTTATTGAGATATTAGTACGAGATGCAATCTTTAGAATTTTATTTTGATAGTAAGAAAATATTCTATATCTTTGCACCACTTATGAAAACTTTACAACAAAGAAGTTTAAATACTGTATACAATGAAAAAATTAGCCTTATTAGCCACCGCTTTATGTATGGTGGCTTGCAAAAGTATTGAAGCACCCAAGTCAGTGGGAGCTATTCCTTCCCCACGTCAGTTGCCGTGGCACGAGATGGAATATTATGCTTTTATCCACTTTAATATGAACACCTTTACCGATATGGAATGGGGCACAGGTGGTGAAGACCCTGTTTTATTCAACCCTACTGAATTAGATGTAAATCAGTGGGTAAAAGTGATTAAAGACGCTGGTATGAAAGGCGTTATCATCACGGCTAAGCACCACGATGGTTTCTGCTTATGGCCATCAAAGTACACTGAGCACTCTGTAAAAAACTCACCTTGGAAAAACGGCAAAGGCGATGTTATAAAAGAGCTTTCAGAAGCCTGCCACAAAGCGGGACTTAAATTTGGGGTGTATTTATCACCTTGGGATAGAAACCACGCTGAGTATGGCAGAGAAGCCTACGTAACCTATTTTCATAACCAACTACGAGAATTGCTTACCAATTACGGTGAAATATTTGAAGTATGGTTTGACGGTGCCAACGGTGGTTCAGGTTATTACGGTGGAGCTAACGAAACTCGTACTATTGATGCTCATACTTATTATCAGTGGGATAAAACATTCGCCATAGTACGCGAATTGCAGCCTAATGCTACTATCTTTGGTGATGAAGGTCCGGATATTCGCTGGATAGGTAATGAAAAAGGCTTCGGTACTCCTACTAACTGGAATCCTTTTACCTCTAACCCTTCTTTACAAGGAAAAGACCGCTTACATCATTTGGGTGAAGGCGATGAAAATGGCGTAAATTGGATTCCTGCTGAAGCTGATGTATCTATTCGCCCAGGTTGGTATTACCACGCACGAGAAGACCACCAAGTGCGTCCATTAGAAAAAATGGTGGATATATACTACGCTTCAGTAGGTCGCGGTTACAACTTATTACTGAATCTCCCCGTAGATAGACGTGGCTTAGTACACGAAAATGACATCAAGAGACTTATGGAACTCAAAAAAGTTATAGAAGCAGATTTTGCACATAACCTCGTAACTGATGCCTCTGTAACGGCTTCTAATATTCGTAAAAATAACAAGCAATTTAAAGCTGAAAAAACTACCGATAGTGATAAAAACACCTATTGGACAACCGACAAAGGAGTAACAGAAGCTTCTATAGAACTAAACTTTACCAAACCTACTACCTTCAATCGCTTTATGGCACAAGAGTATATCCCATTGGGGCAACGTGTAAAGAAGTTTAAATTAGAATACCAAAAAGATGACAAATGGGAAACTATAGATGAACAAACAACTATTGGCTACAAACGATTATTACGCTTCCCATCAGTAACAGCTACTAAGGTACGTTTCACAGTTTTAGAAGCTAAAGGTTCACCATTGATTAGCAATATAGGGTTATACAATGCACCTGTGTTATTGGTAACTCCTCAGCTTTCTCGTGATAAGAATGGCGAAGTAACCCTCACTCCCGCTGATACTGAAACTGAAATTTATTATACTTTAGACGGCAGTCAGCCTACTGAACAGTCGTTGCGTTATACAACTCCTTTCCCTGTTACTCAGCCTACTTCTTTAAAATTTGTAGCCTATGACCGCAAGCAACAATTGTACAGTGAAGTAGCTTCTTACGCATTGGATATCCCCAAAGCAAAGTGGAAAGTGTTATCTTCTGCTTCCTCTGATATCCAGAAAGTAATTGATGATAAACCTAATACGTGGTTTGCTCAAGAAAAGGGCAATACTCCCACTGCCATTACTATTGATTTAGGAGAGCTGTTAAACCTAAAAGGATTTACCTATTTGCCTTCACAAGACCGTTGGGCTGAAGGCACTATCAGTCATTACGTTTTTGAAGTGAGTACTGATAATGTTCATTGGAAGAAGCTAAGTGAGGGAGAATTTGGCAATATCAAGAACAATCCTATTGAACAACGCATTACTTTCCCTGCCGAGAAAGCCCGTTATATCAAGCTTACCGCTACCCAAACTGTAGATGATACCAATAGAGTATCGTATGCCGAAATAGGAATCATTACACAATAAAGCTATGTATCTTAAAAACGGAAGATTATCACAGAGCCCTAAGTGGCTTTATATTATAGTTCCAACCCTGTTCTTTGCCTTTACAGGGTTGAACTTTTTAGCAGCACAGTTTTTTGATACTACTACACTTATACAGTCGGAAATTGCCCAAAAAGGAGAATTACAATTCTTGTTTGAGAACTTAGTTGTCTTTGCTATCTTCTTAGGGTTATTGTTACTATGGGTGAAGTTCATACATCGCCAGCCTTTGGTAGCACTTATTACGGCGCGACCCCGTATCAGTTGGAAACGTTTTTGGTTTGCTTTCTTGTTGTGGGGAGGCGTAACCATAGGCATAACTTGTATCGACTACTTATTTTTTAACCCCGATGATTATATTTGGAATTTTCAGTGGATACCTTTCTTAAAACTACTCGTGATAGTAGTGCTGTTCATTCCTCTGCAAACCGCTTTTGAAGAAATATTCTTTCGAGGCTACCTAATGCAAGGCTTAGGACTTGCTATGCGCAATGCGTGGTTTCCTTTGCTTTTTACCTCTATCACCTTCGGACTAATGCACATTGCCAACCCCGAGGTAGAAAAATTAGGATACAGCTTGCTTATCTATTACATAGGTACAGGCTTGTTCTTAGGTATCACTACCTTAATGGACGATGGCTTAGAGTTAGCCTTAGGTTTTCACACCGCCAACAACCTTTTTACAGCTCTTTTAGTAACTTCCGACTGGACAGTTTTCCAAGTTCCTTCCGTCTTGCGTGATGTCTCAGAACCCTCTTTAGGCTTCAGTGTATGGGCTCCTCTATTGCTCTGCTTCCCTCTTTTATTGTATATCTACGCCAAGAAATACCATTGGAAAGAATGGAAAAAACACTTGTTATAAAAGAAAACTTAATTTTTTGTTAAAATAATTTCCTTCATATCATAATATTTCATATCTTTGCAACCGATTTTAAATAGCAAAAGGCGACACCCCGAAAAGCCTTTAACAGAGTAGGGAGTAATTTTAATTTTCAGTTTTTTATGGAAGAAAATACAACTTCAACACAAGAGCAATCTGTTTCTCAAGAACAGCAAACTGCTAAAGAAAACAACCCAACCATCATTATCCAAAACTCCTCTAAGAGCAACGGAATAGGCACCGCTGGTTTCGTATTAGCTTTAATAGCTGTATTCTTAGGTTGGGTTCCTGTTTTAGGGTGGATTATCTGGCTTTTAGGACTTGTCCTTTCAGGTATAGGTGTTACTAAAACTCCTAAAGGATTAGCCATTGCAGGGCTTGTGCTCTCTTTAATTGGGCTTGTTATCCTTATTCTTTTAGCTACTGTTTTTGCAACAGCGGCAGCTGTTTCTTCAATGCCAGTACAATAAGAATTTACAAAAAAGGCTATCTGAGAAGAATATCAGATAGCCTTTTTCTATAAAGTTACATATCATTTCAGCTCCCTATAATAAAAATAGTAGGTCTCTTCTGCACATCAATATTCGTTTTCTTCCAACGATGTACAGGGAGTGTTTTAATTTCTTCAGTAGGAAGCGTAATATCAGAAGCCACGCACAAAAGAGTATTAGCCTGTAATGTCTCTATCAAGTCAGTAAGCATTTGCTTATTGCGGTAAGGCGTTTCTATAAATAGTTGCGACTGTCCTTCTCGTACTTTGCGCTCTAAGGTTTTAAGTACCTTCTTTCGCTCTTGTTTATCAATAGGGAGATATCCGTTAAAAGCAAAATTCTGCCCATTAAGTCCACTCGCCATCATTGCCAGTAACAACGAAGAAGGTCCTACCAGCGGAATCACTTTCAGTCCTTTTTGGTGAGCCACCCGCACAATATCAGCTCCTGGGTCGGCTATCCCTGGGCAACCTGCCTCCGAGATAATCCCTATTGAGTGTCCTTCCATACAAGGGGTTAAAAAACTCTGATAGTCAGTATCCTGATGGTGCTTATCTATCACAACTATTTTTAAATCTGCTTGCACCTTGTCCGGAGTAACGAGCTTGATAAACTTCCTTGCCGACTTTTCGTTTTCTACTACAAAATAAGTAAGTGATTGCACTACATTTGTCACCTGTGCTGGCAATACATCAAGAGCAACACCTCCTAATAAGTTCGGTATTAAATAAATATTTCCCATCGTTGTTTGTATCAACATTACTAACAGATTGCAAAGGTATATTTTTTTCATCATACTTATAGTATTAAATGATTAATTATTTGTACCTTTGTCGCGTATATCTCAACAATCTATAATCACAACAAATGAAAAACATTCTCTCTTATAGTATCATTTTCTCGGTTATTACACTGATAAGCTGTAATAAAGACAGCAACAGCAATAACCTTTCTGAGCATTCCCAACAAATGCTACAACAAGCTATCCGCAATACTGAAGCAGGGCACGACACAAATTTTAGTGACAACACTCCCTTCATTTTCAATGGTTATAGTAATACTTCCAACAGATTGTTCGAAAAAGGAGGTAACATATCCATCGGGGCTGCCTTAAATTTTGCGTCTCTTAATCACGACAAAATCATTTATAAAAGTTGTTATTGGGGGCTTTATGGCAAAGAAGGCTACTGCAAGTACCCTAACGAAAACCGATATTTTGAATTGTACAACCTTTGGGGGGTGCTATTTTCTGAAAAAAACAATCAGAACCCTAACGCTTTGATAAATGTAAAAAACTTCCGCTTCTACGTGCTTTACAAAGGTGAAAACGTATGGCGGAGAGTTCATTTTCCTGAAACTGATATTACCGACCAAGCCCCTATCACGTGGGCGGCTACATATTATAAAGATATCGTAACAGAAGCAGGCAATGGGAAGATTAAAGTAATACAAGAAAAAAACTATTCCACTATCCCTATTGCCAAATCAGGAAAATACGACGGCAAATGGTATGATGCCAAAATATTAGTAAACCACTTTGGTTCTAAACTTATGAAACCTGTGGGGGAGTTCACCCCTAGCAAAGTCGAAGGCGTGTATATGCAAGTAGAGGTACGTCTCGACCCAAGTACCCCCAACGCCAAAGTAGGCATACAAGCTGGTATGGACGTCCGCCACGAAGGCATTAAAACTACTTACTATATGGCTTTTGGTTCTACCCGCATCGTTACAGTTGCCCCTCATTGGAAAACCGTTAATTGGGTAAACTACGCAGGCGGACAAGGAGCTGACGAAGGAGGCGTCGTACTGAGTAAAGAACGACTACTAAACACCTCTTTTCCAAGAGAATAACCCCCTCTTAAACGGCTCTAAAAAGCACCTTATCCCTCAAAACGAAATATATCTTATATAAAACGAAATTAGAATAGGGATTACTACCTTATATCATTCGTATAGCTTTTCTATACCAATCGTCCAAGATTCGTATAAGCTTCCTATAAGCTCTCTATAAGC
>ERZ772766.317-NODE-317-length-29134-cov-8.914062_pt1 | contig 29134 bp, 21 predicted proteins | sample MGYA00511379_ERZ772766 | MGnify/ENA primary metagenome ERZ772766 (study PRJEB29015, sample SAMEA2737895) | human oral metagenome | biome: human oral; feature: human-associated habitat; material: dental | place: China | collected 2116 ...
GCATCCTTGTCGGTGTAGTGGTCGTAGAAGGTCGTGCGCGACACCATCGACGCGGAGCAGATATCGGTGACACTCACGTGCGCGTAGGGCTTGGCCTGGCACGCCCTGACGAGGCCGGAGCGGATCGCCCGACGCGTCTTTCGGATGCGCAGGTCCAGGTTCTTCTCAGCGTCGCGCCCATGCTTATCCGCACTCCGCAGGAACATGTCTCTCCGATCAGTTTTCCTCTATTAATGGGCTTATCCTACGCATAGCGGTCGCATCGTTCGGTAACCAACACTCCGTTTGTTATTGTTCGGCCCGCACTATTGGAGCGGGCGATACGGTCGAGACATGTTCACCGAGTACACCGTCAATCGCCAATTCGACCTGCAGCTCAACCGAACCTTCGCGCCGATCCTCGACCGAGCGGGCATGGAGACGATCGCGTCGACCACGCTCCCCCGCCTGCGAACGACGAAGCAGATCACGGAACTCGCACAGCGCCTCGCCGAGCGCTTCTCCTTCGAGGGCGACAAGGACGCCGCGTGGCGTCTCTACGAGCTCGCGGCCTTCTATCTTGGCGCGGACGACCCCCGCAAGCGGCGCTTCATCAACGCCATGTCGAGCTCCTTCGACGAGGCCCACCGAGGCCTCGCGCTCACCCGTCACGCGATCCCCTACCGGGACGGGGAACTGACCGCGATGCGATGGGAGGCCAACTCGACCGACCGCGCGCAGGCCCTCGCGGGCACCCCAACCACGCTCGTCATGATGAACGGCTTCGACGGCTATGCGGAGGAGATCATCGACTTCGCGTCCCACTTCCCGACCCGCCCCTTCGACATCATCGCCTTCGATGGGCCGGGTCAGGGGCACACGGTGCTGGCGGGCATGCCGCTCGAGCCGCAGTGGGAGCGTCCGACGAACGCGGTGATGGACTACTTCGGCATCGAGAGTGCTGCGGCGCTCGGCGTCTCCTTCGGTGGCTACCTCGTCATGCGCGCGGCCGCCCACTGCCCGCGCATCATCCGCGTGATCGCCTTCGACATGATGTACCGGCTCCTGGACGGCCTGACGGTGCCACTGCCTCGTGCCCTGCGTCCCATGGCGGACGCGATCGTGGGGAACCCGAGGCCCGCGTGGCTCGTCGACGCCGCGCTGAGGACGGCCTCACGACTCAACGCAGACCTGTCGTGGAAACTGCGGCAGGCCTCGCACCTGACGGGACTGCACCGGCCCAGCCAGGTATTGCGAGCGTTCGGCGACTACACGATGGAACCCCTCGAGGGGCGCATCAGTCAGCCGTGCCTGGTGCTGGCCGGGGAAGCGGACCAGTATGTTCCCTTCGAGCGCCTGGGCGATGTGCGCAGAGCGTTGCGGAACGCGGAGTCCCTGGACGTGCGGGTCTTCCGTCACGCACAGGACCCAGACATGGCGCAGCACTGCCAGATCGGGGACCTGGACCGCGCCTTCGCGATTCAAGGCGACTGGCTACAGGCAGCACATCATGTACGTTAACCCTCTATTGCGCACCTTAACCCGCTATTACGCGTGTGGGCAGGGCTGCCCACGTGCGAATTAGCGGGCCCACGTGCGAATTAGCGGGTTAACGTGCGAAAAACATGGGCACGTGCCGACGCGCGCGTGCAACCATCGAAGAATGCTAGCAACCACCGCTCAGCGGCCGCCAACCCCGCAGCGGCGCATGATGCCGTGCATGACCGCGGCGGCACCGTCGTTTTCGACGGCGGCCGTCACGTGGTCGGCGTGGGCGCGCACCTCGTCGGAGGCCCCACCCATGGCGACGCCGAAAGCCGCCCACTCGATCATCGCGATGTCGTTCGTGCCGTCCCCGACAGCGACGGTCCCAGCCGCGGAAACGCCCAGTCGCGCGCGCAACGACTCCAGCCCGGTCGCCTTGGTCACGCCGAGGGGCTCGATGTCCGCCCAGGACGTCCAGCCGACGAACACCTCATGGGTGCGCGACACGTCCAGGGACGACAGGATGCGATCGAACTCCTCGCGGTCCATGTCGGCGGCGCGTACGACGATCTTCGGCGTGGGCGTGGAGGCAAGCTCCTCCATCGACACGATGCGGTGATCGCTCCCTTCGATCTCGTTGTTCGGGAAGCGAGCGGACAGCAGGATGTCGGGGTGCGGCATCGATGCGAACACCGAGCCGGGCACGGCCACGGCGATCTCCTCCAGGATCGGACCGGGCACGAAGGTGCGCTCCTCGACGATCTCGCACGCACCGCCGCTCACGCGCACGAGGGTCGCGCCGTTATTACACAGCGCCCACCCGTCCGTGAACTCCAGGGCATCGAGAACGGGGATCACACCCTCGAGCGCGCGCCCCGACGCGATAAGCACGTGGGCGCCTGCGGCGGCGAGGCCGTGGATCCCCTCGAGCACACGCGGAGTCGCCCCCGCCGGTGTCAGGATCGTGCCGTCGATGTCGAGCGCGACCAGCACCTGGCCCGCCCACGTCGGAAAGTCGGCGGGCAGGGCGGCCGAGGCCTCGTCGAGGAGAACCTCGAAGGGGCGAGCGGCTTCCCCGGTGGAGGGGACCGTCAGGAAGCGCTCTTGGCTCATCGAGCGACCGGGCTCAGAACCTCGAGTCCCCCCAGGTAGGGACGCAGGGCCTCGGGCACGTAGATCGAGCCGTCCGCCTGCTGGTGGTTCTCCAGGAAGGCGACGATCCAGCGGGTCGTGGCCAGCGTGCCGTTGAGCGTGGCGACCGCTGTCATGCCGTCCTCGCGACGCTCGCGAATGCCGAGGCGGCGCGCCTGGAACGTCGTGCAGTTCGAGGTCGACGTGACCTCCATGTAGCGCTCCTGGGTGGGCAGCCACGCCTCGCAGTCGAACTTGCGGGCGGCGGAGGTCCCCAGGTCGCCGGCGGCCGTGTCGATGACGCGGTAGGGCAGCTCGACCTTGGCCAGCATCTCCTCTTCCCACGCGAGGAAGCGCTGGTGCTCCTCGGCGGCGTCCTCGGGGCGGCAGTAGCTGAACATCTCGGCCTTGTTGAACTGGTGGACCCGGATGATGCCGCGCGTGTCCTTGCCCGCGGAGCCGGCCTCGCGGCGGTAGCAGGTGGACCAGCCCATGTAGCGCTTGGGGCCGCCCGACAGGTCGAGGATCTCGTCGGCGTGGTAGCCGGCGAGGGCCACCTCGGACGTGCCCGTCAGGTACAAGTCGTCGGCGGGCAGGTAGTAGATCTCGTCGGAGTGCTCGTTGAGGAAGCCCGTGCCACCCATGATCTGCGGGGTGACCAGCGTCGGGGTCATCATCGGTACGAAGCCGTTGGCGAGCGCCTGATCCATCGCCATCGTCATGATGGCCAGCTCGAGGCGGGCGCCGATGCCCTTGAGGTAGTAGAAGCGGGCGCCGGAGACCTTCGCGCCGCGCTTGGTGTCGATCGCGTCCAGGCCCTCACCGAGCGCGAGGTGATCCTGGGGCTCAAAGCCCTCGGCCGCGAAGTCGCGGGGAGCGGGGCCCTCGTGGCGCAGGACCACGAAGTCGTCCTCACCGCCGACGGGCACGCCGTCGAGAACGAGGTTCGGCAGGAGGCGGGCGAGGCGGTCGGCCTCGGCGTCGGCGGCGTTCGCGGCAGCCTCAGCGGCCTTCACCTGCTCGGCGAGCTCCTTGGCCTTCGCCAGGATCGCCGGACGCTCCTCCTTGGAGGCGCGACCCACGGACTTGGAGACCTCTTTCTGGGTGGCTCGCAGCGTCTCGAAGGCCTGCAGGGCCTCACGACGGGCAGCGTCGGCCTCGATGATTTCATCGACGAGGCCGGGGTTGGCTCCGCGGGCACGCTGGGAGGCGCGGGCGGGTTCGGGGTTTTCACGCAGGGCACGCACATCAATCATGCGTCCCATCCTATGCCAGGTGGCATCCTGTGTCCTCAATCGGGCCGCGTGTGAATTCAACACAACAGGTCAGGGTTACACACAAACCACATGCCTGTTATCCTCAAAAGCCTGAAAGTTATCCACCTTTGGTGCATAACCGTGTGGATAAGATGATGCCGAGCCTACACCAGACAGGCACTTATGACACGAAGTACAACGAAAAGCCACTTAACAGTCCATCCACAGGGTACCCACAGGCTACGCTTGTCCACATGGACGCAATATTCTGGGCACTCGCAGCCTCCGCCGGAGCCGGAGCGATCGGCGTCGCGCGCCTAGCAACCGCCCTCAGCCGTCGGCACCGCCGCCGCCAGGCCCTTGAAGTCCCCGCCTCCGTGGATGACCCGACGCGCGGACGGCCGCGCCCCTGGATCATCATGAACCCCTCGAAGCACGAGGACCCCCAGGCCTTCAAGGACCGCATCAACCGCAAGGCCAAGGAACTGGGCATCGACCACGTGCACTGGCGCGAAACCACCCGCGAGGACCCGGGTACTGGACAGGCCGTGCGCGCCCTCGAGGAGGGCGCCACCGTCGTCATCGCCGCAGGCGGAGACGGAACCGTGCGCGCCGTCGCGGCCGGCATGGCCGGATCCGGCGTACGCATGGGCATCATCCCCGTGGGCACGGGCAACGTCCTAGCCGGCAACCTGTCCATCCCCGAAGACCCCGCACAGGCCCTCGCCGTCGCACTCGACCGCAACCACCGCGCCGTCGACCTGGCCTGGGTGCGCATCGAAGACGCCACGCAGGAATCCGATCAGCCCGCCGAGGGCGGCCTCCGCCTCGCCGCGCACGCCGCCGGGCACCCCGAGGACAACCGAGAGGGCGAAGCAGCCCCGGCCTCGTCGAACGAGCCGCGCGCGGACGAATACGCCTGCCTCGTCGTCGCGGGAATGGGCTACGACGGCGAGACCATGGCCGACACGGACCCCGAGCTGAAGAAGCGCATCGGGTGGATCGCCTACGTGTGGGCGGGCCTGGGCGCGATGGGCGTTCCTCGTATGAAGGCGCGCCTGACCCTGCGCTCCCCCGCCGCGGCCGCTCCGGATCCCCTCGGGATCGGCGACCAGATCTCCGGTTCCGTCATCCGCGAGGCCGGGGACGTCGCGGACGAGGTCACCGAGGTCGAGGCGCGTTCCGTCATGTTCGCCAACGCCGGCGAGATGAAGATGCTCATCCTGGCACCCGACGCGAATCTGTCTGACGGACTCATCGACGTCATCGCCGTCGACGCGCAGGCTGGCCTGCTCGGATGGGCGGACGTGACCTGGAAGATGCTCGGCCAGCTGATCGGGCTTCGCCCCGTGAACCTGCCCGTCGCGACTGGGACGGTCGCCTTCCGCCAAGCGAAGGGCGCATCAGTGACGAGCAAGAAAGCCCAGGTGTGCCAGGTGGACGGGGACGCAATCGGCGTTGCCCGCACCATGCACGTACGCATGCAGGCGGGCGCCCTCGACATCGCCGTTCCCGCCGAGCGTACGTGGATGGAGCTGCTGCCGAGCTGATGTGCTGCGCCTGCTATTGCGGCGCGCGATGTATCGGGCATTGGTGAATGACGGGGAGCAATCCGAGTCATATCTGCGATGGCCCAAAGGGTTGCCCGCATCTGGGCTTGTTGCTAAATGGTGTTACACCACTGAGCGGGGAATGACACCAGCTCGGAGGTAGTGCAATGCTCCCCAACTGGCGCAATGCTCCCTATCTAGTGCAGACCTGCCCGATCTAGCTCGCTGGAGCAGCGCGTGCCGCGCACGAGCTTGTTGCCAAGTAGCAGTGCACTACTTAGCGCAGCGTTGCACTACTTCGCGTAGCATTGCACTAGATAGGAAGCAGTGCAATACCCCCACAACTAGTGCATTGCTGCTGCATCTAGTGCAGTACTGCAGGGTCTGCGCCCATTGAACGCCGACAGGAGGCACTGCCGGCGACAAATTCCACGACGACACTTGTTACCGATGAGGTGTTACACCACTGAGCGGGGTATGACACCAGCTCGGAGGTAGTGCAATGCTCCCCAACTGGCGCAATGCTCCCTATCTGGTGCAGACCTGCCCGATACAGATCGGTTAACAGTTCGTTGGAGCGGCAGATGCCGTGACCCGGCTTATCCCTCAGCGCTGCAGACCTGCCGGGGCGACGCCTCTTGGATCCGCGCGGCAACCCGAGCGTCAGGCCAACGGCCAGGACGGCGCGCTGCCAGCGTCCTCGCCCGTGCCATCCCCGCCGTGCAGCAGGTCCGCGACCCACGCACGACCCGCACGGAAGGCCTCGTCCGTTGTCCCTGGGGCCACCGCCGCGCGCACTCCGTCGACGCGCGGGTAGGACCCCATGAAACGAACCTCCGGCGAGTACCGGTGCAGACCGACGAGCGCAGCCTGGACGCGCTCCTCGCGAATGTGGCCGACGATGTCGATGCTGAACGTGTAGTTGCCGAGGCCGTCCCCGCTCGGGCGCGACTCAATGCGCGACAGGTCGACGCCACGCGCCGAGAACTGCTCGAGAAGGGTCAGCAGCGCACCCGACTCGTTGACGGGCAGGGCCACCTGGATGGTCGTCTTATCCGCGCCGGTGGGCGGGGGCACCACACCGGGGCGAGCCACCAGGACGAAGCGGGTGATCGCGCCCGGATTGTCGGCGACGTCGGTGAACAGGGCCTCCAGGCCGTAGGTGTTGACCGAGACCGCGTTACACAGGGCGGCATCGAAGGAGGCATCGCCGTCCGACAGCAGCTCGGCGGCGGCGGCCGTCGACGTGGCGGGCACGTGAATCGCGCCGGGGAACGTCTCTTCGACCCAGCCGCGGCACTGCGCCCACGCGTGCGGGTGAGTGCCAATGCGGCGAATATCCTCGGGGCGCGTGCCCGGCAGGACGGCCAGCTGGAAGACGACATGCACGTGCATCTCGGCAACAATGACGAGGGGATCGCCGTGCGAGAGGGAATCCAGCGTCGCATTGACGCCGCCCTCGATGGAGTTTTCGATCGGGACGACGGCGCGGTCGGCCTCGCCGCGACGCACGGCCGCGAGCGCCTGCGGGGCGCTCGTCATCGGCATGAGGATCGCGCCGGCGGGAGCGACCTGGTGGACAGCCTGTTCGGTAAACGTGCCGAAGGGGCCGAGGAAGGCGATACGAAGCTTGTCACCGAGGGGCGCGGGGCCGGGAATGTTCGTCGTCATGGTGTCAAGGGTAACGAGAGCATCGCGCGCGGCGCCGCCTCGTTTCAGCGCCGAGGACGCATTGTGGCCAATCGCGCGGGATTCGAGGGGCGCGCGGACCTCGTGCGAGCACGCCCCGGGAACGAGCACGCCCCGGGAACGAGTACGCCGCCGAGCAAGCGTCACCGTTTCAGCTGCCGCCCCCGGGGACGCCGGTCGCGAAGGCGTCGCGGCCGCCGCCGGGGGTGATGTCGCCGCACGCGGTGATCTTCCACAGCTTCGCGGTGCCACCCGCGTCGACGAGCTCGAACCCGCTGGACGTGTCGACGCCGTAGAGACCCGGGTTACGGGCGGAACGCATGAAGTTGTAGTAGGCGCCGTCTTCTTCCTCGTAGAAGTGCGTGATGCCGAGCTTGCGCACGACCTCGCACACCTCGGGGTCGGTCGCGATGTCGTGGAAGTGCTGGGTGAGGACCTTCTGCGAGGCGCTGTCCGCGTTGACTGTGCTCAACTGCGGGAAGACGGCCTTGCGCCCGCCGAGAATCTCGGAGTAGGCGGCGCCCGCGATTGGGTCGCCGAGGATGAGCGCGTTGGGCGCGGTCGTGTATTTCATGCGGCGCGCCATGGCGAGTTCGCCGGTGGTGGCCATGCCGGGCTTGCCCAGGTGCGCGGGGTCGTACACGTAGGCGACCGCGGTGTTTCGCGCATCGATCGCGCCGAAGCCGGACAGGACGAGGATGAGGAGTCCGACGCCCACCTGGATCGGCCAGCGCGGGGCCTCGATCTCGTCGTCGACACCGCGTTCGGCGAGGATGCACTGCAGGGATCTGGTCCACGCGGCATGCAGGGCATGTATGATCGCGGCGGTTCCGACCGCCATGAGGATCGTCAACGCGATGTCTTCGACGCCCATGATGCGTCGGGCGTCCTTGTACCAGGGGGCCAGCAGGTAGGTGCGCAGCGCCGAGTTGGGCGCGTACGCGAGGCCGGTCAGGCCCGCGAGGATCAGATAGGAGACGAGCGGCCAGCACGGCAGGGGCAGCGCCTCTTCCTCGTCGGACGAGGCCGGGGCCCCCTCGTCCTCGTCCGCTTCCTGCGTGAGTCCGGCCTGTTCGGCGGCGCGCTCGAGGGGGTCGGGCCGGCGCCAGAGGGTGTGCAGGCGCGCGGTCGCGGCGATGCCCGCGATGAGGAGGAGCAGCTGAATGAGGGTCCAGTAGGTGGTGCTCGGCGTGCTCGTGAAGGGCGGGTAGGGCAGGAATGCGTGGGCGAAGGCCTCGCCCCAGTTGCTGCCGTCGCGCCGGTAGGCACCCATCGCCTGGATCTTCGACGACGACAGCGCGAGGAGGGGTGTCGCGACGACGCCGAGCGCGAGGGCACCCCATGCGAGGGCGGCGAGCTGGCCTCGTCCATCGCGCTCGTAGGCCCGGCGAGCGAAGGATGCGAGAGAGGCCAGGAGGGGCGCAATCAGCAACGCGAGGATCGAGAACGCGGCGCTCGGGTGCGCACCGACGAGGCCGAGGGCGCCGATCAGCAGGAAGACGGCCTGCGGGATGCGCCGCATGAACGCGCGCACTCCGTCTCCGGCTCGCAGATCCGTGGTAAAGCGCCGACCGACGACGATCGCGGCGGCGGCGAGCCCCGGGACCAGCGCGGTGCCGGTCGAGTTGGGCCACTGGTTGTACATGGTGAGCGCGTCGGCCGGCATGTTGAGCAGCATGCCGCCGATGATCGGGGCCGCGAGGAGGGCGCTGCGCGACGCGGTGAGCACCGAGACGAGCGCTGCCAGGCCGATCACCCACACAGCCATGAGCGCCAGCGACGAGACGTTAGCGGTCTGGACGACCGAGTCGTAGCGCGCGAAAAGCGCGACGAACGCGTGCCAGCCCGTCGGATAGTAGACGCTGCGGCCGCCGTAGAGCTCGTGGAGCCCTCCGAAGGGGCTCGCATCCTTTCCGTAGAGGATCGCGTGCACGCCGTTCTGGTGGAAGGTCGGGTCCCACTGCTGGACGGGGTTAGCCGGGTCTGCGCCCGCAAGAAGCGGCCACGCGGCCACGAGGAGGCCGACGAGGATCGCTCCCCACGTGGAGGCGCGGACGGCCGCCTGCGCGTCGCCGATGGGCACGCGCACGCCGATGGCCTCGCGCAGGGGAACTCCCCGCAGCGAGAAACCGCCGTTACTGCGGTGAAAGAAGCTCAGCGCCCACGCGGCGGCGCCGCCGATAGCGCTCAGGCCGAGGACTGGCAGGGCGGTGGAGGGTTCCCACTCAATGTCGAGGGCCGGGTAGGTCACTGACAGGGCCGTGACGAGGCCGAAGGTGAACGCGGGCGCGGCCGCAACCGCGACGAGCGACGAGCGCCCCCCGGCCCGCAGCCACATGAAGCCCGGCAGCACCAGGGCGACCATCATGGCCAGCAGGGTCGGAAGCAGCATCCACCAGGCCAGCACGGCTTACTCCTCCTCGGATGCGGCGCGGCGCTTACCGATCATCTCAATGATGACGGGCAGGACCGACGCGAGGATGATGACGCCGAGGATGAGCGTCAGGTTGTCGTGCACGAAGGGAACGTTGCCCAGGAGGGCGCCCACGAGGATGAAGCCCGCGCCCCAGAGAAGAGAACCGAGCGTGTTGAAGACCAGGAACTTCGCGTAGGGGTAGCGGGCAATGCCCGCGGCGATCGGGATGAAGGTGCGCACGAAGGGAATAAAACGGCCGATGACCAGCGAGCGGCCTCCGTAGTTCGTGAAGTAGTGCTCCGCCTTCTCCAGGTGCTCCGTCTTGAGGATGCGGGCGTCCGGCTTGAAGAAGCGCCGTCCCCACTTCACGCCCAGGAAGTAGCCGATTTGCGCGCCGATGAACGCGGCGACGACGACGAGGAGGATCAGGGTCGGCAGGTGCAGGCCGAGGCGGTCGTGGAGCAGGCCCGCGGTGAACAGCAGGGACTCACCGGGCAGGACCGGGAACAGGACACCGGACTCGATGAGGACGATGAGCATCGTTCCCCACAGCACCCACGGCCCCATGGCAACGAGCAGGGTCTCGGGATTTTTAAACCACTCGATAACGGTGTGCAGCATCGACGGATCTGATGCGGTCGCGAGTGTCGACCAGGTCACGATAGGGCCCTTTTCTGCCGGGAATGTATCACCCTAACCCTACCTTTGTTGACCGCGATTATAGGATAGGCAACATGAGGAAGCGCAAGGATTCACACGACGGCTCGCCGGTCGCTGACACAAACCTCCTCTTCGTCCCATCATCATCTGACGATTCCGCTGAGAACGGGGTCGACGCCCTCATGGGAATGATCGACGACAGCGGCGTCACGGCGCCTCCCCCGCCCGCCACCACCGATTCCGATAGCGCCACCGACGCGCAAGAGCCCACCCCGGCCTCGTCCACGCCCGCGGCCACGGACAGCACCGCGGATGCGCACGGCGCCGAGGAAGCGGCCCCCGCGAGCGCGTCCGAGGAGGCGGAGAAGACCCCCGCCCCGGCCACCGGCGAGATCGCCGCGAACCTGCCCGTACGCCGCATGCGCCTGCCCCGCCCCGTCTACATCGCCGACCGCATCACGAGCGTGCGACGCCGCCGCGAGGACGCCATCGACGTCGTCATCTCCCTCATCGCGATTTTCTTCATCTGGACGATCGGCGCGCTCGCCAGCGCAACCACGCGCGGCGTCACCATGGACGTCCTCAGCTTCCAGCTGGTCCGCAAGATCCTCATCCTGCCGGTGAGCATCACCGAGGGCCTCATCATTTTGACTACGCCGATCCTCGTGATCGTCTCGCTCGCGCTGCGCAGACGCCTCCAGGCGATCATCCAGGTCCTGGTCACGAGCCTCGTGGCGGCAGTCGGCGGCTGGATCATCATCCTGCTGACGGGGCTGCTCCCCTCGGAACTGACCGCGCCGCTGAGCGTGGACCGGGCGCTCGCCACCCAGGGCTCACAAACTGGCATCGCGATTGCGATCAACCTGGTGATCATGACCCTGTGCGCCCTGTTCACCTCCGCGGGCGAGGCCCAGTCCATGAAGGCGATCCGCTGGGGTTGGACCGGCCTGTGGATCGTCCTCATCCTGGGCGTGCTGCGCTCCTCCATGACTCTGCCCGTCGCTTTCATCTCCGTGTTCCTGGGCCGCGCCTTCGGCTCGGGCTCGCGGTGGATCATGGGTTATGACGACCAGAGGGCCAAGGGCGCGAAACTCGTCGAGGCGCTCCTCGGCATCGGGATTACGCCCTCGCGGATCGTGCGCACCGACCTCGACACCACCGAGGAGCCTCTGTCGACCTGGGCCGTCGCCGAAGACCCGCGCGGCCATCTCACGCAGATGCCCGCCGACCTGGGCGACATGGGCGTCACGGTGACGCGTCACCCGGGCCAGGACCACCACCGCCACTACCAGGCGTGGAGCGACACGGGCGTGGCCTACGAGCTCATCGCCATGGACCCCGGCCAGGAGCTGACCGGCACCCTCCTCGAAATGTGGAACAACCTGCGTCTGCGCGGCATCAGCCGGTGGGTGTCCCCCTCGCTCAAGGCGCAGGCCGAGCGCTCGTCGTTCACGACGCTGCAGGCACTGCGTGCGGGCGTGTTCACGCAGGAGCCGATCGGCATCGCCTCGGCCTCCGACTCGATCATCCTGGTCATGTCCGCGCTGCCTCCGACGACCCCGCTGATGGAACTCGGCGAGGCTGCGACGGACGAGGTCTTGGATCGCGCGTGGGAGCAGCTTCACTTCGCGCACGTGCGCGGCATTTCGCACCGCGCCCTCACTCCCGAGGCCGTGGTCGTCGATTCCTCCTCGGACGTGTGGCTCCTCGACTGGGATTCCGGCGAGGTTGCGACGACCGAGCTCAACCAGTCGATCGACATCGCACAGATGCTGGTCCTCACGGCGCTGGCCGTGGGACCCGAGCGGGCGCTCGAGGCCGGACGGCGCTGCGTGGGTGAGGAGACGCTGATCGCGTGCGCCCCCGTCATCCAGAAGCCCGTTCTTCCCGCGTCGGTCAATCAGCGTCTGCGCCGTTCCGACCTGCTGAGCGAGCTGCGTGCGGCCCTCGTGGGCGACTCCGAGGCCGAAACCGCTCCGACGGCTGACCTGCAGCGCTTCCGCCCGCGCACGATCTTCACGATCGCGGTGGCGTTCATCGCCGTCTTCATCGTCGTGGGCTCGCTGAACTTCAGCGACATCGTGACGACGGTCAAGAGCGCGAACCCATGGTGGATGCTCGCTTCTGCCGTGCTCGCGTGCCTCATCTGGGTCGGCTCCGCGGTACCGCTTGTTGCCCTGTCGACTGAGAAGCTGAGCCTGCGGGAAACCCTCATCGCCCAGGTCGCGGCCTCGATCATTACGATCGTGGCGCCCGCCGGCGTGGGACCCGCGGCCCTCAACCTGCGCTACCTACGCAAGCGCCGCGTCCCCACCGCGATGGCGGTGACGACCGTGACCCTCATGCAGATCTCGCAGGCGCTCATCACGATCATCCTGCTGCTGCTCGTCATGGTGATCGCCGGGTCGTCACTGTCCGTATCGGTCCCCTACGGCACAATCCTGGGTGTCGTCGCGGTCGTCATGGTCGCGGTCGGCGTCATCGTCGCCGTACCGAAGGTGCGCCGCTGGATCTGGTCGAAGATTCAGCCAACCTGGCAGCAGGTCTACCCGCGCCTCCTGTGGATCATCGGCCAGCCGCGTCGCCTCGCAGCTGTCGTGGGCGGCAACCTGCTGATGAACATCGGCTACGTGGGCGCGTTCTGGACGGCGCTGCTCGCCATGGGCGGTTCGCTGAACTTCTCCACGGTGTCGATCACCTACCTGACGGCGAACGCGGCCGGCTCCTTTATCCCCTCACCGGGCGGTATCGGTACCGTCGAAACGGCGCTGACCTCGGGCCTGACAGTCGCGGGCATCTCCTCGTCGGTCGCCATCGCAACGGCTCTGCTCTACCGTCTCGTCACCTTCTACGGCCGCATCCCGTTCGGCTGGCTAGCGATGAAGTACATGGAAAAGAAGGACATGATCTAGAGTCTGCCCCGCGGACGCAATCGGTATCCGGCCGTCGCGCGCTACCTCGGCGCGAGGCAGCCGGATTACTATCTGTGCCGAACAGTAGCCTCTTCACTCACGATGCTACAAGCCGGATACATCCACACCCGCGCTCTCGCGTGCCTGACAACAGTCATTTTGTTTCTAGTTACTTCTAATTTTCATCAAATGAGAACTAACTAGATCAATAGAAGTAACTGGATGACTACTTGCTACCGACAGCAATTTCGCATGCAATTCCCCCACATGTCTTTTCACCTTTGAAATCAAATCGTTGGAATTCCGCGGATTTTGAGGCGTGTCAACGAACGCGCCCGGTGGAATTACATGCGACTTTTACTGTGCCACTCGTTTACTGGAGGCTGTTGTTGCCGTCCGGGTATGCCGCCTGGACGCCGCTCACCGCGCGGATCGTCTCCAGCGAACCGGCGGGCACGCGCAGGGCGTAGCCGCGCAGCGCATTGCGGTACTCGCGCTCCACAGACACGGACGCGCCCGGGAAGGACGCAGCCACCGCCTCGTTAATCGAGGCGAGGGTAGCCTCCCCGTCAGCGCCTTCCGCGAGCTGGACGATCACGACGACGGTGGCGTCGGCGTTCTCGCTGCCGGATTGCGCGCTCGGGCCGCTTTGCCCATTCTTCGACGTCAGCGCGGTATCGGGATCGACCGTCGACGAGGCCGGGGCTCCCGGAGCGGACTGGGCGGAGTCAGCGGGAGCGCCGGACTGCGGCGAGGGCGTCGGCGACGTCGCGGTGGAACAGCTCGCGACCGCGAGCGCGCACGTGCCCACTCCGGCCAGGAAAACAGCTGGTTTCTTCATGGTTATCTGCTCCTTGCTGCGGGCGAGCGCTGTCGCGCTGACGCCTCCAACATACCGCAGGCGCCTAGCCGGGGTGCTCGCGGCCCAACATCAAGCTGCGCGCGCTCGTTAACCCGCTATATCGCACGTTAACCCTCGAATCTGAGCGTGGGCAGGGTCGCCCACACTCGTAATAGCGGGTTAACGTGCGAAATAGAGGGCCCACATGCGGATTAGCGGGCCCACATGCGCTACATGGGGTTGCGCACCCGACGACAGCGCGCGATCGCCATAAACTCGCATGCAATTCGATTGCACGGCTATTCATCACCATCCACAAACGGTGCAATTCCGACGATACAGGCCCTTGTCACAAGAATCCCTGAGGGAATTGCATGCGACGGGGCCCGGGAGCGCTCGCAGTGAGCGTTCCCGGGCCCCGGCCTCGTAAATCGAGAATCAGCGAATCACCGATTCAGATCAGCTGCGCACATCAGTGCACCCAGACTCCGTTCGCGTCGAACACGTAGGTGCGCCCGTTGATCACATGCGTGCCCGTCAGCATCGCGCCGGAGGGCGCCAGGTAGTACCAGGTACCCCGATCCTTGACCCAGCCGGTCGCCATCTTTCCGGAGGCGTTCAGGAAGTACCAGGTACCGCCGTCATTCACCCATCCGATGGCCATCGCGCCCGAGCCCGTCAGGTAGTACCAGGAGCCGCGGTCGGCCACCCAGCCGGTCACCATGACGTGAGAGGCGGGGTCAAGGTAGTACCACTGGCCGCCATCCTTCACCCAACCGCTCACGAGGGCGCCATCGGAGTCGGCGTAGACCCACTCGCCGTTCGTGCGCTTGAGGAAGCCGGTCGCCATGTAGCCCGACGGCCCGAACTGGTAGTCGCGGCCGTTGATGGTGAACCAGCCGCCCTTGAGGTAGGTCGACCCATCAGCGCAGGCGTACCACCAGCCGACACTGTCCTTCACCCAGTGACCGCCCTCGGGGCTCACGCACGGGCTGGGCGTGCCCGGGTTGCCGCTGGGCAAATTAATCGGGAAGATCTCGGAGGGGTTGAGGCCGTAGTCCCACGCGAGGATATAGGGGTTGGCGATGACGCCGCCGGTGCCGCCCTGGTCGGTCCACGCCTGCTCGATGACGCTGAGCGGGATCTCCACGTGGTACACGTACCGGCCGTCGGCACCGACGCTACCCTCGTCCTCAGTGAAGACGTGACGGTAGAACCACAGGCCGTCGGCCGGGTCGTGCAGGTCGACAGCCGCCAGCGGCGAGTCGTCGGTGACATCGAAGGTGACGACGAAGCCCTCATCCTTGCCGGAGTACACCAGATCGGAGATGACCGGGGCCTTCGTGTCGAGGCGGAAGTTGTAGGAGATCGACTGCCGGGCAGACGACGGCCCATCGTTGGATGCGGCGATTCGCAGCGTGTAGGCGCCGTCGGGCATCTGCGCGAACTTCTCCGCGTTCGCATCGAAGGCCGTGGACTCATGGTAGGCCTCGACCCAGGTGTTCTCCTCGGTGCTGGTCAGGTAGACGGACTTCCAGTTCTGGTGGTTGGTCACGGAGAAGACCGTCTCCCCGGCCTCGTTCGTGTAGGTGCTGGTCAGCGAGTGGACGCTGCGCAGCGTGCCCGTGCGCGGTTCGAGGATCGTGGGGGCGCCCGAGGCTGTGGACCGCGAGATCACGTAGCGCTGCGGATTCGGGTCGCCGGTGCGGTCGGCCACCTTGACGAGCGGGTTGTAGCCGAGGGAGGCGCCGGTCTGGCCGTTGACGATATCCGAGGCCCGAGTGTGCGCCCCGCCCACAGAGGCGAGCGCGTCGAAGATGGGGGCCTTGCCCCAGTCGCCGTAGAAGCCCAGGTAGGGCACGGCCAGGTCGGGCTGTCCGTCAGTCTTCGAGGCGAAGCGCACGAAACCATCCAGGAACGTCCCATTGGGCGTATTGTCCGCGACGTAGGAGGCAAACTCACTACCCGGCGCGATGTCGATGCCGACGGTCGCCTCACCGCTCGCCGGAACCGTCACCGTCGCACCCTCAGCCGAGGCGGAAGCGGCACCGGAGTAGGTGATCTCCACGCCATGGCCTCGCCAATCCGAAGAATGCTCCGTGAAGAAACCACCGTCGACGATCTCCGACAGCGCCTGAGAGCTCAACTCATAGGTGGCCGGAACGCCCGAGAGGTTATGCAGCGTGACATCAAAGTGCCAGCCCTTCGTCCCGTCCCCCAGGTCTGCCTTGGGCCGAGACTGCTCGGGCGCACCCACCACCGTCGGGTACACCGACGAGGTCGTCGCCGCCAGCGCGTCCACCAGGCCCGCACCCTGCTTACGCGGGGAGTACAGCCCACCCGTCGTCTGCGCCGCATCCGTCAGAGGACGGGCCGTGCCCATAATGAGGTTCTGCACCACATCAGCCTGCTGGCGCGCACTCATCGACGCAAACAACGGATCAGACTGCACGCGCTGCAACACGATCGCGCTAATGCCAGCCATCTGGGGCGTGGCCATCGAGGTGCCCGAGGTCTGCTCGTACGCACCGTTCGGTATCGACGAGAAAACGTTGCCACCGGGCGCAGCGATCTCCGGCTTGAGGCGCAGATCCGGGGACACGCCCCACGAGGAGAACTCCGAGGCCTCGTAGATGGAGGACTGGGGCAGGACCTGGCCCTCGGCGATGGAGAGCGTGTGTTCGGGGGCGTCCAGCATGGCTTGGCCGTCAGCCTGGGAGATGAACGCGGCGGGCATGTCCTGCGTTGTCAGGTTCATGATGATGAGCGAGCCGACGGACACGTTGTTGTAGACGAGAATGCCGGCCGGATGCAGGTCGTAGAGGTTCTCGACCTTCTTCTGGTAGGTCATCTTGCCGCGCGAGACCAGGGCGATCTTACCGGCGAGTCCGTCCGGGTATTTCTCCTTGAGGGCGGCGACGTCCTCCTCGGAGGCGAACCCGGCGTCCACGTACTCGTAGGTGCCGGCGGGCAGATCGGAGAAGTAGGCGACCTTCTCGCCGTTCATGCCGCGCGAGCGCTGGTAGCCGATGTCCTTCCCGTTGACGGTGAAGGCGTTACGGATGAGCGCGTTCTCGACGGAGGCGACGGCGACCACGGAGGAGTAGGTGGCGGGTTCGTCAATGACCGAGGAGTCGGGGTCCGAGGCGTAGGGCAGGCCCTTGCCGGAGTTGTTGCCGTACCCGGTGGAGAAGGCGTTGCCCGCGGCCGCGTTGACGGTAATACCCGCGTCCTGGAGCTTCTTGTACACAGTCGCGTAGACCGTGTCGGCCTCGTTATCCATGCCGGCCGTCCAGCCGAGCGACAGGTTGATGACGTCAGGGTGCAGGATGAGCATGTCATCGAGGGAGGCGAGCAGCGCCGAATCCAGCAGCGCGTCGTCCTCGCTGCGCGTCACCTTCGCGACGATCACCTGAGCATCCGGAGCGGTACCGATGATCTTGTCGGCGTTGCCCGCCGCGATGCCGGCGACGTGGGTGCCGTGGAAGCCGGAACCGCCCTCGCGCGGCGACGCATCGTTGTCACCGTCCGCATAGTCGTAGGCGAAGGGGAACTTCTGCGAGATGTAGACGCCGGTCTTGCCCTCGCCCAGCTGGGACGAGAGCGCGGCGACCTTCTGCGGGGTGAGCGCGGGCGTTCCTGCGAGCGCGCCCGTGAACACCTGGTGGGTCGTGTCGACACCCGTGTCGATGACGGCGATGACCTTGCCTTCGCCCTTTTGCGCGACCTGGTCGGTGCGCATCATCAGCTGGGCGCTCAGGTTGGCGGGGTCCTGCCCGCCGTTTTGCGAGGCCTCGAGGCCTCCCTCGGCATCGAGGGTCGCGCCGTCGTTCACGTGTCCCTCACGCTCGAGGAACGCTGCGCGCACGCCCGGGGCGCGACGGATCGCGTCGAGCGCACCGGCGGGAGCCTTGAGAGCAAAACCCGTCAGGACGTTGTCATACTCGCGCTCCACCTGGGCCGAGGCGCCGGGGAACTGAGCAGCCACAGCCCGGTTGATCTCGCTGATCGCGCCCTCGCGGGATGCGCCATCCTCGAGCTGGACGATGACGCCGACGACGCGCACCGGATCCTCATCGCCGGCACTCGAGGCGGGCGCGGACTGCCCGCTCTTCGAGGTGAGTGCAGTGTCGATATCGCCCGCAGGCAGGGACGCCGCTGCGCCATCGCGGGCGCCGGACGGGCCCGCGGACAGGGGCGAGGCCAGGGTGGCCGGCCCGGTGACCGCGAGCGCGCACGCGCCGACGAAGGCGAGTAGGGCAGCCGGTTTCTTCGTTGACATAAGCCTTCTCCAAATGTGTTGGGGGACGGCGTGCCGGTGGCATGCGGTACGTCGGTGTACCAGCCGTCTCCTCACAAAATACCGCACATAGCACGGGTGACAATCACCGTGTTGCTTATTGATACGTGAAGCGCAGCTGAATTGTCTAACGCGACGGGCCCGGGAGCGCATTGCTGCGTTCCCGGGCCCGGTCTCTGTGCCTATTGGCGCCTTCTCGCGTCGATCACGGGATCCACACGCCCGAGGCGTTGAAGGTGTAGCTGCGGCCGTTGATGTCCTGCGTGCCGGTCACCATGGCTCCCGAGGGGGACAGGTAGTACCAGGCGCCGCACATGACCCAACCAGTGCGCATGTAGCCGCGTCCATCGAAGCGGTAGGTGCGGCCGTCAATTACCGCCGAGGTGTTGGCCGGGTAGGTGCCATCCGCGTTGCGGTACCACCAGCCGATCGAGTCCAGCGTCCAGGCACCGGAGGGGGCAGGCTGGGGCTGCGGATCGGGAGCAGGCCGCCTGAATGTCGGAGAACTTGATGGTGAGTAGGTAGTGGTGAAGGCCATCGTCGGTGACATTGCCGGGGAAGTCGACGACACGATGGTAGAAGATCGCGTCGGTCGCGGGGGTTGCTGCCAGGGCAGGAGCGCCGAAGGCGACGCCAGACGCTGCTATTGCGCCGGTCGCCAGGGCTGCGATCAACGCCCTGTGAAATGTGTATGACATGCTCACTCCAATGTTGATTCATGCGAGCAATACCGACCGGTTAGGTTCATCGGCTCACAATCCGCACAATACTGCGCAACCAGATACCTAGCAACGGCTTACTGACGTACCATTCAGTAGCTAAAAGGCATTATGAGGGGACATGAGGGCGTCCTCAACGCTCTGGTCAGCATGGTTTCAACACGTTCACTGACCAGTGAACATATGTTCGTTTGACATAGCACATTTTCCCACGACCCAAACGCTGACATTCCTGAAATTACGGGCATAGAAAGCGGTTACTTGCCACGGCAAATACCGAGAGAGAGCGCAACGAAGTAGCACGTTGTCACACGTCAATCCTGACAAACGGCCGCGCCGGGCACCAAGCCGCGGTCAGACCCTACTGGCGGTCAGAAAGCTCCAGGTTCGCCCGCACGACGATGCCGATACGACGGACCATCGCCTCGTCCACCCAGGACCCGTCGAGAGTCGCCAAGCGCGGGTGGGACGGCGCCTCGTCGAAGAGCCGATCAAAGCCGAGGATCGCCCTCCACAGAGGGATCAGTTCCTCGTTATAGGTATGGCCGTGACCACCGGGGGCGGTGCCCGCGACGGGCAGGTCGGCGAGCAACTGAATGAAGGTGACGAAGCGCGTGAACTCGACGAAGCGGGACACGTCGCGCCCCGCCCGCTCGCGCAGCCAATCCGGCTGATTCCACAAGAGCTGACGGTTCCACCACACGACCGGGTCGGAGGGGTGCTGAGCATAGACGAGGCGCGGGAATCCCCACGGACCCAGCTCGCGCCCGTACAGGTCGGTGCGCAGGTCGGAGGGTTCGTTCACGAAGCGCACGCGCCGCCCGTTGTAGACGACGGGCGCCACTTCGGGGCTGCCCTTGTGGCGCTCAGCCGTCAGCTCGGCATGCATCGGCGTGAACGCCGGGGTGCCCACCCACAGGGCACCGTCCACCTGGGCCAGGGCCTGGTCGACCGAAGAGAACACCGACTGCGAGGCGAAGGCTCCCAGGGACTCGCCGCACACGAAGAGCGCGGGGCGGTCGGCCTCGTCCATCGTGTCGAGCTCGGCGCGCACCGCGCGGAAGAGGGCGGCCGACGCCTCCTGCGCGGGCTCGAGGCCGGTCAGCCAGTTCAGCGCCGACGGCACGTAGGAGTATTGCAGCGAGGCGGTCGCGCAGTTGCCGCGCGTGAGGAACTCGAGGGGTTGGACCTGCCATTCGTCGACCCAGCCGGAGCCGGTCGAAGCGGCGATCAGGATGACCGCGCGATCGAATGCGCCCGTGCGCCGCAGCTCGGCGACGACGGTCGCCGCGGCGACCTCAATACCCGCCCCGCCCGTGGGCATGCCGGAATAGACGCGGATGGGTTCCATGGCCTCGCCGCCACTGACCTGGGCGATGTCGAGCCGCGAGGGACCTCGGCCGAGGAAAACGCGCCCCTGACCGCCGACCGACTCCCACGTGACGGGCGAGGCCGGGGACGCCGAGCGCTCGGGGACGAAGGGCTTGTAGATGCCGCGCGCGGTGCGCGTGTTCATCTGCTCGGCGTGATGACGGAAGAAGCCGATGCCGCCGCGCAGGATCACGTTCGAGGTCAGGAAGAAGACGATGACTGTCAGGATCGCGACGCCGACGACGACGGCGATCGGGGGCGGCATGTAGCCGTCGAGCATCGTGACGAGCATGCGCCCCACGCGGTTCAGGGCGCCCACGATCGCGATGAGGCACCATGCAACGACGACGGTCCCTGCGGTTCCTAGGAGGTATTCACCGAAGGTCTCGCCCGGCATGTTGACGAGCCTGGCGGCGACGCGGGCCCGGCGGCAGGACTGGATGACGGCGTAGAGCCACCACATCGCAAAAAGAACTGCCGCGCAGGCGCGGAAGCCGATCTCGACGGGCTCGGATGCGCGGATGGTCAGGCCCGTCATGGCGATGATGCGGGCACCCACGTTCTGGACAATGACGCCGCCGACGTACCCGCAGGAGACGAGGACTCCCGAGGCGACCGCGTGCCACGCCCAGGAGCGCGCCATCAGCGATGGCGCGACGCTGACCGCATACATGGCGAGGGCAGCGATCACTCCCAGAAACGACACACCCATGGTCCCCATTGTGCCAGGCGCGGCCGCGGCGTTCAGGAGGCGCACGAGGCCGACGGCCCCTCGCGCGACCGGATCGTCCACGAGCTGGGCGAATGCGCGTGCCACCACTTCCCCATCGCGCACTCCACATTCCAGCTCGAATGCCCGCAACACCGCGAGCACGAGCACATCGAGCATTAGCGAACGTACAGGCGCCGCTTGACAGGCGGTCAGTGGATTTGTTGGTTGTGGCCATGAGCGCAGATGTAGGTTTTACTCCTGGGAAGCTGGTTGAGGCTGCCCAGAGCATTGAAGCTACTGCTGAGCCTTTCTCTCAGGCGGTGTCGACCATCGGCGAGGATGTGACGTCTGCGTCGGAGGGGATTAATGGCCCGTTTATGGAGCCGTTGGGTAATGCGCTGACTACGTGGGGTGATTCCCTGAGTGTGTTGTTTGATGATTTAGGTCGTTTGGCCGAGGCCTTGGTGGGCGTTGAGCGGTCGTTTGGCGCGTGTGAAGAAGAGGTTATGCAGTCGTTGGTTCAGGCGGCTTCCGGGTCGGAGTCGGGCGGGGATTCGTCGGGTGGCAGTGTGTTCGACGAGCTGATGCGGCTGTCCCAGTCGGAGTCGTGACGGAGGTCTAATTGATGAGTAGCGATTCGATGCTGGTCTTTGAAGAGGCCAGTGCCACCGAGATGGCTCAGGCCTTCCGTCAGAGGGTCCCGGTGGTCAAGGAGTTCATTCCCGATGTGGCCGCTGATATTAAGGCTGCTGTGGGCGATTGGACGGGTGAGTCTCGTCAGGCGTGCGATGCCGCGCTCAAGCGCATGGAGGAGCGCGGCGAGGAATTGGCGGATTCATTGACGGCGGCAGCTGAGGCGATGGACAAGATCCTGGAGGAGGGTCAGCACGCCGAGTCTAAAGCGTTTGCGTGCATCGACAGTTAAGGATTATGACTCGTGAGTGATTTTAAGGTCGATGTGCAGGCCATGTCCTCGTTCGTGGAGTCGTTGTCGTCTTTTGAGGAGGCGGCCAAGGAGTATGACGTGGAGGACTGGGTTCCTAATTCGGGGATGCTGGAGAATGCTGACGTGTGGGATCGCACGAACGCGTTCCAGGATACGTGGGAAAAGGGTACCAACGACTTGCGTGATGAGATTAAGGCTGCCTCCAGTGCGGTCAGTGGTGCTCTGGGTGCTTATAGCGAGTACATGGAGAAGGCTAAAGAGCACATGGCTACGGTTGAGACGGCTGCGAACGCGTTGGGGCAGTCTCCCGTTGTTGGTTCGGGGGGGGTGATCTGGCGTGGGTGTTGTTGCGCATGGTGCACCGGTTTTTAAGATCGGTGGGGATCCTGGTGGTATTTCGACGCGCGCCGCGGTGATGATGGCTCGCGCCGACGAGTTCGGTGAGATTCATTCCGGTTTGTCTTCCCTGAAGTCTGATGGGTGGGAGGGCCGCGCGGCGGATCATTTCCGCTCAAAGTTCAAGGTGCAGATTAAGGGCTAGGTAGACGCCCAGGAGGCGTTCTCTTCGGCGTCCGAGGCCTACTCGTCGTATGCGTCGACGCTGGCGTCGGCGCAGTCCCAGTGTGATGGGATTCGTTCGCGTTGGAAGGCTGGTCGCGACGCGGTCCAGCAGGCGCAGAATAATCAGGCTGACGCGCGCAGCCAGGCCGCCGCTGATGGTGGCTCTCCCGTGTTTGATGCCTCGTGTGATGAGGGTCCGGGCCCCTCGGCTATGGCGGCTGCGGTCGCTGACTTCCAGACCCTGGTCGACCAGGTCAACGAGGCCGGCGACCTGCTCATTACCGCCCTGAATGCTGGTATTTCGAAGTTGCCTGAGCGCACGTGGTGGGATTCGGTCAAGCGCACGGTCGGTTCGATCCTGGGCGGCGCCTTCGAGGCCGTTGTCGAAATCGTGAAGCTGGTGTGGAAGCTGAGCGGCGGCGAGGGCATGTGAGACTTCGGCCGCGTACTCATGGGCGACATGACCCTGGAAGAGTACGACATCAAGCATAATGAGATACCCAACGAGATGTTGGCGGCCATGGCGAAGGCGCTGTGGAACGATCCCGTGGGCTTTATGACGGCTGTCGGCAAGTCGCTGATCGACTGGGATACGTGGACCGACGATCCCGGGCGCGCCATTGGTCACCTCCTGCCCGACGTGATCATCGCAGTTGCAACGATGGGTGGCAGCGCCGGCGTGTCTGCTGGCGAGAAGGCCCTGACCGGCACCGCTCGTGCTCTTCGCATCGGTAAAGAGGTCTTCAAGGCGATCCTACCCATTAGCCCCGACGATATTCGTTCCCTGGCTAAGCTCGGCAAGAACATGGTCGGCAAGCTCACCGCCCGCGGCTTCGATACCGCCGCGGACCTCGCGGATCTGGCGAACACCGCAAAGCACCTGGCCGGAGCAACCGACCACGCTCACGACGCCGCTCATGCCGCCAACGGCATGGCTGGCGCCCTGGACGGGGTCGCTGACGCAGGCCGCGCAGCAAGGTCTGGTGGGGTTCTCGGGGACACCAGCCACGCCACGCACGCCGCCAGCGGGGCCGCAGATGCGGCAGGCAACGCCAGCCATGCCTCGCACAGTGGTGCGGATGTCAAGGATTCAGCTCTTGCGCCCACCGATCCGGGCCACCGCTCGAACGGCGTGTCCAGTGCAGCCCAGCCCGCCGCCACGCCTCACGCGTCCGCAGCCGGCGATGCCAGCACCGGCGGGCACGCGGCTCCCGCGGCGCCTGCGCCCAGCGCGTCTCACGGTGCTCACAACAACGCGTTTATGAATGCGGATACCGGCGGCGCCACCCACGGCGCTGGCAGCACTGCCAACGGCGCAACCGGAGCTCCTGCGACCGGCGCAGGTACACACGGCGCTCCCGGCGCAGGTACGCATGGCGCTGGCACAACCGGCGCACCCGCCACCGGTGCACCCGCCAACGGCACCCACGGAGCTGGCAGCACTACCAACGGCGCAACCAGCACTCCCGACGCGCCTACCACACCCAAGAAGCAACCAACCTTCGAAGAACTCCTGGGCGGCGGCGACAAACAGCACACCGCCAACGGCACACCCGACGCCCCCACCACTCCTAAGAACGACCTCTCCTTCGAAGAAGCCCTGGGCGGCGGCGACAAGCAGCCACACAGTGGAAGGCCTGCAGCAGACACGCCCGCCACCCACGCGGACGAGGCCGCCGACACCAGGAAGGCTGGCCACGGCTCCGGCGACGCAAATGCCTCCGGTAAGGCCGATGCCGACGCCAAGTCTAACAAGAATTCCGCCGAGCCCGCGGACGCCGAGCCGAAGGCGAAGGACCCCTCCGCCAACGGCAAGGCCGACGACACTGCTGACTCAGCGCGCCACGGTGACAAGACCGAGGCCGACAAGCCCACGTCGGACAAGTCCCACAAAGAAGAGGACACCGCACACCACGACGGCGACACCGAGCACCCCAAGGACGCCGACGATGCCGACACCAAGTCCACCAAGGACGAGTCCGACACGCACAAGTCCGATGACGACAACAGTGGCGCAGAGTCTGACAACAGTACCGTCACCGACAAGAACGGAGAAGAATCACAGGAAATCAAATCCGAGGAAGGTACTGATGAGACAAAGCGCAACCCACATTCCGGAGACCCGGATCATAACTGGGGAACGTATGTTGATGAGGACGGGATCCCCCACATTGATCCCTCCGATCCGCGACCGTACCTGAACCCGAAGAATAGACCCTCATCCCGCAAGGGGATTGTGGACAAGGTCAGAGAGGCATTCACCGATGCCGACGGCGTTTTGCGTGACTGGCGCGGCAAACCGGTCGATTGGCAGCCGGGCCAGCCCCGAGCGGGCATCTGGGACATGGGGCATAAGCCCGGTCACAAGTACAGTGACGTATGGAGATCGTATGTCAATGGCGAGATGACGCCACAGCAATTTCTCGATTGGTATAATGATCCAAAGAACTATCGAGTCGAGTTTTCATCGAGAAACAGGGCTCATATCGATGAATAGCGGGTGGAATCGCTGATGACGTCTATCTTTGCGGTCGCGCACAGGGGAACCTTCGATCAATTCAAGGAGCTGTTTGCCGACGGGGACGAAAAGCGCGTGCGGTGGGGCAAGAGCCTCTTCATCGAGGCGCTCAGCAACACCGATCCCGCGCAGCGTTACCCGTTGTGCGACTTCCTGCTAGACCGCGATTGCGTTCTCGATGCCGGCACCACGGACGGAACGAGCCCGTTCCATATTCTCTTCGCGCAAGGCGCGCGCGACGTCGACCGGGACGTCGCGCTATGCCGCCGCCTCCTGGATCGAGGCGTTGCGCTCGGTCAACCGGACAAGAACGGGTGTATCCCCCTCGTCCACCTGATCTCCACGCAGGCGTACTCCGACGAAGAGCTCACCCCCCTGTACGACCTCGTCTTCGCGTCTCCCGACCCCGGTTTCGACATCGAGCTGACGGGCTCACACGACACCATGTACGACGTCGCTCGCCGTTGGCCCCATCGCCAGGCCTTGGCTGATCGCATTGCACGCTACCTCGCGGCCGGAAGCGAGAAACACACAAAGGAACACGCATGACCACATTCATTAACAACGCCGGCGCGGCCATCGTCTCTCGCAAGATTGTTGAGCGCACAGGCAACATCAAGTGGCTCCGGTAAGGCCGATGCCGACGCTAAGCATGGGCATGATTCCGTCGAGCACGCGGACGCTGACCCCAAGGCGAAGGACCACTCCGCCAACGGTAAGGCCGACGACGCTGCTGATTCGGCGCGCCACGGTGACAAGACCGAGGCCGACAAGCCCACGTCGGACAAGTCCCACACGGAAGACGACACCGCACACCACGACGGCGACGAACACCCCAAGGACACCAACGACAAGCACTCCTACAAGACCGACGACGCCGACACCAAGTCCCCCAAGGACGAGGCCGACACGCACAAGTCCGACAACGATTCCGGCGAGCACGCGGACGCTGACCCCAAGGCGAAGGACCACTCCGCCAACGGCAAGGCCGACAACGCTGCTGATTCGGCACGCCACGGTGACAAGACCGAGGCCGACAAGCCCACGTCGGACAAGTCCCACAAGGAAGACGACGCCGACACCAAGTCCACCAAGGACGAGGCCGACACGCACAAGTCCGACAACGATTCCGGCGAGCACGCGGACGCTGACCCCAAGGCGAAGGACCACTCCGCCAACGGCAAGGCCGACAACGCTGCTGATTCGGCACGCCACGGTGACAAGACCGAGGCCGACAAGCCCACGTCGGACAAGTCCCACAAGGAAGACGACGCCGCACACCACGACGACGACTCCAAGCCTGACAAGGGCAAGGCTGACACGCACAAGTCCGACAAGGACAAAGACCACCACGAGTCGGAGAACGACGAAGATGGATCGGGAACTGTACGAGATGGAACCGATTCATCGGCTAATTCAGTCGAGGATCAACCGCACATTAATCCGGAAAGTCTCGCTGTTTTCCCGAAGGATTACCCGACACTCAACCATATCGACTCCGCGCCTCTGAATATGCGTCCGATCGATGATATCCCTGAACTTCTAGAGCATCCAGAACGCATGGAGCCTCCGACAACCATTGAAGAACTAGTTGAGAGATCACCGCATCGGCCAGAGGAACCCGAATGGGACAACCATGAACTAAAGGACGTGGGACTCGGAGATAAGTACAAGACGGCTGCCGATATCACGGTCAATCCACGGGGCCAGCTATCAGATGGAACTCATCCCGAAATGAAATCAACCGCAGACTGGACCAGGTCACGCTATTACGATCCCGAATCAGGTCGCTCGGTCTGGCGAACTGATACTGACTTTGGTGCCGTTCCAGGAACGAAGAGGGCCTACACGGATATTGAGGCACTACGACGCGACTTCAGGATTGACGGCCTTGACAGAACCAGTCATGTTGGCGGCAGTTATATGGCACCAATTATCGACGACGTCATTATTCCCAACGAGTATAGAGGAACACCAATTACTTCCATTCACGAGCCGTATCGTCAATACGACTTCAATGTGGATGCGCTGCCTGACGGATATAAAGTAGAGATTTCAATTGCCGCACCCGAACAAGGGTCGCTCGGCGGCACACCACAGATCCAGGTCATGCAAATCAACCGCGACGGAACATGGAAGCCGATGAGCATAGTAGATATGCTCAATGCAAAAATTATCAAAGGAGTGACAGAACATGTTGGAACACCACAAATCCCTGATTTCGAGGCTATTAAGAAACTCTTCGATCACAAGAACTGAGTTCAACCAGGGCTGGTCTTTTACGAATGACGGCACCCTCTATTTCTCCGTCTGGGAGAAGGACGGAAGGATGTTCTTCTCGCGGTCGGAGAGACAGCCATCGACTGGTTTCGATCTTGATACTGATTGCGATTCTGTCGCCGCCTACGTATTAACGACGCAGTTGGGAGCAAAGCGTGCCATGGCACTGCATTTCGACGTGCCGAGATTCCCCCAAAGGCTCGATCAGCTTCACCCCTCATGGGCAGCCGACAAGACCCCATGGCCACCCACCTTCCTGTACCACCGCATTGAGGATCCCAGTGTCCGCTTTTACTCGAACACTCCATCCATTGCCATACCCACCACTTACGCGATGGAATACGACCTCGAAGACCTCCTGAAGAAATACATGGCCTAAGCCAACGTCCAAGAGCCCGCAAGCCCCGGCCTGGTCCCCACAAGCGGCGAGGCGACAAGGAAGTCAGTACCGGTGTCTACCGTGACCCTTCATTCTTCTCAACGAACACGAAGCCTAAAGTGGCAGAGGGGTTCATGGAGAGGCTCAAACCCGAACCTGGGGAAGCACGAGTCCTGTTTGAGATTGAACATGCGTCGGCTTCAAACATCCGCCCGATGTCCATGTATGCGAAACAAGACGAAATCCTTTCTAAGTCCGGAGTTGATTTCGACGTTATTGACCATGAAAGACATCCTGATGGAAGTTACACCATCAAACTCAGGCAGAGAGAGTAGGATGCAGCTATGCCCGTCGCTGTGAATGGAAACGTTAACGGAGCACAGTTGTGGCTTGCCGACCATCATTGGTGGGATTACCCAAAGACCTGGAAGCTCCCTAAGCGCCCTGAAGACGGCCAGCTCGACTGGGAGCGCCTCTTCCCACACCAACGCGACGTCATCCGCCGTTTCTCAGCCACGCTCCGCACATTATCGGGCCTCCCCGAGGCACTGCCGCGGGTGCCCTACCAGCCTTTCGGGACCCCGAGCCCACAGGGCTGGGTAATGCCTATCAGATATGACACACCCAGTCAGCTTCGTTTTGGCGAAAGAAGCTTTACAGGCTCAATTCGCTCCCACCATCCCGTTCGTGGAACCAGTACTTTTGCTCTCCTCATCAATCCCGGAAGCGTAAAACCCTGGTTTGTCGTCCGCGCAGACGGACACCCCTGGCACGCCAATCCTTGGGCAAACAACACGCGAGTGGGGTCCATCTGGGTGCGAGTTCTTGCCTGGCAACATACATCTGATCACATTCTGCCATTTGCCGAGATAGCAATACCGCCCGAGACGGTACCCACACAGCTACGTAGCATCTACATCGAGCGCTACCCCGACGATCCTGACCTGTACGGCTCACTCACACAGCTACCAACCCCGGCGGACGAACGCATCGAGGTTCGAGATGTCCCCGTGTGGTGGAAAGAACCAGAGTACCTCCTGTGGAAGCGCTTCCTTCAGCCCGAGCCGGGAAATACGGACTCCTATTGGAATGGTCCCAACACTCTCGACGAGCGCACCGCTTACGAGTGCATCATCCAATACGCAGACCTGCTCCGCGATTGGACATCACCGTATGTCCCCTCGCCCGACTTCATTGAACGCTTTGATTGGAAACCACAAGAGGAATCATGAACGAAGATAGCATCAAGAGTTTTTTGGCTCTTCTCGAGTCACTACCGCCGAGCCCGTCGGTGACCTTCCGCGGATATGTCGACACGTCCATCACGGAGCCGCGTGCGATTTCTTCTCCCGTGCTCACAGCAACATCGCATAACATTTCCATTGCGACAAACAACCTGGCGGTTCCGCAGGTCGCTATTTTTATCGGC